>Ga0210393_10005111_pt1 | contig 10349 bp, 9 predicted proteins | sample IncBWC27OmetaG_FD_160068 | JGI IMG/M metagenome (GOLD analysis project Ga0210393, IMG submission 160068) | Forest soil microbial communities from Barre Woods Harvard Forest LTER site, Petersham, Massachusetts, United States - Inc-BW-C-27-O ...
AGGCCGCCAGGTCTCCGAATGTGCCCGTGCGCTGGCTGCCGATCCGTGCGCCGTGCGATTGGGCACAGTCTTCGATCACGCGCAAGCCGTGTCGTCGCGACACGTCGAGGATCGCTGGCATGTCGGCCGGATGTCCGTACAAATGGACTGGAATCACGGCCGCGATTCGGCAGCCGTCAATTTCCGGTCCGCTCTCGAGAACGGCTTCGATGGCGGTCGCCGTGATCGTGTACGTCTTCGGATCGACGTCGATCATCACCGGTCGGGCCCCGCCCTGCTCGATGGCGGCGATAGTCGCAACCGCCGTGTGTGAGGGAGCGATGACGGCTTGCCCCGCGCCGATTTCCAGAGCCCGCAGGGCCAACTCGATCGCGTCGGTGCCGCTGGCGACGCCGACGCAATGTTTCGCGCCGAGGTAGGCCGCGAACTGTTGCTCAAATTGCGCGACGGGCTCGCCCAGGATGTAGCGGCCGCTCTCGAGCAGTTCCGTAATGGCCGTGTCGATGTTCGCCTTTTGGGCCGCGTAGGAAGCGCCCGGGTTGGCCTGAGGAATCGTGGGTCCGTCGGTCATCGCGTTAACGGTAATGGTCCAAGTTGTGACGGAAGAACTCGAGCGTGCGACTGAGGCCGTCCCTCAACTTCACCTTCGGCTGCCAGCCCAACGTGCGGCGGATGAGCCCATCGTCGGCGTAGTAGTCGCCAATGTCGATTCGCTTGCGCTCGGCCGGAAATTCGCGCTGCACGAACTGGCCCCGACCGTTGAGCTCGACGAGCAAACGGGCCAAATCGACGAGGGAGGTGACTTCCCCCCCACCCAGGTTGAAGACTTGCCCGGCCGCCTCGGGCCGCGCGGCCGCGAGCAGGAGCGCTTCGACGCAGTCGTCGACGAAGGTGAAGTCGCGGAGCTGTTGACCGCCCCAAACCTCGAACGGCTGGCCTTCGAGCAACAGGCGAATCCACACGCCCACGAAAGTTTGCCGCGCGTCTTTGATTCGCATTCGCGGCCCGTAAGTGTTCGTCAGTCGCAACACACACGCCGGCAGTTGGTACACATCGTGGTACAGGCGATGATAAAACTCGCCGGCCAGCTTGTTGATGCCATTGACGTCGACGGGCCGCAGCGGATGTCGTTCGTCGACGGGAAGCTGATCAGGTCGGCCGTAGATTTGCCGCGTGCTGGCAAACACGATCCGCGCCTTTGGGTTGAATTGCCGGCACGTTTCCAAAATCGAAAGCTGCGCTCGGCAATTGATATCGAGGTCTGTGAAAGGATCCTCCATCGAGTCGAGATGACTGGTTTGTCCGGCGAGATTGAACAGGAAATCCTGCCCCGTGACATGCGTGCGCAGACTGTACGGATCGCGGACGTCGGAGATGTTCACCTGCAGGCGGTCTTCGAGGCCGTCGATGTTGAAGCGATGCCCGCCGTATTGGGGCACCAGGCTATCGACCAGCGTGACGTGCGCGCCGAGGTCGACGAGCCGTCGGGCGAGGTTCGATCCGATGAATCCGAGTCCGCCAGTAATCAGAACCTTGGCGCCCGAAAAGCGGCCGAAGTCAGATTCTGCGGGGCCGCGCTCATTCACAGGCAACTCGTGCTTCCGTCTGCATCTTTAGGCGAGCCGCCAGCGTAAGCTGGCGGTGTTTCGACCTTGTTTCAAATCTCAGTTTCGCAAAGCAACGCTGCCCTCACTCCCCGCGCTGGCCGGGAGGCGGGCCCTTCAACACCCGGCGGGCCATCGACCGCAATCCGCGGAGGCCGATTCTCACTCGGTGCCCCGCCTCGCTCCGCTTCAGTTTCTTGCGAATGATCCGTTCCGACTCGCGAGCCAATTCCGCAAACACCGGCTGCGAAGTCGCCGCGCTCGCTCGGCGCGCCAAGTCGAGGGCAAATCCGTATTGTTCGCGCGTCGACGCAATCACCCAGCCGAGCAGCCAGTCTCGCTTGGAGAATCCCACGCCGCCGAGAAAGGTGTTCAAATAGGTCATCTCGCCCCAGCCGGGTGCGGGGCGAAGTACTGTCGAAAGCAGCCCCGTCCGGCCTTCTTCCAAGCGTCCCGCCTCTTCTGGGGACATTCTCAGCGTACCACGGATGTCGAGGTCGCACAGCCAAAACTCAGGCCGATCCATCGCGGCCAATACAGTCGACAGTTTGTCTTCTCCTTCGTAGGCGTTGATGATGCCCGGCTCGAATTCGACCGCCAGCACACGAAGGCAAAGGGCCTCCCCTAAGCTTTGGAACAATCGCAGGTCGGTCCCTTGCGAGTCGCTCTTGAACCAGTCGACCCGCGAGACGTTCGCCTCGTGCAGGGCCTTTTGCAGTCCGATACAGGGGACGCGCACCGTACGTTCGACGTCGAACAGCCGGGCGAAGTTCCAGTCGCCGAGCGCAGCGGCATCCGGCCACAGCCGACTCGAACAACCGGGCGAGCGCGTGAGGTGGAATTCGGCTTCGCTCACCTCGTCCGCGGCCGCCGCTGCCGGGATCACGTGCAGCCGGCGATAGCCGGAGGTTTCGGCGTGCACGGCCGCCATCGCCCGCGAATCGGGATCGAAGGCGATGCAGATCGAGTAGGGTGCCAGCGCCTTCCACTTGGCGTTCGTGCCCCCCGAGGCGCCGACCTCGATCAGCACGGGTGGTTCGGCAACAAATTCGGGGCCTGACAAGATGCGGTCGACAAGTTCCAAGGCGAGGTCTCTCAAGCCGGCGCGCGGCGCTCGAACAGCAGGCCCGTATCATGGGCGATTAATCCATCGACGTGAATCGCCCCCGCCAGGGCTTCGAACTCGTCCACCAGTCGATATTGCGGCACAAAGTGACTCAAGACACGCTCACGGTTGAGGATCCAGGCCGGATAGCTGACCCGAAAGCCATAAATTGACGGCGGCACGCTTTGGACCGTGAGGCGATCGTCGGCTGCCCACAACGGAGTGCGATCGAGGATTACGTGAGCCAACTTCGCCTCGGCAACTTCGCGGAGCATCGCGTGCGGGTCTTCGAGGTACGGCAGCACGCCCGAGACTATGGCCACGTCGACCGACCCGGCTGCCAGGCACGATCGCAGGTCGGGGAAAAACCGCAGCTGCTCGGTCTGAAACCGTTCGACGCCGCACGCGACGAAGGCCGGCTGCTCCACGACGTTCCACTGCAACGAAGCGACTCCCTCGAGCATCCCGCGACATTGGAAGTAGGTACTTCCCAGCGCTCCGCCAATGTCGACGACGTTCAGCGTGCCGCCGTTCTGCAGCGCGGCCCGCAGCAAACCCATCAGTAACGGGTAGGAGTGTTCAATTTTGTCGAACAACACCGAGTCGCGTTCGTAGGCTGCCTCGCCTCGCGCGACCTTGAGCTGCGCTTGCGCGACGCGTTCGACGATGGCGGGTGCGTCATAGCCGTCGGAGTGACGCCGAGCTTGTTCCCACGTCTCAAAATTCCCCGAGTAGCTGACGGCGCCGTTAGTAGTAGCTCCGCGCAGCGCCCGTCGAAGATGGGGCGGGATCCAGTCAGCCAACCAGTGCTTGAGGCCTGCTCTCATGCGGAGATCACGACGCGACAGCCAGAGAGGATCACCCGGCCAGGAACGCGGAGAAGCCAAGAACTCTGAGAAACCAGAGAAACGGGGCAAAAATCTACGATAACCCGCCCGTTTTGCCCCAGCAAGCAGCCCCTTGGAACCGCGCGACGAGGCGACCTCGCCGCGCGGGAGCAGCGTGGTTTGCGAAAATCTCGCGGTCAGATCCTGTCCCTCGCGCGATGCAAGGAGTGCTTAGTCGCACTATGTTTCGCATCCCACGGAATCCGCAAAATTTGCGCGAACTTATGCGTTGAAGTTGCTTCGTCAATCTGTATAGTGGGCGCTCCAGGTGAATTCTATCGATTGAGTTGAATTCGCCGACCATGCTGACTTGCCGGGTTAGCGAGACGGGGACAAAGGGCTGGCACGGGTGCTTTGGTCGGAAAACGGTGTCACGGGCTGGCGCCGACACCACGCTTCGGTACCAGGACGTCGCTGCAAGCAGGTCGCACGGACAGACAGGGCTTCGCGTTTCCTCGAACCAGATTGCTTCAGCTAAGGAGGGGAGTTCGGATGATCAAGTCGAGATGGTTCTGCGGCCTGGCTTTGAGCGCAGTTTTAGCGCTCGCGACGAATCAAGCCGTCGCTCGCCACCACTCACACGGCTCGTACGGGAGCTGTGGTTCGTCAGGTGGCTCGTACGGTTCCTATGGATCGTCAGGTGGTGGGTCGTCGGGTGGATCGTCAGGGGGTTCTTACGGCTCACATGGTTCACACGGGTCGCATGGTTCACACGGCTCGAGTGGCGGCTCTTATGGCTCACACGGCTCGCACGGTTCCAGCGGTGGCGGTTCTTGGGGATCGCATGGATCCAGCGGCGGCAGCTCGGGCGGTTCTTACGGCTCGTACGGCAGCTCAGGCGGCACGATGACGACGAGCGTCGAGACTCCGACGATGTCGGTCGCCTCCGACGCGCGCGGACATCTCACCGTCAGCGTTCCGGCAGACGCCATGGTCTATCTCTGCGACCAGCCGATGACGATCACCGGTCCGGTGCGCGAGTATGTCATTCCTGACCTGATTCCGGGGAAAGAATATCGCTACCCGGTGCGAGTCGAAGTGACGCGAGCCGGCCAGTTGTACCGCGCTTCGGCTGAGCCGCGGATTCAAGCCGGGCAACAGTTGAGTTTGGCATTCAGCGATGCCGCGGCCAAGCCGCAAGCGGTCGCCAGCAACTGAACCCAGCTACCTCCGGCGCTGGCCCGATTTTTGGCCACCGCGAGATTCGGTTACAGTCTGATTCGGGAAGGGAAGCTCGTGTAGCTTCCCTTCCCACGTTTGTTTTGTTCGCCAGTTCTTTTTGTTTGTGAAGGCTGCGCCCGGTCGGTTCCTCGGCCCGGGTCCACGGCGCAGGACTTGTTGAGCCCCGGCACATGTCCCCACGGCGCCCGCTACTCTCCGCAATCGCGCCCCTTGTGCCACCTGGCGTGGTCCGCGTTGTGCGCCGTTGGGGTCGCCCGGTTGGATTTGTGCTGGTCAACGTCTGGCTGGTCTACCACTTGGTGGCGATCATTCTGGCCCCATGGTCTGTGCCGCCGGCTTCCCGCCTGGTGCAGAATTCCTGGCGAGCTGTCGGGGCCTACGATCAGCTGCTGTTCCTGAATCACGGCTACCATTATTTCGCTCCCGAGCCGGGCAATAGCACGCTGCTGTCTTACGTCTTGGAAATGCCCGACGGATCGTTGCGAACGGGTCGGATTCCCAATCGCGACATCCATCCACGGCTCTTGTACCATCGCCACTTCATGCTGACGGAGTACCTGGCCTCCGACGACCTGTCGCCTGCACTCCGCCAAGAACTCGTGAAGGCCATGGCGCGAGAACTGTGTCGCGAGAACCAGGCGCACCGCGTGACTCTTTCGCGAGTCAGTCATCGTCTGCCGACGATGGAATTTGTCCGGGCCGGCGGCGCGTTGGATGATCCCGAAAGCTACACGGAGGAACCGCTCGGCACTTTTTCGTCCGACGAACTCTGACCTGATGCCATGAACTTCGCCCAGCGCATTCTCCAATGGCCAGGTTCACACCGGCTCCGCAACGGCGCCCGCCGGCGGGCGCTCGCTCTCTACGATCCGTGGCGACAGTTCTGGTTCACACCGGCCGACCCAACTCCCCTCGCGGTGATGCGGATCCTGTTCGGCGGCATGCTGCTCTATACCCAGTTTGTGTGGGGCCTGAACCTCGAAGGGTTCGTCGGTGCCGACGGTTGGCAGGGTTCGACCTTGGTGCGGACGTTGCAGAGCGATCAATTCGCCTGGTCGTTCTGGTGGTGGATTCCGCACGGATTGCATTTCACCGCCCATCTCTTGTGTCTGGTCATTCTGACGCTCTTCATGCTGGGTGCCTACACGCCAGTGACGTCGGTCTTGGCGTATTTGATCACAATCTCCTACTCCAGCCGGGCGCCGATGGCCAACTACGGCCTCGATCAGATCAACGGACTAGCCGCGCTCTATCTGGCGATCGGCCCGAGCGGCAGCCGCTTGTCGATTGATCGGTGGCGCCTGCGCTATCGCGCGGCCCGAAAGCAGTTCTCGCTAGGACGAGAGCCGGTCGTCATGCCTGTCGAACCCTCGGCGCGGGCCAACCTGGCGTTGCGTCTGGTGCAGGTTCATCTATGCGTGATCTACGTCTTCGCCTGCCTCTCGAAGTTGCAAGGAGAAAGTTGGTGGAGCGGCACGGCCATCTGGCAGGCCGTCTCGAACCTCGAGTATCAGTCGCGCGACGTGACCTGGCTGGCCTGGTATCCCTGGCTGGTCAACCTGCTCACTCATGTGACGATCGCGTGGGAGATGACCTTTTGGGCCCTCGTTTGGCGACCGATGCTTCGCCCGTTCGTGCTCGCGGTGGGAACCGCGATTCACCTGGGGATCGGCGCCTTTATGGGAATGTGGACGTTTGGCCTGGCGGTGATCTTCGCTTACGTGGCCTTTATCCCCGGCCGCCAAATCTCGGCGATCTTGCGCCGCGCTGCTCAGTTGACGGTCCCGCTTTTGCGTTCACTCCACGCCGTGCCCGATTCGTCAGCGAGTATCCGCGCGAGGGCGGCCTGGTTTGCGCTGGGTCTCGACACTGGTGATCGAGAACGGACCGATCGAGAACCGGCCGAAGAGCGCAGTCCATCACCGATGAGAGAGCCGTCGCTTGTGCCGACGCCGGTCGTGGCTGAGGTTGTGCCTTCTCCTATTGCGGAGGCTCCGCACACGACCGTCGCACCTCTCAATGGCAAATCGCGCGGTCGAGCCGACCTGTTGCCGACGCGGCCCAGTGTGCTGTTGATCGAAGGCCGCTTGAAGCGGCAGGCCGAGGTGCAGGAGTATTTTCTCAAGCACGGCTTTCGCTGCTCGGTCGCCTCCGAGCTGCATCAAGCCCGGTCGATGCTGGCGGTGATCGATTTCGATGTTTTGGTCGTCACCTCGTCGTGGTTTCTCGAGCACGAGCTGAGCGAGTTCCACGACGCCTTGATCGGCGGCGGCCCGGCGTTGCCAGCGAGCGTACTTTTGGTGGGCTCTCCTCAGGGACGAAGCGACGCTCAAGGCTTTCAAGAATCCCCGCGACATCGTGTGCTCGTCGGCAGTTTGAGCCTGCGCGAGTTGCGGCTCCTGGTGCTCGAAGTGCTGGGGCTGACAGAGGAGTCGCTCGCACCCTTCGTCGCCCGGCCGACGCGCTCGAAAAACGGCCGGCATCCCGCGCCTTCGGCGCCTGCAACCGTCGAAGCCAGCCCGTCGCCGCAGCCGGCCACTCACGATTCACCCTCCGTCTCGGACGGTAATGGATCACCTTCATGATGCGAACTCATTTGTCTCGAAAGCGACTCTTGCCAAAACAGCGTGAGCGCAAGAGCTGGGTGGCACTGGCGGCTTGTCCGCCAGTGTCTTGTTCCCACGTTCCAAAAAGGAACACTGGCGGACGAGCCGCCAGTGCCACCCGACTAACCAGTGCCACCCGATTAATTTGGACGCCTCTCTTGTGCGCTCTCTTGATTGTCGGCTGCGCCGAATCGTCGGAGTCGCCGGAAGTCCTCGTCGAGCGCGGCCATCTGATGGAGAGCCGCGGAAAACTGGACGACGCCGTCGATGCGTACACGCGGGCTCTCGCTCGGCGGCCCGACGATGCCACGATTTATTACGACCGCGGCGTGGCATTCGGGCGGCAGGGCCGCTGGGACGACGCCATTGCCGATTACACACGGGCCATCGAGCACGACGCTGGGATGGCCAAGGCCTACAACAATCGGGCGGCCGCCCACGCGCACGAGCGGCGCTTCGAGGCGGCCGTCGCCGATTTCAGTAAGTCGATCAACCTCGACTCGAAGAGCGCGCTCTCGTTTCGCAACCGTGGATTGGCCTATCACGACCTGGGACAGGTCGCGCCGTCGATTGAAGACTACACCGTCGCCATCCGCCTCGACCCCAACGATTTTGCGAACCGCTTCGAGCGAGGCAACGTCTATCTCGACGCCGGCGACTACGCGAAAGCCATTGCCGACTTCGACCAGGCCATCACTCTCGATGCGAAGCACGCGTCCGCCTGGCTCAATCGGGGAGAAGCACATCGCCGTTTGGGGCATACGAAGCAGTCAGAGGCCGACATCGCACAGGCGCGGCGGCTCGATCCCAATCAGAAGCCGACCGAATTTGCGCACGCTATGCCGGAGAAGCCGTTGGCGTCCACTCCCTTGGCCCCCACATCGGACGTCGGCCCCCGGCAAGATCGCGCGGTTGTCGTCGCGTCTGAGTTCCTGCGATCGCAAGGTTACACCATCGAGAAATCGCCTGCGTCGAAGCCGTTTCCGCTGGTTGCCCGCAAAGGGGATCAGAAGTTCTCCGTGCGGGTCCAATCGCCTGCCGAGGGAGAGCCGCTACGTTTCACCCGCGACGATCTCGACCAGATGTCCCGCCCCGGAGATCCAGCCGCACTCGTGGTCGTGGGCCAGCTGACTCCGCCCGCTTCGCCCGGCCAACCCTATACGGGTGGCACGGTCGTCAAGTTTGTCGAGAACTGGAAAGCCGTCCGCGACAAGCTTGTGCCAGTGGTGTTCGAGTTTCCTTTGCAGTGAGCGACAGCCGCTTCGGAACGGCCGCGAGTTGGACTGCTATCAAGACTTTCAGCCTTGGAGACCCAACCACCGGGTTGGACCTCCAAGGCTGATTGACTCTTTCTGCACTAAGGGATCATCGACTTCGATCAAGTCGGCCTACTTGCAGCAAGGTTTAACACACGGCGGTGCACAAGTGTTGCAAGTCGCCACGGCACAGACCGGGGCCACGGCAACTTTGACATCGATGCACTTCGGCACCATTTGGCAGACCGACACCGGCACGGTGCAAGTCTCACGAACCGGGACGCAAACCGTCTCGTGGCAAATCTTCTTCTCGGCAACCGTACGGCAAATCGTTTCCAGGTACTTCTCGGTCTTCTGCCGGGGCACCATCACGGTTTCCTTCACGCAGCGAGTCCGCTCCCGAGGAACCATTTCGCAAACCGGCACGAGCTTGGTCCGGGTTTCCTTCCGGCAGAGCGTGACCGGGTACTGATAGCATTCCCGGGTCGGAACGATCTCGCAGACCTTTTCGCAACGGGTGCGGAACTCGGTCCGCTCACGCTTCACTTCGTATTCGTAAGGAACTTCGACTCGTCTGTGCTCGGTCACCGTGTAGGTTTCGCACTTCGCAACCATCTTCGGCACCCAAATCCGCTTCGAGCAGACCGGGACCGCACACGGCTTGCAAACCGGTTTGCACGCCGTCTTGCAACCGCAGCCACACGGCTTGACCGGAGCACACGGACGAACCGGAGCACAGACCGCACACGTAGACACCGTCTCCCAACATCCCCGGTCGACCATCACGGTTCGGGTCCGAGTGACAGGGAAGCACTTCACGATGGTCTTCGTGCCACACTTCTTTTCGCAATAAGGAATGGTCACGGGGTACTTGCGCTCGATCTCTTTCCAAATCTTCTTCGGGACCATGCGAGTGCCCGTACGCATCTCGGTGTAAGGGACGTCAACCGTGTAGCACTTCTCGATGTTCCGAGTCACAGGCACCATTTCCGTGTACGTCTCCTGACGCGTGCGTACGACAGGCACCATCACCGTGCAGGTGCGGGTCCGCTCGACCGTTTCAGGAACTCGACGAAGCACGGTCACCTCTTTTTCGCGGCACTCCTTTTTGAGCACGGTCCTTTCGATTGTGCGGTTCTGAGTCACCATTTGCGGCACCATGACGGTTCGTCGTTCGGTGCGAAGTTCGCACCCGCAGAGCGGCACGCACTGGCAGATCGGCGTCGCGCAGGGTCTACATTTGGGGGCGCAACAGTCGCCGGCGAAGGCCAGGGGGCTCGCCGAGAACTGAGCGCAAGTTGTTACAACAAAAGCAATTGTCGATAGCGTGATCGTTTGAATCTTGAACATGGGAAGTCCTCCTCCGGACGGTGTTTTTTGTGGGATTGTTTCAGTCGGACGTCGCCCAGTTATGGCGGGCTAACCACGTCCTTAGGCTTTTCTGAGCGTGGAAATTCCGAGGTTGTTACTGCGGAGTCGTGGCTGCCTGTCGGGGCTAGATGCCGGGCTCTTACCCTTTGCTGCATATCGACTTATAATCCGATTGACGGACCTTTTGATTGAGCGAAACCCCCACATGCAATCCGTGCCCAGCGTGGCTACGCCCTCTCGGTCCCTCCGAGGAACCCTGCGCCAGTTCGTCGAGGACGTGAGCTGTGCGGGCCGCATCGCCCGCGGGATGTTTCGTTATTCGCGCACCGGGACCACGC
>Ga0210393_10005112_pt1 | contig 10349 bp, 12 predicted proteins | sample IncBWC27OmetaG_FD_160068 | JGI IMG/M metagenome (GOLD analysis project Ga0210393, IMG submission 160068) | Forest soil microbial communities from Barre Woods Harvard Forest LTER site, Petersham, Massachusetts, United States - Inc-BW-C-27-O ...
TGACTTTCTACAAATGCGACATGTCCGAGGATTAAATTTGTCTCTGATGTTATTATCTACATTATGCGTTCGTAAGAATTGTATCCAAGTCAATCCGTGGGTATCGATTGTTAGTAATAGTCCGACGCCAACCACCACGGACAATCGTGCTCCAGTGCAAGAGCTACTCTTATACGGCAGAATTCTGGGGTTTGGCGGGCGGCACAGTCGGTGCAAACCTGGACCTCGAGCGCAAATAGGGTCCATAACGCCGAAGGACGATAGGAATTGGAATCATCACAGCGGCAACAATTCCGAGAACGGTTGATGCCCACCGAGGATTCAAGGACTCAAACATCTGTCGTGCGAACAGCTGCAAAGTAGATGAGTACAAAGGTGCCAAGAAAGGAGAGGAATATGCTCGTACAGGAAAGACGGCACCAAAAATACTACGTGATACAGTACTGGCCGCTAATGCAGAAGCTGCTGCGAAAAGATACGCATCCACAGTATAGTTGATCAAGGAGAGCTAGGAGAACGACATTAGTCAGCGAAAATGGCAGAGATGATCAAGTACTCACAAATATCAGAAGGATGGCAAAGCCCATCAAACCTCCCGCAAAGAGAGGAGACCACAAGGATATAGAAGGGTACGATGTCCATCCGAACCAGAAGAAAGAGATTGCAAACAAGGGGGCTGCAAGCAGTGTAACTTCGAGACGTGCTTCCGGTGGGACAGGGTCCGGGGCATACTCCTCAACATATCGGCTATACCGGGGACTATAAAATATCAAGTACTGCCCAAATGATCAGTTTAACGAAAACATAGCGGTTAGTAAACTTACTACTAATAGGCCAACGGCACCACCCATAGAAATGGGAAGGAACATCAAACCAGATACACCAGGATTCAGGTGATGTCCTTCTTCGAACACGATTGGGTAGGCTTCAAAGAGGAGGTAGATGCAGCCATACAGAAACTAAGAGGGGCAAGTCAGCGGTCATCAAGGGTGGGCGATGCGTAGCCGCTTACGCTCTGATAAACTACGATTGCGATGAGCATAGGCTCAAGGAACAGAATCTTGAAAGGCATCGCAAGAATATTGTAAAGCCGCTGTCTAATATCCGGTTTATTCATTTCCATGGGTGCATAGTATCGATTGTCTCCGGTCTCTTTCCTCATCCGCTTGGCTTTTCTGACAAGAAGAACGGGCCGATAGGTTTCAGGAATAGTAAGGAATACCACGACCAAGCAGACGCCGGCCTAAACAACGGTTCGTCAGCTGTCAGAATTTAAAAGTAAACCAATAGACTGACAAACATCGTAAGAACCCAGAAAATCCACCGCCAGGATGCACCGCTGACCGCTATCCAACCGGCAACCACGGGACCTAGAGCCGGACCTGAGAAGGGTGATATGGCGAAAAGAAGCATCGCGTTTCCGCGAGTCTTGGGGTCCCATATGTCGCCCACAAGGGCGCTGGTTAAAAGCGAGGTTAGAGAGAGCCATTTATATGCATGTGGAAATCACATACCCGCTATTCGTTAGAGGAGCAGCAGCGAAGGTGCCAGCTAGGAATCGGAAAATTAAAATGGAGGCGGTGTTTTTCGAGAGGGCGCAGCCGATTTGAAAGCACTGAGATAATACAGTCTACGATCAGGAATGAAATGGGAAAAGGCATGGTAGATATGTACCACATTAACCAGGAACGTTATTAGGTAGACAGGTCGGCGACCAATCTGGAGGCGAATTAAAAACGAACCAGCGGCAGAATAATTCGAGGCAACTCACGTCTTCAGACAAGGGTCCCCAGACGAGGGGACCGAGACAGTATCCGGCAACAAATAAAGACACAGTGAGGGTTGCGACCTCCTTGCCAAAGCCAAATTCTTCCATCATTTGTGGGAGAAGATTCGACGGAGCAGAGCTGGCGAACGTTCTAAGAGCACAGGTTATCTAAGTGGAAACGAGTCCCAGGAAAGCTGCACGAACGAATTAAGAACTAAGATCCCTCCGATGGTGGTGATGTACCACCGTTTCCATCTGGGCCAGTTCTGCGAATCATATCAAGGCGTTGAGAAAGGCGGAGGAGTAAGAGACAAGCGGGAAAGCGCAATATACCAGAGGATTCTCAGGGTCATCGGGGCCAAAAGATACGAGCCAAGGGTCATGTTTCTCATCTATGGAATGAGGGAGTGGGCTGTCCCTGTCCTGATGTGCGGTCTCGGCGGTCCGAGTCGACGCCTGGCTAGAGGGTCGTTTGGGTGAAGACATGCCAGTAAGAAGGGACGAAATGCGGTTGAGATGGGCATTTGCTGAGGAAAGGCGAGGATATAAAGGATTCCATGTGTGACTTCGGGGCTGAGATAGGTCATCCAATCTGACACGGGTATACAACGGTCGTGGGTCAGCGCGCTTGTTAAGCCAGAGCTCCGGACTCCGGGACCATTTGTAATTGGTAATTGTGTCATTGCACTCCTCCCTAACCCACTTCCATGGACTTTACCGAGATCTACAGGCAGTCAGGCGGTCTTATTGCTTTTAGTCCGGGTGCACACTTCATCCTCACTGCCGTTGCCGACCGCCTCGTCGTCCGCCGTGCCGACACATTTCATGTTTCGCGATCATGGCAGGTACCTTCTTTGCCGTCTCCCTCGGCCGCCGCTATCGCCGCTGCGTCATCCTCCCGCCCTCTTAGACCTGGTCTTAATGTCGACAACACCGCACAAACCGTTATCACCCACATTAGCTGGTCTCCTGATTCTGAATATGTCTTCGCAGTCTGTGCCAAGCTTGGCTTTGTGTATGTTTTTCGCATGCGTGATGAGGAGTGGACAGCCCATATAGAGACCGGGGCAGAAGGCCTCATTAGGGCCGAGTGGGCACCCGACGGACGCCACGTACTATGTTTCTCCGAATGGGGAGTGAGTCATAAGATTCATCATTCTGTGTCCGCCTTTTGTGCTTACTACCCTAGCTTCGTGTAACCGTGTGGTCCCTTGTTACGGGTATAGCAACGTACATCCAGTATCCCCTACACCCTGATAGAGGTGCGTGCACACGTCTGTTTGGCCATTCCCTGGCCTGTTCACTACCATCAAAGGTCACGCGTTTCGGCAAGACGGGCGGTACTTTATCCTCGCCGAGCGCCATAAATCAAAAGATACTATCGGCGTGTATGATGCCACCAATTCGTTTAGTCTAGCAAGAGTAAGTTTGTCTCGTAGTTTAACACCTCCGAAGGACGATAATAACAAAAATAAAGCACTTTCCCGTGCCAACATCTTCTATGAGCTCCCTGGCGTTGTCTCCGAGCGGGAATCATATCGCTGTTTGGGAAGGTCCCTTGGAGGTCTGTCACGACGACGGGATGAACGAGTGCTGTCAATAAAGCTTTAACAACAGTATAGGCTGTTCATCTTGTCCCTGGCAGGTGATGTGCTAGGCAGTTTCAAGCCTGACCCAGACCCAGGATTTGGTATTCGAAATGTGGTCTGGCATCCATCAGGCATGTTTCTGGCGGTTAGCGGCTGGGATAACAAGGTCTCTACGAATGTTGGCTGTACGAGCGCGTTCTCATTGCTCATCGACGTGGCAGATTCACATACTGGAACAGTTGACATGGTCTAGTGTTGCCACACTAGAGCTGGGCACGAGGATACCAGCTAATGTGGTATGAACATTGTTTCGCATTGTTAATTCTCCGTGACGTCTCGTGTCAGACAATCTGGCGGGAACCTTCGAACTGGCTAGAGGCAACAGAAGGGCGTGGCTTTTTATCCTGTACGTTCGTGACGACCACTTGTCTTGACCTTAATCAAACGGTCTATGTCAGATGAGAAGCTGGAAGGGCCCCACCCTTTGAACGTGAACCGGGTAGATAACTCCAAGTTATGCCCTAAAAGTGGCACCGTACAACTCGAATTTAACAAAACTGGGACGGTTCTACTTGCTCGCTTTGGTAAGAATGATACCTCTTTCCAAGGGATTTTAGATCAACCAACTGATTCATGATCAAACGAAACTAGTGTGTGTGCCAACAGCCGTGCATTTGTTCGCGTTTCCTGGGCCAGGAGAGGCATTCTCGCCGCGCTTGCGTAGTGTGTTGCTGCATTCGTCGGCAGTAATGCACGCACATTGGAATCCAGTACGTCAGGGAAGGCTGGTTTTAAGCTGCGGCGGTCAGGCAATGTATCTGTGGAGCGAGGAATGGATTGGAGAAGGTGGCACCGAGGAAGAGGTGGCGGAATGCGTGGGCATTCCTGCAAGTGCGTTTATTATGTCCCGCCTCATCAGCCTGCTTTAGAAACTGAAGAATGGTCATATTTTATTTCCTTTATTTAGAGAAATTTGATGCTCGAGACGTGCGTTGGGCTCCTGATGGGAAGGGGTTGTTGCTTATTGACCGGGAGACATTCTGTTGTGCGTTTGAAGTTGATGAGTAAACATACCGGTTATTGCCGAATCTCCGATGTAATTCTACGTTTCGGGCCGATGAATCACCGCCACTTGCGTTCACCGACGACGACGACGACGAGCAGACCGAGTGATGCTTTTTCGTCCAAATACCAACGCCGCTCGTCTTGTTCGCCGTCGAATCACTCGTATTACCCCATCACTAACGTCCATCAACCTTCACCCTCCTAATCGTAACCTTACGACCCCCTCCGAGTCACACCCGAAAAACGACGAGACAAAGGGCGCGTCACGCAAAGACTCAACTCAGCAAAAGCCAGGCCTCAGCAGCCTCGAGGGCTTCTTCAAGCGGTATCATCAGCAACAAAAGCAACAACAGAGGCAGTCGTCACAGAAAGAAGGTTCCAATGGTGGTGATCGTAAATCTCCACAGCAAGGTGGCCCTGGTGGTGGATTCAACCTCAACCAGCTCGGGGTCCTTGCTTCTATCGCAGCCCTTTACTATGTAATATCAGGTAGTGGGTCGGGATCGTCGCGCGAAATCACCTGGCAGGAATTCAGGACCGCTTTTCTTGACAAGGGTCTTGTGGATAAGCTCGTCGTCGTCAATCGGCAGAAGGTTCGCATCAAGTTGCATTCAAATGCCACTGGCCAGATGTATCCCGCCGCAGCCCTGTCTGGTGGAGAGTATTATTTCTCAATAGGCTCCGTAGAGGCTTTTGAACGCAAACTAGACGAGGCACAGAAGGAACTCGGGATACCCTCTCATGAACGAATACCTGTCGCCTACCATGACGAGATCTCTGCCCTTGGCACGGCACTCAACTTCGCTCCTACAATTTTCTTTGCAGGGCTCTTACTGTACATGTCCCGTCGTGCAGGAGGTGCATCCGGCGGTGGTCCCGGCGGTATTTTCACCATTGGAAAGAGCAGGGCACGTTTGTTCAACAAGGACACGGACGTCCGCGTCAAGTTCAAGGACGTCGCTGGTATGGATGAGGCCAAGGAGGAAGTCATGGAGTTCGTCAAGTTCCTGAAGGAGCCAAACACTTACGAGAAACTGGGAGCAAAGATCCCTCGTGGCGCCATCCTCTCCGGTCCTCCGGGTACAGGCAAGACTCTACTCGCCAAGGCGACTGCTGGCGAAGCTAGCGTCCCCTTCCTCTCTGTATCTGGCTCCGAGTTCGTCGAAATGTTCGTCGGCGTCGGCTCCTCGCGCGTCCGTGACCTCTTCGCGTCCGCGAAGAAGCATGCACCCTGTATCATCTTCATCGACGAAATCGACGCCATTGGCAAGTCACGCGGCAAGGGTGGTAGTATGGGAGGGAACGATGAGCGCGAGTCGACACTAAATCAACTCCTTGTCGAGATGGACGGTTTTGGCACAAGCGAGCATATTGTCGTCCTTGCTGGCACTAACCGGCCCGACGTACTCGACCCCGCATTGCTTCGCCCGGGCCGTTTTGATCGCCACATTGCAATTGATCGTCCAGACGTATCCGGCCGTAAAGGCATTTTCAAGGTTCACCTTGGCCCATTACGACTCTCCAAGAAGCTACCGGATCTCGAATCACTCTCGCAGAAACTTGGTGTGTTAACCCCCGGTTTTTCGGGTGCAGATATTGCGAACGTGTGCAACGAGGCGGCTCTGCATGCTGCGCGCCATAGCTCGGAGTTTGTGGAGGAGCGGGACTTTGAAAGCGCAATCGAACGAGTGATTGCTGGGTTGGAGCGAAGGTCGCGTGTTCTCAGCCCTGATGAGAAGAAGACCGTGGCGTATCATGAAGCCGGTCATGCCGTTTGTGGATGGTTCTTGGAGCATGCAGACCCTCTACTCAAGGTCAGCATCATCCCTAGAGGTATCGGCGCGCTCGGTTACGCTCAGGTAAGACGCGTTCTGCCTCGATCTTGGCGAATGACTGACAACATTTCCGCACAGTACTTACCGCCTGATCGCTACCTCTTATCGACCCCTCAGATGCTAGATCGTATCTGCATGACACTCGGTGGACGTGTCTCAGAAGAGATTTTCTTCGGTACGGAGAATATCACCACAGGTGCGCAGGACGACCTTCAGAAAATCACACGCATGGCATTTGAGGCTTGTGCCAATTATGGCATGAACACAACCATCGGGCCTGTCAGCTACGGTGGCCGTGAAGGCGCGCGGGAAAGCTGGACCAAGCCATTTAGCGAGAAGACTGCCGAAATGCTCGACTTCGAGGTGCGGAAGATGATCGCGTAAGTCCCTTATTTACTCTTCCACGCTGATTAATAATATATATATCCTTTCAAGCAATGCGCACTCCAGGACTACGGAGCTATTGACCAAACACCGCGAAGATGTAGAGAAAGTCGCCAAGCTACTCCTTGAGAAAGAGGTCATCACTCGGTAGGACACTGGCCTCATTTATTTTCCCACCATTTGTTCATCATACTCCACAGCGAGGACATGATTCAACTCCTCGGCAAGCGTCCTTTCGTAGGTCGTACAGATGACATGGACAAGTGGCTGGACGATAATCGTGGCTCGGAACGCAGTGCACCTCCACCGCTCGAAAGCCCTGTTGATTCAGAGCCATCACCAGCACCAGCACCTGGTGTTGCATCGTCACGTTTAGAAGATAGAACTATCTAAAGCCTTCATAACTTTTGGGCGGTTCCGCTTAATCTGTCCACGATTCAATGCACACGTGTACTTTATTAATCGGTAGTCTATGGCACCTCTCACTTTCATGATACCGGTCGGTTTCGTTATGGATGAGGACGTAATCGACCCACAGGGAGCCAGAAATCTACTCAATGCTGCCACCGGCGAAACCACTTTCCGCTTCTCTCAAAGTGATCTCTGTCGTGTAGTCGTTGAGTTTCCTGGTATCTCACGCACCTTCGCGTATACCATGGGTCGCACGCAGCCAGTCGGATCCACGCAATTTTCTAGGCCCGAAGGCGTCAGGGTTGACCACAAGGAGGATAAAGGAACCAAGCGAGAGACTGCTGAACCCGGGATTAGTAGAGACCGGGCTTGCGTTGCTGAAGGGATGCGCGACGCCGTGCGGCAGCACACGAACGGAGTGGCAAGGCACGAGAACGGGCGGAGGGAGGGTAATGGAGGAAGGACACGGACGGGAAACGAAGAGTCCTCGCAAGTTAACATTCTGATTCTGGGACGTGGAGGCAGTGATAGTCAGAGAAGTCGCGGGCGAAATGAAGACCGTCGCAAACTTGGAGGATATCTCCGAGAAGAAGGAACAGAGATTGACCAGTTGAAAGCACACGTACACGAGGAGCTTGTGGGAAACGAAGCAGATGATCCAAATATAAACCCGTCAAGGCCGGCACTAGCTCAACCACATATGAAAGAGGGTATATCAAGCTGATGTATAGAAGTACGTGGAGCAAACCGGGTCACGGCCGGGTGCCTCAAGCGAGAGAGGAAGACCTTAGTCCCTGCAGTCCACCAGAAACAGTCACACAGTGCTACAGGCTATCCGCCAAAGAAAGACTCTCATGGATCGCCAAAAGTATGGCCTTCGACATGATGCCAGCAGGGAAACAGCCGAGTAGGCTTCGCTTTAAAACCGAAACTCACTGCGACGTAGGGGGTGCAAGGGGCTGGAATGAAAGTAAGCTGACGCACTCTCGAAGTAAATACAGCATATCAACGTTCCGTCCTCAGGCTGTCTGTTTCTGTCATGGTGGCGCTTCGACTTCCTTACATAATCGAGTTATGACAGGCAGACCACGACACCTTGCTCAACCAAGACCGTGACACCGTGCTACTGTAACCCAACACATTCATGGCCAGGTGCCCCTTCGCTCCCTGCATGGTACCCTTACACTCCCTTCCCAAGGGTGAGTAGTGTACCTATGCTCTTTTGGTCCCATCTCCATGACACCATTCCCGCAGCAGTAGAGTAATCGGCCGAGGCCGCGAATTCAATGGCTCTCGCTTACTACCTGGACGGCCTCAACGGGGTCACGAGGATGAACTTTGCATGGAACAGAGGTCCTGGGCAGGTACAATGTGTCAGGCACGCGTGGCGCTATTCTTGGCAGGTCGAATGACTCTGTTACCCACCATTAATTGGAGTTGGCATTGGGTGAAGTTTGTGCCTACACATGTCGGCAAACCGGTGTTCAGCATCGGCGTGGTATCACGCATGCGGGTAATTCATTTTTCGGACCGCGGGGTTCCTTTGCCAGATGGTCAGTTCCGGTTGGTGTATCGCCATCTCAGTCCCCGACGTTTAACCATCTCACATTATGACTCTCGCGCATCGATCCCCCCCCACCCCAACTTCCGTTCTTGACATCATCTTAGGCGTATCTCTTTCAATTGTGCTTTCATTTCTTTCGCAGCCTTCTCAGGCGTTTTTGTCCTGTCCTCATGCTCTTTCCGTCTTTCCTCGCCGTACTTGGGCTGTCACTCCCTCCAGCATTTGCTCAGCAACCTGGCTCCTTCGATGTCGTTGGCGACACCCTCGTTAGCGCTATGATGGTGTGCCGCTAACCTACAGCACACCCCTACATCCATTATTGATCCATCATAGATGTTTGTAGGCGTGCCCGATAAGGTGTACATTCTCGATAAAGTGGAAGGGAATGCTCATCAAATCAATGGACATTCCGCTTACGCTTCAATTTGGTGAGGCAACTCTCCGTTCTTATGCATCCTGATCTAAAATGTGGCACAGGGACATCGCTTCGCGGACAGCGACAGCGGTGGATGTTCAGACCAACGCTTTCTGCGCTGCAGGTATGCATCTTCCAAATGCATCGTATGCCGTTTTTGGCGGGAACCGTGCTGTTGGTCCAGGCGGTGTCGACACGGATCCTACCGGTTCGCTCACTGCGGTTGACCCTACTTATCAGGATCACGACGGAACGCGTGCCATCCGCATCATCACACCATGTGATGGAGACCCCGCATCGCCTCCATGTTCTTGGTCTGACTCCGTAATTGGTCTGGCCAAGCATCGCTGGTATCCAGCCGCAGAAGCCCTAGCTGATGGGACAGTCGTATTGATTGGAGGTTTCACCGCGGGAGGTTACATCAACCGCCAGTTCCCGAACGTCGATCCTGCATACGAATTCGGCTCTGCCGAGCCAACCTATGAGTTTTACCCTCCAGGATCCCAATCTCCCCAAGTCATGAATTTCATGCTGAAAACCAGTGGGCTCAACTCGTACGCATTGACATACCTTATGCCGTCTGGCAAGATGTTCGTTCAGGCCAATTACTCAACTAGTTAAGTATATTTTTGCGTGTCCTGTCGCTCCTACTCACCGACGATTAACAGTCCTTTGGGATTACAATAACAACGTTGAGACCCCATTACCCGACATGCCCGGACAAATCATTCGAGTATACCCTGCTTCAGGAGCGAATGCCATGCTGCCGCTAACACCTGCTAATGGCTACACTCCAACAATCATTTTCTGTGGTGGCCAGTCTTTACCGAATGATGCATCATGGGGCGATTATAGTTATCCAAATATCGACGTTTGGACTATCCAGGCCTCTTCCGAGTGCCATCGTATCACCCCTGAACCTACTGATGGGTCAGCACCTGCTTACGTGCAAGACGACAGCCTTCCGATCGGTCGCACAATGGGCCAATTCATCGCACTTCCCGATGGCACCCTGCTAGTCATCAACGGCGGCGAATACGGCACTGCAGGCTATGCTCAAAGAACAGGGACCACCACAACCTATGGGGCCATGCCGTATGGCGAATCTCTCGCCACGGGCCCTGTAGGTCAACCCGCGATCTATAACCCGAACGTGCCTGCCGGTAGCCGTTGGTCGACTGCCGGTTTAAGTTCTTCGAAGATACCTCGCCTTTATCACTCGTCCGCTATATTACTTCCGGATGGCTCGGTTATGGTCGCTGGCTCTAATCCAAATCCCGACGTGAATCTGACCACGAAATACCCCACAACCTATACG
>Ga0210393_10005113_pt1 | contig 10347 bp, 8 predicted proteins | sample IncBWC27OmetaG_FD_160068 | JGI IMG/M metagenome (GOLD analysis project Ga0210393, IMG submission 160068) | Forest soil microbial communities from Barre Woods Harvard Forest LTER site, Petersham, Massachusetts, United States - Inc-BW-C-27-O ...
CGCCAGGAGGCTGGCATGCAAATCCCTCAAATACTGATGGCAGCCGCGATTTCCTCTTTGCTTTTGCCGCTCGCGGCGATCGGCCAGAATGGCGACGCAAGAGACCGCCAAGCTATCCAGGCTGTGATGGACCGCTTCGAGGACGCGTGGAACCGTCATGACGCCAAGGCATTTGCGGCCGTGTTCGCGGAAGATGCCGACTTCACGAACTGGCGCGGCACCGGCGCGTCGGGACGATCGAAGATCGAGGAATTTCATGCACCTATGTTCGCTACCATTTTCAAAAACAGCCATCAGAAATATACCGACATCCGCACTCGCTTTGTCCGGCCTGACGTCGCCGCCGTGGATGTTCGCTGGGAGATGACTGGCGCGACCGACCCGCATGGGAATCCCCGGCCGGAGCGTCAGGGCCTGCTGAATTTCGTGATGGCAAAAAACGGCGGGCAGTGGCAGATCGTGGTCATGCACAATCTGGACACCTCGGCACTGCCGCCGCTGCAAAGCCCGAAATAAGACGCGCGGGTTGCACGATCTGCAAATGGCTAGGGCTTGTCGAACGTGGGGTTCTCGAATGCTGGGTTGTCGAAGGCCAGGCCAACGTAATTTTCGGCGAGCGCCGTCGCCGGTGCTCGCGAACTTGTGACGTAATCGAGTTCGGCTAAGTGAAGGTTGTGCTGAAAACTGTCTTCGTTGGGGAAACGATGCAGCATCGAGGTCATCCACCACGAAAAGCGTTGTACCTTCCACACGCGGCGCAGACACGTTTCGGAATAGTGGTCCAAGCCATTGGTCGTACCTGCTTTGTAGAAATCGACCAACGCTCGCGTCAGAACGCGTACGTCGGCTACGGCAAGATTCAATCCTTTCGCACCGGTGGGAGGAACGATGTGCGCGGCGTCACCGAGAAGAAACAGATTGCCGTGGCGCATCGGCTCGGCTACGAAGCTGCGCATCGGGCTGATGCCCTTCTGCAAGATTGGACCGTCGGCGAGCTTCCATCCGTCGCGGGTAGCCATTCGCGCGCGCAGTTCGGTCCAAATGCGGTCGTCGGACCAGTCGGCGATATCTTCCTCGGGATCACACTGCAGATATAGCCGGGAAATTTCTGGGGAACGCATGCTCAGCAGGGCGAATCCGCGGTCGCTGTAGGTGTAAATCAGTTCGTGGGAGGCGGGCGGAACTTTGGCGAGGATGCCGAGCCACGCGAAGGGATAAACGCGCTCGTGTGCGCGCAGAAGTCCAGCCGGCATGGCGGAGCGACAAATTCCGTGGAAGCCGTCACATCCGGCGACGAAATCGCATTCGAGCGCCTGGGTTTCGCCGCCGTGCTGAAAGCGAATCTTCGGTTTGCCGTCAAGATCATGGGTGCTGACTGCTTCGGCTTCAAAAAAGATTTTGCGGCCAGCGGCTTGACGGGCCGCCACGAGGTCTTTGATGACTTCGTGCTGCGCGTACACCGTGATCGATTTGCCGCCGGTCAGGTCCGCGAAGTCGATGCGATGGCCTGCGCCGCCGAAGCGCAATTCGATGCCATAGTGCACCAGGCCTTCGCGCTGCAGCCGCGCGCCGACGCCGGACTGCACCATCAGGTCCGCGGTGCCTTTCTCCAGCACTCCGGCGCGCACGCGGTGCTCGATGTATTCCTGAGAGCGGCTTTCGAGGATGACGGAGTCAACTCCTTGCAAATACAGCAGGTGCGCGAGCATCAGGCCCGCGGGTCCCGCACCGATGATTCCTACCTGGGTTCGCATCGTGTATCAATCGAATCGGAGTGTCGTCAGGGGCTAAAGCCCAGTTTTCTTCGCGCTAAATGTCGGAGCTAAAGCTCCGACCCCCAGTTCGCCGGCTCGCCAGCACTCTCGAATCTTCGTCGATGTTACTATAGGCGCTCGCGATGTGATGTTGGAGTGGGTAAGAACACAGGCGGAATGCCTGGGCAGATAAGAGAGAACAAAGATGGAGACGGCCTATATCTGTGACGGCATTCGCACTCCGATTGGGCGCTACGGCGGAGCGCTGGCGAGCGTGCGCACCGATGATCTCGCCGCCATCCCCATCGCTGCGCTCATGGAGCGGAATCGCGGCGTGGATTGGAACGCGCTTGACGATGTGATCTACGGGTGCGCAAATCAAGCTGGCGAAGATAATCGCAACGTCGGACGCATGGCGCTGCTGCTGGCTGGGTTGCCGAAGGAAGTGCCGGGTTCCACGGTGAATCGTTTGTGCGGGTCGAGCATGGACGCGGTGGCTACGGCGGCCCGCGCGATCAAGAGTGGCGAGGCGGATCTGGTGATTGCGGGCGGGGTGGAGAGCATGTCGCGCGCGCCGTTTGTGATCGGCAAAGCGGACGCGGCGTTTTCGCGATCGTTGAAGCTCGAAGACACTACGCTGGGCTGGCGCTTTGTGAATCCGCTGCTGAAGGCAAAATACGGAACGGATTCAATGCCGGAGACCGGAGAGATCGTCGCTGACGAATATCATATTTCGCGGGAAGACCAGGACGCGTTCGCGCTGCGTAGTCAGCAGCGGGCTGGGGACGCGATGCGCGGCGGGCGACTAGCGGAAGAAATTGTATGCGTGCCGATTGCGCAGAAAAAAGGCGATCCCGTTTGTGTTCGCGAGGACGAGCATCCGCGGCCTGACACCACGATGGAAGCGCTGGCTAGATTGAAGGGCGTCGTGAAACCGGGGGGAACGGTTACTGCTGGAAATGCTTCGGGCATCAACGACGGGGCTTGCGCTTTGCTCTTGGCTTCCGGAGCGGCCGTGCGCAAATACGGATTGACGCCGAAAGCGCGGGTGTTGGCTGGGGCGGTGGCGGGAGTTGCGCCTCGTGTGATGGGAATGGGGCCGGTGCCGGCTACGCGGAAAGTTTTGGCGAAGGCTGGGCTCGCGATTGGACAGATGGATGTGCTCGAGTTGAATGAAGCGTTTGCAGCGCAGGTATTGGCGGTGTTGCGGGAGCTGGGCGTGGCGGGGGACGCGGCGCACGTCAATCCAAACGGGGGCGCGATTGCATTGGGACATCCTTTGGGTGCGAGCGGGGCGCGATTGGTGACCACGGCGATGTATCAGTTGCAGCGGACGAAAGGCCGGTACGCGCTGTGTACGATGTGCATCGGAGTGGGGCAAGGGATTGCGGTGATTCTGGAACGGGTCTAGAGTCGGCAGGCAAAGATGGGAATGAGCGAGAAAGAGAAAGATAACGCTGAGACGCAGAGTACGCTGAGGAGCGCTGAGTTCAGGGATGCCTCGGACTTGTGTTCAGGAGCTAATTAAGTCTCCGCATGGATCTGCTCGATCAACTGTTTCGTTCCCAGGATGTAGAGAAGGTCTTGTCGGATCGGGCGTGTTTGCAGGGCATGCTTGATTTCGAGGCGGCGCTTGCAACAGCGGAGGCGCGAGCCGGGGTGATTCCCTCCTCCGCGGCGGTGGCTATCGCGGCGAAATGCAAGACGGAATTGTTCGATGTTGGGGAGTTAGCTCGCGATGCGAAGCTGGCGGGGAATATTGCGATTCCCTTGGTGAAGGCGCTCACGGCTTTGGTCGCGCAGGGTGACAAGGATGCGGCGCGCTACGTGCACTGGGGCGCGACTAGCCAAGACGCGATTGACACCGGGTGCGTGCTGCAATTGCGCCAAGCCCTGGCTTTGTTGGCGAGCGATCTTGCCCGGCTGGCGCGGGGATTGGCCGAGGTTGCGACGGAACATCGCTCCACGATTGTGGTGGGAAGAACGTGGATGCAGCAGGCCCTGCCCACTACGTTTGGCGTGAAAGTGGCTGGTTGGCTACATGCCGTCGATCGCCACCGTGAACGAATGCGCGAGACGCAACGGCGCGCGGTGGTGCTGCAATTCGGCGGTGCGGTCGGGACGTTGGCGGCGCTGGGAGATCGTGGCGGCGAGGTTGCGAAGCATCTGGCGGAAAACCTTACGCTGGAGTTGCCGAAGATTCCGTGGCACAGTCACCGCGACCGCTTCGTTGAAGTCGCAACGACGTTGGGGCTTTGCGTCGGCACACTTGGAAAAATCGCGAAGGACGTTTCGTTGCATTCGCAGACGGAAGTCGCGGAAGTTTTCGAGCCAGCGGAAAAAGGGCGTGGCGGCTCTTCGACCATGCCGCACAAGAGAAATCCGGTTGCGTCGGCAGTCGTTCTATCGGCGGCGTTGCGGGTGCCGGGACTGGTCAGCACAATGCTGGCGGCGATGGTGCAGGAGCAGGAACGTGGGCTGGGTGGGTGGCTCGCCGAATGGGAGACGTTGCCGGAAATTGTCTCGCTAAGCGCGGGAGCCTTGCGGCGGATGACGGAGATCGTGCCGCAGCTTCAGATTGATGCCGAGCGGATGAAGACAAACCTCGAAGCCACGCACGGATTGATCTTTGCGGAAGCCGTATCCATGGCATTGGCCTCGCAAATCGGTAAAGCCCAGGCGCATGAGATCGTCGAGACGACTTGCGACACGGCGCGCAGAGAGAATCGGCACCTTCGCGACGTAATAGCTGGCGATGCACGAGCGCAAACCCTTTCGGCGGCCGATCTCGATGGGCTTTTCGACCCGCAACGATATTTGGGAGCGGCCAAAGAGTTCGTCGATCGTGTGGTAGCCGCTAGCGCGCGTAGCGGATGAAAAGGCAACAGCACACTACAGGCGAGGAGGTCTATGGCTTTCGCTGAACTAAAGGATCTGCGAATGCACTACGAGGTCGCGGGACCGGTGGACGCACCAACACTGGTGTTTTCCAATTCACTGGGGACCGACTTGTCGATGTGGGACGTGCAGGCGGTGGAGTTTGCTAAGAAGTATCGCGTGGTGCGCTACGACAAGCGCGGGCATGGGCAGTCTTCGTCACCCGCCGGACCCTACACGATTGAGATGTTGGGGCGCGATGTGCTGGGCCTGCTGGATTTCTTAGAATTCGACAAGGTCCACTTTTGCGGATTGTCGATCGGCGGGCAGACAGGCATGTGGCTGGGGGTGAATGCGGCTCAGCGGTTAAACAAGTTGGTGCTGAGCAACACGGCGGCGAAAATCGGCACAATCGATGGATGGAAAGCGCGGATCGAAACGGTCAGCACGAGCGGAATGAAGTCGGTGGCGGCCACGGTCGTCGAACGATGGTTTACCGTGGGATTCCGCGCGGAGGAACCGGCGGAGGTATCCCGAATCCAGCGCGTGCTGGAAAATGCGAACGTCGAGGGATATGCAGGATGCTGCGCGGCGGTGCGCGACTTTGACTACCGGGAAAAAGTGAGCGCGATTCGGACGCCGACGATGGCGATTGCCGGGACGCACGATCCTGCGACGCCGCCGGGGGATACACGGTGGGTCGCCGACCAGATTGCGGGATCGCGATTCGTGGAGCTGAATGCTTCGCATTTGTCGAATATTGAGGCGCATGAACGGTTTTCAGCGGAGCTTGGCGCGTTTTTGGCGGCATGACCGCGATTCGGATTCAGGCGAAAGACTCGGGGCTTCGCGAGTTTGGTTTGTGCAAGCTGCGGCACGGCGGTGCCCGCGCTCCTACAATGTGGAGCGACGAGGCTTGCGCAGCGCGTATCGCGTGAGGAGAGCTAACTATGGATGAGCGAAAGCGCTACGAACAGGGGATGAAGGTACGGCGGGAGGTGCTGGGTGATGCGCATGTGGATCGCTCGCTCCAGAATCGCGATGCATTCAACGAGGAGTTTCAGGATTTGATTACTCGCTATGCTTGGGGCGAGATCTGGAGCCGGCCGGGGCTTCCCCGGGAGACACGCAGCATGATTACTTTGGCGTTGATGGTGGCTTTGAATCGTGGGGAGGAGTTTCGCATGCACGTGCGTGCGGCTTTGAGTAACGGCGTTACGCGGGAAGAGATTAAGGAAGTTCTATTGCAGTGCGCGATTTATTGCGGAGTGCCCGCCGCGAATTCGGCGTTTCATGCTGCGGACGAGATGCTGGGGAAGTGACGGGCTGCTCGGAAAAAGACAACGCCGAGACGCGGAGGGCGCTGAGGTTCGCGGAGAAGATACGGACAAAGTTGCTGGTTTGAAATCTCGCAGAATTTCAAATCGAAGAGAGATTTCTCAACTGCGCGGGCCGACCCGTTCGCAGGAAGCGAACGGGAAGAAAAAGCCAGCCCGCTCCGGTCGAAATGACGGTCTATTAGATTTGCCAAAATTAGTTCATGCCTCGGTCCAGTTAATTGCCGCCGGTGGTCGAGGTTACGGCAGGGGTGGCGGGCGCGGCTTCCTTTACTAGGATGGGCCAGCGCGGGAAGGCGAAGTTGCCGGCGTTGTCGTCGACTACGTTCACCTGGCACGTGTAGAAGCCTGGCTTCAGGGATTGCAACGGCAGGTCGATCTGGAAGATGACGGCTTTACGGTCGGGGGCGGTTACTTCATTGGCCACGACTTGTTTGGATTCGTAAACCTTCGCGTCTCCTTGTAAAAATTCGATGCTGGTAAGAACGCGAACAGCGTCGCGCGGCGCCTTTTCTTTCGGAGCGTTCGCCGCATTGTTTCCGGCTGCTTGGGTTGCAGCGGGTGCGCCTTTCATGGCGTGAGCTGCGTCGTAAACCTCGTACTGCAGATAGAGATGCTGGTCCTGCGTGAAGACGTGGGTGATGTTAGGAACCAACTCCGTTTGATTCTGGATGAGCGGGTGCGGACCCTTTTTGTTGCCCGTGGCAGGGACGCGTTGGCTGGCGAGAACGACCGAACTCATGCGCAATGGAACTTTGCGCAGATCGGGAATTTGCACGTCGGTCTCGAACGTCCCCATGCGTCCAGTGCGATTTTCGCGAACGACGAATTTCAGGTGATAACTTCCGGGAGCGAGTACGAAACCGGTGTTGTATTGCACGTTCTTGCGGCGGACTTGCTGCGCGCTGTCGACGGCTAGCTTTACGGTATCGCGCTGGTGTCCTACGGGCAATTTTCCGCTGGCCAGAACCTCGCCGATGATGTCGATGGTGGCGCTGTCCTTGTCTTTGGCTTGCACGAACGGAATCTGCGAGCCGGGGATCACGAGCGAGACGCCGAGATAGTAGTGCGAGTCGTCCTGGCGGAAATAGTGGGCGCCAGCGTAAACGGCTACGTCCGTTTGCGGTAGTTGTGCTTCGAGTTCGTCGGTCAGCTGTTCTTCGCGGTCAGAGTTGTTCAGGTGCTGGAAGTCGCGGCCGGCGTAATAGCCCGAGCGATATTCCAGTTTTACATCCTGGCGATTGAGCTGCACTTTCAGATGACGGAAGTGTCCGTCCTTTAGTGGATTGGTGCTGGTGAAACCTAGAACGTAGTAGGCGGAGGTGTCTTTCTGGACTTGCGAGAAGACGCCGCTGAAATCGTTGGAGTCGAAGAAGGCTTTGCCGCCGGTGTCTTCGGCGAGCGTGGCTAGCGTTTCCTGGGAATTGGCGTTGCCGTTGAGATCGTTGAAGACGGCGTTGCCGTTGTACGCGGATTGGCCGTGGAGGCTGGCATTCTGGGCTTCTCCGCCCGGTGGAAAGGCCTGCAAGCCGCGAACGTCGAGTGGATAGATGGAGACGTTGGCTCGCACGGCGGAGGCGGTGGTGGCGCGCAAGGCGGATTGATTGTCTACGCCGGACTGCGTGATTCCGTTGCTGAAATAGATGATGGATTTTTTCTGATCGATCTTGCCGAGGGCTTGCATGATGGCTTGCAGGGCTAGAAGTTTGCGGTCGGCGGTGAAGGTGTTGTAGTCGGTATCGTCGGGAGTGTAGGAGCCGCCAGATTCGGCTTCGCCTTCGGAAGAGCCTTCGGAGCCAAGATCGTAGCCCTGACCCTGGCTCGAAGTGTACGAGGATAGAACGGAGAGGACCTTTGCTTTGTCGGAAGTGAAATCGAGATCGACGCGCATATTGGTGGAGAGTGAGACGAGCGCGATCAGGTCGGCGGGAAGCATTTTATCTTTCACGAATTTTTTGGCGGAATCGACGCCGCGGTCGATCTGCTCGGGGTCCATGCCGGAGAAATCGAAAAAGAGGAGCATGAGACGGCGGTCGCGGGCGTCGAAGGGGTTGGCGCCAGTGGGGGCGGAATGCAGGAGGTTGGCGGAGCCGGCCGCTCCGGTGATGGTGGCTTGGGCGGCGCCCGCGGTGGCGAGTTCGTCGACGTTCTCAAAGTCGAAAGTGGAGATCTGCTGGCGCTTGCCGTCTTCGGTGACCGTGAAATCTTCCTTTTTCAGACCGCGAATGAGATTGCCTTTTTTGTCGCGCGCTACGACGTTCACCAGGACGAGTTCGGAGGTTACGCGCATGCGATATTGCGGACGTTGGGGGGCCTCCGGCGGCGGCGCCGGCTGAGATTGGGGTGATTGCTGTTGCGAAGGTTGCGCTTGCGATTGGGGCGCGCTTTGAGGACGCGCGGGCGGGGCGTTACCGAGCAGGAGCCAAGCGGCTAGCAATGCGACGATTTGGCGTGAGAGTGACATTGTTGTTCCTGGCTGACGCTCTAGGTTCCTTCTACCTTACGATCCTTCGGCCCATCCTTATCGGATGGCCTCAGGAGGATGACCGATTTTTGCTCGTTTGAACTTCTGGGTGCCTTGAAGCCTTTCTTTAAAGAACACGCCCAAACATAAAACACGCAAATTGCCGGACTGCTAGAAACGGAAACGGGCGATCAGGGTTATGCGGCGAGTTGCGCCCGCTGCGGTCACCTGACCGAACTGCAATGAGTTCACGGTCGTGTTGATCGAGGTGTAGTTAATAAAGTTAAAGACATTGGCGGCCTGCAAGCGCAACTCCAGAGCGCGCGATTCTTTGATCGTGAAGCTCTTGCTCAAGGACATGTCCACGACGACCTCGCCAGGGCCTTCGATGATGTGTCGGCCGGCATCGCCGAATTGGCCGCCGTTGGGATTGACGCAGGTATTGGTGGTGCCCGAACTGCTCGAGGGAGAGCAAAAGGCGGCGGTGTTGAACCACTCGGCGGTGGTCGGATTCGGGAGTGAAATAGGCTGGCCGGTGACATCGGCGCGAAGGGAGCCGGTGACGCCACGATTGAGATCGACGCTGTTACCCAGCACGTTGGGTGTAAGCGGCAGCCCGGAGGCGATGGTGTAGTCGCCGCTCAATTGCCAACTGGCCAGAATGTGCGACCAGGCGCCGCGCTGCGCGAAGCGGCGATTTTCGCCAAAGGGCAGATCGTACATCCAGCTGCCGGTGAATTTGTGGCGCTGGTCGAAACTGGAGAGCCCGCGATCGGCGGCGATGTCGAAGGGATTCTGCGCCACGATTACGGCGCCACCGCCGATGGAGGAGGCATCATCGATGGATTTGGAAAAGGTGTAGCTGGCCTGAAAGCCGATGCCGTGGGCCATGCGCTTGCGCACGCGCACCGAGCCGGCGTGGAAAATGGAATCGGCCGCGGACGATTCGTAGAGGAACGGTTGAATGCCGGGAATCTCGATGGCGCGATATTCGTCGAGCCTCGTACCCTTCGAGCCGTTGTAGTCCAAATTGAGCAGGAAACCATGCGGCAGGGTGCGCTGAATGTCGAGATTCCAGACCTGCACGTAGCCGAGCTTATAGTTGGGATCGACAGCAAAATTGTTGGTGACCGAGCCGGGAACGATGGCGGGAAAGCCGTTGGTCAAGGTGAGCGGTATGGCGGCGCTCGTGACGTTCGTGGAGGTTATCGCGAAGGGCGGCTGGAAAGCGAAATTTTGAATGATGTTGCCGTACTGCGCGAGATTGTAGTTGATGCCATAGCCAAAGCGCACCACGGTTTGCTTCAAGGGACGCCAGGCTACGCCGATCCGCGGAGCCCAGTCGTTGTGGTCGCCGTGAATCAGCGAAGCCGGGAATGCGCCATTGAATGTACCGGTCTGGCCCGGCAGCACTGGCGCCGCCGCCGTGAAGCCGGGGGCCACGTCGAGATTGGCGATCTGGTTGTTCGCTTCGGTATAAGGCCCGACGTACTCGTAGCGGACGCCCAGGTTCAACGAGAGTTTTGAAAAAATGCGCCAATCGTCCTGGAAGAAAGCGTCGAGAGAATTAGCGGAGAAATTATAGGAGTTGGTGCCGGACTGCAGCGAGGTCTGCTGTGGCAGACCTAGAAGAAAGTCGGCGAAGTCGAAGCCTGTGTCGGTTACGGGCTGGCTGCTGCCAGGAAGAAATTCAGAAGTCTCCAATCCGCTGAAGATGAAACTCCCTTCGGCATTTTTCGCCGAACGGAAGCTTTGCAGGATGCGGCGATAGTCTCCGCCAAACCGCAAATTATGCCTGCCGCGGTACCAGGCGACGGTGTCGGAGATGGTGTAGGTCTGATCGAGCTCGCGGCGCGCGATCGGATTAGAAAGGCCGCCGAACTGCGTGAAGCTGATGGTTGGTAGACCAAAGTCG
>Ga0210393_10005115_pt1 | contig 10344 bp, 10 predicted proteins | sample IncBWC27OmetaG_FD_160068 | JGI IMG/M metagenome (GOLD analysis project Ga0210393, IMG submission 160068) | Forest soil microbial communities from Barre Woods Harvard Forest LTER site, Petersham, Massachusetts, United States - Inc-BW-C-27-O ...
AGCGGCCCCGCGAGCGGGATCAGGAGGCCAAAGAACAGCGCCGCCAGCATTTGCATGATCAGGAATTCCTGCCGCGGAAACCCCAACGAATTCGTGCCCCAGCCCAGCGCGAAGATGTTCGCCAGATAAAACACCACGAACGTGGTGGTCGAGCCCAAGGTTCCCAAAAAAAGCTGCCGGGGAAACTTCGAAAACACCACGTTGAAAGGCACGCGTACCCGCTCACCTTGGGCGATGCTGCGCTTGAACGCGGGTGTTTCGACCAGTTGCAGACGGATGTACAGGCCCACGGCCACGAGCACGGTGCTCGCCAGGAACGGCACGCGCCATCCCCAGCTGAACAACTGCGCGTCGGACAATTGATTGCTGATGAGCAGAAAGGCGCCGATGGAAATGACCAGGCCGAGCGGCGCGCCGAGCTGCGGAAACATGCCGTACCAGCCGTGCTTACCGGCAGGGGCATTCTCCGTCGCGAGCAGCACTGCGCCGCCCCATTCTCCGCCCAAGCCGATCCCCTGCCCAATGCGGCAAAGCGCCAGAAGCAGCGCTGCATATACGCCGGCGGAGGCGTAGGTCGGCAGAAGTCCGATGCAGATGGTCGAAATGCCCATGGTCATCAGTGCCGTGACCAGGGTGGTTTTGCGTCCGACCCGATCGCCGAAATGCCCGAAAATGGCCGCCCCGATGGGCCGCGCGACAAAGGCTAGCGCGAACGTTGCGAGCGATTGCAGTGTCGCGACTGCCGGATCGCCTTTTGGAAAGAACAGGCGCGGGAAGACCAATACCGCAGCGGTGGCATAAATGTAGAAGTCATAGAACTCGATGGTGGTTCCGACCATGCTGGCCAGAAGAATGCGGCGCGCCTGCCGTGCATCGGGCACGAGGTTTGAGTCGAGCAAAGAGAACCCCGGCAATTCGTTTTACGTTTTGCCGATACTACACCAGCGCGGAAGCCGAAAATCAGTGACCTCTGGAGCGCCCTGGAATGGACGGTGCCGATCGCCCGGCAGGGGCGGGGCGATAAGCCGGTGAATGTCCGGTCCGACCTCGGCCTACATCGTGGTGATCGTCGTGGTGATCGTCGCGATGATCGCAGCATCGCCCGGGGCCCACGCGGTAGCCGGCGCCCCAACCGCCGTAATCGTAGCCGTAGGGCGCGTAATAGGCGCCGTCGTATCCAACGCTGCCTTCAACGCCGACACCAGTTACTTCACAAGCACACAGCAACAGCGCTGCCATGCCGAGACCACTTGCCATCAGTCGAGTGCGGAGGGTTTTCATTTCGGCTCCGCCTTGGTGTCGCTTTCGCTCCACTCCATCAAGCCGAACGGCGCTCCCGCGGGATCTGCAACGACCGCGAGCATTCCGCCATGGCGGTCAACACGCGGCTCGACCAAAACGCGGCCTCCCATGGCGACCACCTTGGCGGCCGTTGCGGCCGTATTCTCGACGCGCACGAAATTCAGCCAGTGAGAGCGGCGGTGCGCGGAGTCTCGTTCCAGATCATTTGCACTGGCGCGCGCAAAGTCATCGGTCGAGAGAATGAGGTGTTCCAGCCCGTCGTCGCTCGGTTGATCGAAAACATCGTAGCCCAGCAGATTTTGGTAGAAGGCCGCTTCCGCTCCGGCATCTTTGGCATGCAAGGAAGTCCAGATCCAATCGCCGGTCGCCGGCAGGTAATCCGGCGTATCGCCGCTGCTCGAGGCGAGAAGCGCGAACGGCGCGCCCTCCGGATCCGATAGCACACATTGACGGCCGCGCAGGGAATAGCTCTTGATGTCCTTCAGGACTTTTGCCCCGTGAGAGACGGCAAGCTTCTTGACCGCGTCTATATCGTTCGCGGCCAAAAAAGTTAGCCATACAGACTGTTGATGTTCACCGGCCGGGATCGTCTTCTCGATCATTCCGCCGATGGGTCGTCCGTCGAGCAATGCTACTGCATAGTTAACGTCGCCGGCGCGAATGCGCTGAAATGTCCAACCAAACAGTCCGCCATAGAATTTCTCGGCCGCGGCTAGATCGGGCGTGGTCAAATCCGCCCAAATCATTTTCCCCGCGTGATGTTCACCGCTGGGCGGCGAATTGAGGGCAGGCAGCTGGAAATCCGCCGCGTGGGCCAGTGCGCCGCTGAGTAACAGCACCGCAGCCAACAGACTCGGCAAACCGTACCGCCGCCGGTGAGTGCACTTCATCGCGAATTCCCTGCTTATTTGCGAAAGATACTGCGCCCAATGACTGCGCTATGCTGTACGGCACCGCACAGAGCGGCTGTCAGAAATCGCTGACCCCATGGGAAAGAGCATGCATATCAGGTCCAGTGACTATCGAGTGAGCCAGGGAACCCACGTGGACCTCAAGAAGTGGCCGACGGCGGTACGCCCTGCATACCAGACCAAGCGTCAGTACCGCGACATGCTAAGCGCGCACGTCAAAGAATTGAGTGCGCGGCAAGAATTATTGTACGCATCGAACGGCTACGCCCTGCTGATCATTTTTCAGGCCATGGACGCAGCGGGCAAGGACGGTGCCATTGCGCATGTCATGTCGGGCATTAATCCGCAGGGTTGCCGCGTTAACAGTTTCAAGCATCCGAGCGCTGAGGAACTGCAGCACGATTTCCTGTGGCGTACGACTCGCGAGCTGCCGGAACGCGGCCAGATCGGCATTTTCAACCGATCCTATTACGAGGAAGTATTAATCGTCCGTGTGCATCCCGAAATCCTTCGCGCTGAAGGTCTGCCCGATGAACTCAAGGATGATAAGAGCATTTGGCGCGATCGCTACCGATCCATAGTTGATTTAGAACGGCACCTGACCCGCAACGGCACCCGGGTCATCAAATTCTTTCTTCATCTCTCCAAAGAGGAGCAGCGCAAGCGCTTCATCAAACGGATTGATACGCCCGACAAAAATTGGAAGTTTTCCTCGGCCGATATTGCGGAGCGCCACTACTGGAAGGATTACATGAAGGCTTACGAGAAATGCCTGAGCGCCACCAGCACCGATCACGCGCCGTGGTACGTCGTCCCTGCCGATGACAAGTTCAATACCCGCCTCATTGTATCGCGCATCGTGCTGGATACGCTCGCGCAGCTGCGTTTGAGCTACCCGAAATCCACTGCCGCCCGGCGCCGCGAATTGCGCCAGCTGCGCAAGCAGCTGGAAGAATAGTCCAGCGCAGTGATATTGACCGGTCGGTGTAGCAACCGTCAGGCAGGGTGAGCTTGACCGTCGCGCCTGAAAGGCCTACTGGGATGGGAGACTTCAAGGCACTGCGCTTCGGTGCCTTGCAGTCTCCCATCCCCGTAGCCCATGCGGCCCCGGTCAAACTCACAGTGCTATGGTTTGCGCGCGCCGACCACGATGAGTACAACGCCGACCACCACGGCAGCGCCGCCCGCCCAGGGCGGAATCGCGTGTTCCTGCGATACCTTCGCTTCCACGTCGCCTATCTTGAGCACGCTCTTTTGGCTCGAATAGGACGGCGACTTGATGAGTACGAACAACCCGCCGAGGATCAATATCGCGCCTAAGACTTGCAGCACACGCATGTAAAACCTCGCTCACTTAAAAAGCTTTGGGCCGCAGTGTAGCCCTAAGAGCCGGTCCGCGTATTCCCAGGGGTGGACGTAGTTCACGTGTATTCTCCCGAGTCTGGTGGTATGTTTTGAGCGTTATGGCGCTGCTCCGGACCCCCTCGATGACCTTTGTGCTGCTGCTGGCCTTGCTGCTGCCGCTGCAGAGCTTCGCCGCGGCTTGGAGCTGCAGCGCTCGGGATACCGGCGCAGCCGCCGCGCACCAGCACTGCGCCGACGACTCAGGCAATGGACACGCCGGTGCCGAGCAGCCGCACCATCACTGCGGCACGTGCTGTGTCGCCGCGATTGCCTTGGTGCCGTTTCGCTGGACCCCTCCCCGCCTGGTGAGTTCTGAAGAGTCCCTGCCCTCGCACCGTTCGCCTCCGACGGTTGCCCTCGACCGCCTCGACCGCCCTCCACGTCCCCTCGCCAGCTGATTCGCGGCGCCGTTGCGCCGCCGATTTCCGCCTGAGAGGAGGACGATATGCGATGCGCATTTCTTCTGTTGATGACGCTGGCCGCGCTGGGCATCGAAGGCTGCACCGCCTTCAGCCAAGACAGCGGCTTCGATGCCGTTGCGGACGCAGCACGGCAGCATTTATCTAAAGACATCCTGTGGCCGCGAACCTCGCAGGAACAGGCCAAGACCGATGCTCGGGTAGCCGAACTTCTGGGACATCCTCTGTCGGCCGAAGATGCCGTGCAAATTGCCCTGCTGAACAATCGCATGCTGCAGGGAGCATTCGAGGAGCTGGGAATTTCCGAAGCGGATCTGGTGCAGGCGGGAAGGCTGCCCAATCCGCGTTTCGATCTGCGGCATGCCGGCGCCGCGGGGCAGTACGACGTCGAGGAGACCTTGAGCATCAACGTGCTTTCGCTGTTGACCATGCCTTATGCCCGCGGCATAGAAAAGCAACGCTTCGCGCAGGCGCAGCGTGTCGCAGTTCTGCGCGTCACGCAGCTGGCCAAGGATACGCGCGAGGCCTATTACGCCGCGGTCGCCGCCGCCGAAGCCCGCGGCTATCTACTTAAGGTCCGCGCAACGGCGGAAACCGGCGCGACGCTGGCCCGCAGGATGGTGGCCGCCGGCAACTGGAACCAGCTGGACCAGGCGCGCGAACAGAATTTCTATATCGACGCCGCTCAAGGCTTCACCCATGCCGAGTTGGCGGAACAGGCCGCGCGCGAAAAACTGATCGCCCTCCTGGGCCTGCCGGGCGAAAAAAGCGCCACACTGAATCTGCAGCTCGCGCAAGCGTTGCCGATTTTGCCGGCAAGCCTGGAGAGTCTTCCCGATGTCGAAAGCGCGCTGTTGCAGAATCGGCTCGACCTGCAGCTGATGCGCCTGCGCATGGATGAACTGCAGCGCAGCCTCAAGCTCACCCGCAGCACGCGCTTTGTGAATGTACTCGACGCCGGGGCGACGCGCGTGCAACAGGGTTCGCGCGATGCTCCCTACGAACGAGGCTATACGATTACCCTCGAAGTTCCGATATTCGACAGCGGCTCCGCGCGCGTCAAAAAATCCGCAGCCCTCTATGCGCAGGCGGTCGATCGTTTCACGCAGGCTGCCATTGAGGCGCGCTCGCAGATTCGCGTGGCCTATGCCAACTACCGCGCGGCCTTCGAGCTGGCCCAGCGGCAGCGCGATGAGGTAATGCCGCTGCGCCAGGCCATCGCGCAGGAGAACCTGCTGCGCTACAACGCATCGCAGATCAGCATTTTCGAATTGTTGTCCGGTGCCCGCGAACAGGCGGCGGCCTTCGATGGCTACGTTCAACGCGTGCGGGATTTCTGGATCGCCAAATCGCAACTCGACGCGGCATTGCTGGGCAATGCCGCGCAGTAGCGCCAAAGGAACCACCATGTATTCACGACGAAAATTTTTCGGCAGTGCCGGCTTGGCCGTCGCGGCCGGCGCAGTGGCCAGAAGTGCGCTGGCCGCGCTCCCGGAGATCGTGTCCACCGACTCGCCGGCCATGCAACCGCCGCTGGCGCCGCCCAACGGCAGACCGTATCGCGCCGTGGCGACATTGAATGGCTGGTCGCTGCCCTGGCGAATGCGCAATGGCATCAAAGAATTTCACCTGGTCGCCGAGCCGGTCATGCGCGAGATTGCGCCGGGCATGACGGCAAATCTATGGGGCTACAACGGCCAATCACCCGGTCCCACCATCGAGGCCGTCGAAGGCGACCGGGTGCGCATGTTCGTCACCAACCGCCTCCCGGAAGCCACCAGCATCCACTGGCACGGTCAGCGCCTGCCCAACGGCATGGACGGCGTGGTTGGCTTGAATCAGCCGTCAATCAAGCCGGGGCAGACCTATGTGTACGAGTTTGTCGCGCAGCGTGCCGGAACATTCATGTATCACCCGCATGCCGACGAGACGACGCAGATGGCCATGGGCATGATGGGATTTTGGGTGACCCACTCGAAGGACCCCGCTTTCATGCCCGTCGACCGCGACTATGTGTTTCTGTTGAACGCCTATGACATCGCGCCCGGCAGCTACACGCCCAAGCTCAGCACCATGCTCGACTTCAATTTATGGACCTTCAACAGCCGCGCGTTTCCGGGCACTGCGCCGATGGTGGCGCGCCTCGGCGAGCGGGTGAGGATTCGCGTCGGTAATCTCACCATGACGAATCATCCCATTCATTTGCATGGCCATGAATTCGTCGTGGTGGGTACCGACGGCGGTTGGACTTCGCCGGCGTCGCGCTGGCCCGAGGTGACGGTCGACATCGCGGTCGGTCAAATGCGCGCCATCGAGTTCACCGCGGCGGCGCCGGGCGATTGGGCCTTCCACTGTCACAAGAGCCACCACACCATGAACGCCATGAGCCATGTCGTGCCGAACAGCATCGGTGTCGAACAGGCGGACCTAGAGAAGCAGATTGCCGCCCTCGTGCCCGGCTACATGACCATGGACCCCGGGATGAGCGGCCCGATGAACATGGCGCTGCCGGCCAACACGCTGCCGATGATGACCGGCGCGGGCCGGTACGGGGACATTGAAATGGGCGGCATGTTCACGGTGATGAAGATTCGAGCGGACCTGGCGCATGGCGACTACCGCGATCCAGGCTGGTATCAGGCGCCCGCCGGCAGCGTCGCCTATGTGTGGGCTGGAGATCCGCCGCCCGCGGTGCGCGAGCCTGTGCCGTAGTGATATTGACCGGCTTCTCACACTCCCTGGCGCGGCGGCAATCGGTCCCGGCAATAGATAAACAGGCTATTGCCCGCGATGCTCACGGCAAATAAGGCTAACGACGCCGGAATCACTTCGAACACCTTGTGTAAGCCCAGCCAGTTCACCGGCGAGACCCACCACTGTAAAAAGCCGGCAAAATATCCTTCGCCAACCTCCCTGACACAGCAACGCATCAGTGCTACTCGAATGCCGTCGCCCATGCCGACATGCATCCATTCTCCCTGGCGAAACCAACCGTTCAGTTGTATGCCGATCAGAACGAGAAAGGCAGCAAGACAACCGTAGCCAATAATGGCGCCGATGACGCTGGTGACGCGCAGCGCTGCGATTCGCGCGCTCATGTCTGACCCGCCGAAGGACATCCTTTCACCTCGAGGCGCACGATGCGGCCGGATTCACCCTGCAAATCCGAGGGATTCAGCAGGCTGTCGGTGGGCTTCAAGTCGATATCGATCCAATAGACATTGCCGGTGCGTTTGCGATCGGCGATGCCCGGATTGAATCCCAGGGCTTGTGCTTGGGCCACGCGCGCCTGGGCGCGCTTCGATTCGCTGTACAGCCCCAGGGAAATCACTGAGCCCTCGTTCGGTCCCGGCATTTCCAGGGCATCGTCGATCCCGCCGGCCTTGAGCTTGGTCAAGGTCTGCTCCACCAGCGGGCGCGCGGCCGGCAGCGGCAAGTACACCCAGACTCCGGCCCAAACCTCGCCTTCGGCCACGCGCTGGCGTGGATCGTATCCGCCGCCGCGCAATGTTGAGGCCGCATGGGCCGCTTCCGATACATCGCGAAACGGCCCGACACTGATACAGCGTTTCACATTGGTCAAAAGACCGGCATTACCGCCCTCTCTTCCGCTTTCCCGGGGGCTCTCCGACGCCGCAGGCACGCCGGTGGAGGCGGATGGTGCACCTGCGGCCGCACCGCTGCCCGACTCACCGCGCACCGCGTCCGGGCTTTCGGAGGCCAGCCTCAGTGTCCCCGGGGTTGGGGGCGCCACGACGGCCTCCGGCGCTTTGGCAACGCCGTGCTCCCAGAGGAAGTAGCACACATTGGCCAGCACCAAGCCCACGACCAGAGCCTTCAGTAGCGTCAAACGTTCACCCATGAATCAAGCGCAAACTCGCTTCGCCGGAAACGAAGCGTTGCGTGCGGTCCTTTGTTTCGAGCAACAGTGCTCCATCAGCATCCACGCCGCGCGCGATACCCGCTACCGCGCCGTCCCCCACCACCACTTGCGCGGCACGCCCATACAGGCCGTCGAGAGCCGTCCAGGCGTCACGAAACGCCGCGAATCCAAAACGCTGGTACTGCAACAGCATACTCAAAAGTTCGTCCAAGATGGCCCCCGCCACCCTATTGCGCGAAGCGGGCGACTGGCAGGCGTCCGTCACCGCGGCCACCGCCGTCCCGCCGATCGCGATCTCGCGCCGCACCTCCTCAGGCAGCGACACATTGACGCCGACGCCGATCACCACATGCGCAGGCCCCCCCGCCTCGGCCCGCAGTTCAATCAGCACGCCGCCCAGTTTGCGATCCTCGAACCAGATGTCGTTTGGCCACTTCAGCTGGATTCCCGCGGCACCAGCGCGCGTCAAACCCCTGGACACGGCAACGCCGACCCCCAGGCTCAATGCCGGCAAGGTACGCACCACGTCGCAGCAGGTCCAGCCCAGCGACATGGCAATACCTCCGCCGAAGGGGGCCACCCAGCGCCTCCCCAGGCGCCCGCGCCCGGCGTGCTGCAGTTCGGCAATGCAGACATCCGCGGTGCTCGGCGGCGGCGGCGCGCTGCCGAGCAGGCGGGTGTTGGTCGATCCGACCTCGAACAGCAACTCCAGGTTGTGCAGGTGGGCCTTGCGATCATCGGCCAATTCGGCGCGGATTCGGTTGATGTCCAGCAGCTCAACCGGTTGCGCCAGGCGGTAGCCGCGGCGCGCCAGTGCCCGTACTTCAATGCCCATCGCCCGCAGGCGTTCGACACCCTTCCATACGGCCGCCCGGGTTTGGCGCAACTCCGCGGCCAGCGATTCGCCGGAGTGCACTTCGCCGTCCGCCAGCAGCGTCAGCAGCGGCGGGTGCACCACGCCTAAACCGCTCGCGAGCGAAACAGCCATAGACGCCGCACGCGATTTTCTGTTCCCGCGCGCATGCGCGCGATGTTGCTGCGATGGGTAAAAATTACGAAGGCGGCGATCGCGGCACAGAATGTACAAAGTGGCGTGTTGGCCGGCTCGAGCACCAGCACCGCCGCCGCGAGGACGATCGTCGACAGCATGGTGGCGAGACCCACATAGCCGAACAGCAGCAACACAATGATCCAACTGAGGAGCAGCGGCACCAGCAGGCGCAAATCCAGTGCGGCGACCACGCCGATCACCGTCGCCGCGCCTTTGCCGCCGCGGAAGTCGAACCACACCGGATAGACATGCCCCACGATCACCGCAAATCCGCAGGCCATCGTGAGCCACTCGCGCGGCACGCCGGCGTCGATGTCGATGCCGGGCAACGCGGCCGACGGCAGCCACCACACGGCGATCATACCCTTGGCGATATCGATCAGCAGCACCAGAAATCCGAACAGCCTGCCCTGGGTGCGCAGGGCATTCGTCGCGCCGGCATTGCCGCTGCCCATGCTGCGAATATCGACGCCGCGCAAACGGCCCAGGATCAGGCTGCCGAGCAGCGTCCCGAGCAGATAGGCGATGAGAATTTTGACGCCGAGTTCCAGCATCGCGCGATTATGACCCAGCAGCCTTGTAAAGTGTTCCACGCGTGGCGCGCGCCGTGGCGCGCTTCGGCAAGTGAATTTCCGCGAGCATGCAGCGCACGCCGCCGCCGCCGATGCGCTCGATGGTGGAAATGTCCGCGGCAATCAGCAACGCCCGGGATTCCAACGAGCGGCGCTGCGCGGCAGCCAAGCAGCCCAGCGCCGTCGTCGACATGGCGATGAGTTTGCCGCCGGGCACCGCCAGTTCCAACACATTGGCGGCGAACTGCATCATTTGCGCCAGGCTGATCTCGACGATGTCATGACCGGTTGAACGCAGCTTGGACAGCACGGCCGCACGGTGCGCATCGCCGACGATCGACTCGCTGCAGACGACGGCATAGCCGGTGCCGATCGCCATCAAAACGTTGGTGTGGTAAATGGCAGTGCCGCCGGCGTCCACGGCATCGAAGGTCATGAGCTCATAATCGAGTTGCTGTGCAAACTCGCCGAGCACATCGAGGTCAGTCCGGGGCGAGGAACAGGCGTATGCAATCCTGTGAACGCGGTCGAGAACCACGCTGCCGGTGCCTTCGAGATATTTGTCTTGCGACTCGCGATGCGTGAAATCCACGGTGCGCGACACGTGAAAGCCTCCGCTGCGCACGACCTGCTCCAGCACCTCGTCGCGGCGCTCGAGGCGTCGGTTGGGTGCCAGCATGGGATACAGCGCCACGGTGCCGTCGTGATGGAAGCTGACCCAGTTGTTTGGGAAGATGGCATCCGGCTTCGGAGGCTGCGCACTGTCGGGTGCGACGAGCACTTCCACGCCGGCGCGCTCCAA
>Ga0210393_10005116_pt1 | contig 10343 bp, 2 predicted proteins | sample IncBWC27OmetaG_FD_160068 | JGI IMG/M metagenome (GOLD analysis project Ga0210393, IMG submission 160068) | Forest soil microbial communities from Barre Woods Harvard Forest LTER site, Petersham, Massachusetts, United States - Inc-BW-C-27-O ...
ACGTCGATACACCAGATTCACTCACCCCTCACGATGCGGCCCAGAGAAACGAGCACGATTGCGTGCATTTTTTCGGGGTGGCATGGACAACATGTATCTTCCGTCGACTGTTGAAGCATTGCCTGCCCTGATACACCTCTCCCTGTTCCTGTTTTTTTCCGGCCTTGCCGTCTTTCTATTCAACATCAACCACGGCGTGTTCCTTTCTGTGGTTTGGTGGATTGTGGGTTTTACTGCGGCATACGGATGGATGACAGTGATGCCAATTTTTCGACACGACAGTCCTTATTATGCACCTCTTTCCTCTACAGCCTGGACACTCCATGCCATTGTTTCATATACTCTCTATAGAGTTCTCGCCTTCGTCACCTCCGGTTATTTCGGTAGCTTTCGGATCTGGCTACGCTTTTGTCGCTTGAGCAAACATTATCGTGACCGGATCTCATGCCATGTGCAGAAGGTGGCCGAGGAAACTACTTTGACACAGTCATCGGATCTCGATCTGGAGATCTTGGACTGTACCATAGGCGGCGCTCTGGGCGATGATGAATCGTTGGAAGAGTTCTTTGAGGCCATCCCTGGTTTCTTCAAGTCTCCGTTGGTGAAGGATATCAAGGGATCTCTCCGCGACAAGCCCGAAGTACGTTCAAAGATCGTCGACTCGCTGGAAGGGTTCATGGAACGCAATTTGTCTTCCAACGCAGTCAGCGAAGAAGTCAACATTCGTCGGCTCATCATCTGCATGAATGCCACAAAGGAAATAGGCGAATCTAGGGATATCTATAGGATTATTTCCAAGCTGAGTCAAGGGACTCTGGGCGAAGATGACAACATGTTGGAAAAGCTCTTTGATATTATTATTGACTTCTTCAAGTCAATTCCGGAAGAAGATCTCGAAAGAGATCAGACTGACGACAGGCTCTGGTATGCGTTGGATGGGCTCTTATGCCGTACTTTGCCAGCCGGGACTGTCACCGAATCAGTAAAAACTCGCCGGCTCGACGTCTACTTGAATGCTATCAAGGTGATATACGGTCATAAGAGCGTTGATTACGCCCTTTTCGACATTCTCGGAGGCGAGTTCGGTCAATTACCGCCATCCATGGAGATCGCGTACACCCTTTCACGCTGGTGCGCTGATCACCAAGATATACCTCATATGGTTAGGATTGCGCCAACCTGGGTTGCTGACACCCTTATCCGTGCCCCTACACGGAAACGCGATGAGGCTTGGATTGCATTCGTTAAGCACCAATTTGACTCGTCGGATGATGTCCTGTCGTCGGAGGCCCTTCAGAAATACATCGCTCATAATGATAACAGCGTGTTGCTGGCCATTTTCAACCACGTGGCTCGCCAAGTCATTCGCACAGGTTCCTGGGGCTGGGATATGGATGTTCTGTCGTCGCTTTCCACATTTGACATACGGGATACGCAGCCTGAGCTGCGAAACGACTTCTGCGCTTTATGGAATCAAATCGTTCAAATGGCAACGGACATAGATGCTGATTATTGTTTCTATCTTCTCCGTTGGATTCGCCATCTTTACATCGCTTTACATCAGGGCACCGACGCCGCCCCGACTGCCTTCAATACCTCCACCAAGGATAAGGACGACGTTCTATCCCGGCCATCGTCGTATCCCTTGTGCAACATCGCCACTCATCACCCACACTCGCACGTCCCTCATCCCACCCAGCCCATTCCTGGTAGTAGCGCCGCTCCACAACAAGCCGAGGGAGCACATGTCATCTCAGAACTCCTAGCCCTTCCAGCACAACATTCCCCATCCCCCTCCTCGAAGTCCAATCCTGTGCATGGCCCTCCGCAAGCTACGGTTCCTTCCATTCAAGAATTTGTGCAGACGTTTGGTCCTGACCTAAAAGAGCTTGTTTCGAATCTTTCGAAGCTGGTCTCACTTTTGTCGTCCCAGTCATCTTTGTCTAACTATACTACAAAAATTGGGCGCAACGACGAGCCGACACCAGATATACGCATCAAGGTACAGCCCTCTCAAACGCCTACAGCGACTTTGCTCACCGGCACTTTCCACCATCCTCAGGTTGACCCTGTTCCCGTCACAGTTACTCCTTCCATTATAATTCATCCGTCTTCTGTTTCCGTGGAACGAGGTGAGTTCTCCGATACTCTGCAACCTATTGCCTCGGACTCTACGTTCTTTCATTTCCTAGTTCCCCACAAGCGGCAGGATACAACCGTGTCACATGCAGGATCAGACATCACTCTCGTCTCGTCCGATGCTACCGAAATTCCTCCTTCTATCTCTATCGCCAGTGTCGCTCTACAAGCAAGCGGGCAATCAACTGGCGTCCCTCCTACTACTGTCTCTGACCCCCAATCGTCCCTCATCGTGGCGCTTCCATCTACCAGCAGTGTTATTCCCACGGAACCCCCTCCGTCAGTTGAATCGACTGTCGTTCAACCCGATCCCCTCTCGCACCCATTTGGATCTCTGCCCTCAACTTCAACGACAGCCCACTCTCACATTGCTTCACAGGTCTCCGGGCCTTCCGTTTTGGACGTCCCCGTCACTAGAAGCATTGGCGGCCTCGGTTCGCACGGGCAACACGAGACCCGTGATCCGAACCAACCTGCTCCAACGGAGGCATCTCTTCGTGTACAACAAACAGGGTCATCGACTCTTCGCGAGGCCTGATGTAAGGTGGGCGTCCGCGTTGGCCACAGAACGGAAGGAATCGTCGGAGCGCGCGTGATGCTGGAGCACCCAAACTTCCGATTCCGATTCCGAGTCTTCACAAGCCCGGACGCGCACGGTCTCCTCATCGTCGCGCCCCGCCCTTCGCGATTGATCGAGGGAATTGTGTTTCAAGCTAGTTCTCGGACCCTTTGTATGGTTTTCTTGTAGTGGACTGACACGTCACCTCGTTTAGCTTCATCTTTACGCCTTCCTCCTCATCCCCTCAATTCACTTTCATTGGTATCACACCGCTTCTCCTCACCTGATGGGTGCATGTTTGTGTATATAGAGGCTCAGTATCTTCTTGTAAAAACAGTGATTTTCAGTGCAAAGTTGTCTCGCGTTGACCGTCTGCCTTTACTAATTTAAGTTCCCCTCGCTTTGTCTCTCCTCAAGCTACCGTGCGATCCGCGTCAAAGTCTCGGTCCCTTCTCTCTAATCTCAATTGTTTCTGCTTCTTCCTCTCTTCTCTCGTTCGTCATCGCGTCGAGCGCCTGTCTCGAGTCTTACCCGTCACTCCAGACAAGTCAGCGGCAGGTAGCCATAGCGCTGTTCCTCGAAGAGCACCTCGCACCTGTGAAAGGTCCATGTGTCCACCTTATATTCGAGGGATGTCGGTTCGGTAGGGTACGAGACTCGGAGTTGGCCGCATATATCGGAAGAGGGTTGGGCCGAGAATGCGGGGTCACCGCAGCAGCTGATCAGCTCGGACATGGTCACTTCCATGCATATTACTATAAGATGTGGCGATGGTGGCGTTAGTCCAGTACGTGTCTGTCAGATAGCAAGCTGTCACATGTCACCACTAGTACTGGGGCCATCCCTCATGCTGGTTGGAGAGATCAACCTTGTCCAAAGGGAGAAGCCTAAGAGAAATTTGAGGTGTAAAAGGAGAAAAGGTCGGAGTCAATCGCAGAAGTGTCAGAGATCACCAACCGGGGCTCAGAGCGCACGTGGCGCATTCTCGTGGCGCACACCGTCAAGCGCCCGGTCGCATCCTTCGGAGTTGAAATTAAATTTGAATTCGGAGCGGTAAATGTTGGCATTCCGTACACTTTCCGATCAGCGTTTTGATGATGACTTGGCCTCATGTCCTATATAGTCACGCTCGTAACGCTCCGTACTGCCTAACATCTTTTTTCAATGGCCCAAGACGTCGAGAAGGGCCCCGGAAATCAAGCTGCCCCGGGTATCTTAGCTGTTGCTTGTCCTTGCATCCGTAAATTCACCAACGCCGTATAGATCAATCCGCACAACCTCATCCTGAACAGAATCAGCCATCGCAGCCGCCACCACAACCGGAAACGGAATCGAAATTCGGCGACAGCTCTGGACCACTCTTCGCCTTGTATTCGAATTTGGGAAAGGAATGGAACGACGGCATAACCGACAGCTGGCAAAAGGACGCCAAAGGCATCCTCATTTTCGTGAGTGATCGTGTCGCCCTTCTTAGTGCCACATACATAAAGTGCAGTACTACAGACCGGCCTCTTTTCTGCTGCTGTCGCTGTGCTACTCGCCGTATCCATCGCGGATCTCAGGCCAAATCCACAAGATACCTCCGCACTCTATCTGACAAAAATCTATCAGATCCTCGCCAATCCAAACTTGCACGTCACCGTAGCACCCACATCTATTCCTCCTACTCTCCCCATACCACCTCCAGCTCCGTTCTCTCCTCCGATATATGCCGTGTGGGTGAATTCACTCTGGTTTCTGAGCTTAGTGATCAGCCTTACATGTGCACTCTTGGCAACGTCGGTGCAACAATGGGCACGTCGCTACATCAGGCTTAGTAGCTACCACATTATCCACCACAGAAGCGGGCACGAATGGGCGCATCTCTGGCTAATGGCGTGGACAAGATGCGTCTTCCGTGGGCAGTTGAAGCATTGCCTGCGCTGATACACCTCTCACTGTTCCTGTTCTTTGCTGGCCTTATCATCTTTCTGTTCAACATCAACCACAGTGTGTTCGTCTGTGTGATTACATGGATCGCACTTTTCACTGCGGTCTATGTATCGGTGACGGTGATGCCGATCTTCTGGCCCAACTGCCCTTATTTTACACCTCTTTTTTCTGTACTAGCTTGGTCACTTCACGCCTTTTTCTCATATGCTCTCTATGGAGTCCTTGCCTCCATCACTACAGATGGATTCGGTAACCTTGGGATCAGCACCCACTTTTGTCAGTTGAGTCAGCAGCGTCGTCGCCAGATATCGTGGGGTATGTGGAAGACAACCAGAAAAACCCTTTCAAAACAGTCGTTGGAGACCGATGGGCTCATTCTGAAGCAGACAATGCTAGGCGCTCTGCGCGAAGATGACACACTGGAACAGTTCTTCGGGGCCATCCCTGGCTTCCTTAACTCCTGGATGGTGAAGAATCTCAAGGGATCCCTCCCTGACAAGGTTCTTTCAAAGTTCCTCAACTCGTTGGGTGGATTCTTTGCCCGCAGTTTGTCTTCCGACTCAGTCAGCGAAAAGATCAAGATTCGACGGCTCGCAATCTGCATGAATGCCGCAGCAGCAATATGCGATTCTGATGATACTGAGAGGACGGTTTGGCACTTCTTCCACCAGCGCTTTGATCAAGTACCACCATCACTTCAGACGGCAAAAATTCTAGCACCCTGGTTCGCCGGCACTGAGCGTTGTTCTCCTCAGGGTTTGCAAGTAGCACTTGCCAAGCTGCTTCTTCTGTTTGTGCGGGTGCGCGACGACAGTTGGGTTGCACTTGTTCAAGACCAATTTGGCTTGCCGAAACATGTCCTTCGGGAAAACATCGCGCGTGGTGACAACAGCGTGTTGCTAGCCATTTTGAACTACATGACTCCCCAAGTCCTTCAACTCGATCGCAGGAGTGATGACTATCGTCGGAGTTTGGACATTCTGTCGTCCCTTTCCAACTTTGACCTACGCAATGCGCATCATGGCTTGCAAAACGAATTCTGTGCTTTGTGGAATGAAACCATTGTAGTGGCAAAGAGCAGACAGTATCCTTATGCCGAAGTTCTTCGTGCAATTCGCCAAGTTTACGTCGCCCTACATCAAGGCACCGATGCCGCCCTGCTCGACCAGCCATCGTCGTATCTGTTGTGCGATATCGACGGTCATCACCCACACTCGGCCGTCCCTCGTCCCACCCAGCCCATTCCTGGTAGTAGCGCCGCTCCACAACAAGCCGAGGAAGCACATGTCATCTCAGAACTCCGAGCCCTTCCAGGACAAGAATCCTCATCCCCATCCTCGAAGTCCAATCCTGTGCACGGCCCTCCGCAAGCTATGGTTTCTTCCATCCATGAATTTATGCAGACGTTTGGTCCTGACCTAAACCGGCTTGTTTCGAGTCTTTCAATGCTGGTCTCACTTCTGTCGGACCAGTCATCTTTGTCTACTGCCAACCTTACTACAAAAATTGGGCGCAACGACGAGCCGACACCAGATATACGCATCAAGGTACAGTCCTCTCAAACGCCTACAGCGACTTTACTCACCGGCACTTTCCACCAACATCATCAGGTTGACACTGTTCCCGTCACAGTTACACCTTCCATTATAGCTCATCCGCCTTCTGTTTCTGTGGAACAACAAGGTGAGCTCTCCGACACTCCGCAACCTATTGCCTCGGACCTTACGTTCTTTCATTTCCTAGTTCCCCACAAGCGGCAGGATACAACCGTGTCACAAGCTGGATCAGATGTCACTCTCGTCTCGTCCAATGCTACTCAAATTCATCCTTCTATCTCTATCGCCAGTGTCACTCTACAAACAAGCGAGGAATTAACTGGCGTCCCTCCTACTACTGTCTCTGACCCCCAATCGTCCCTCATCGTGGTGCTTCCAACTACCAGCAGTGTTATTCCCACGGAACCCCCTCCGTCAGTTGAATCGACTGTCGTTCAACTCGATCCCCTCTCGCACCCATTTGGATCTCTGCCCTCAACCTTAACAACAGCCCACTCTCAAGTTGCTCCACAGGTCCCCGGGCCTTCCGTTTTGGACGTCCCCGTCACTAGAAGCATTGGCGGCCTCGGTTCGCACGGGCAACACGAGACCTGTGACCCGAATCCACCTGCTCCAACGGATTCATCTCTTCGTGTACAACAAACAGGGTCATCGACTCGTGAGGCCTGATGTAAGGTAGGCGTCCGCGTTCGTCGGAGCGCGCGTGATGCCGGAGCGCCCAAACTTCCGATTCCGATTCCGAGTCTCCACAGACCACGGTCTCCTCATCGTCGCGCCCCGCCTCCCCGGCCTTCGCGATTGATCGAGGGCGATGTGTTTCAAGCTAGTTCTCGGATTTTTTGTATGGTTAATCCCGCTGCTATAGTCTCTACTTGTGATTGGTTTAAATCTCGTCGTATGGGATGTCCGCCTCTCCCTTCGAGTATCGCTCCGATTCCCGAACCTTCTTTACTCCCTATGCGCGGCCAAAGTAACGGCTTTCCTGATGTATGCTAACCTGTATGATCGTCAGAGTCGTCTTATCGTTTTGTAATAACATATCGCCGTTCATTATTATGCCTTCCTCCTCATCCCCTCTATATGCTGTCTTTGGTATAACACCACACCGCTTCTCCTCGCCTGATAGGTGGGTGTTTGTGTATATAAAGGCCCGGTAGTATTTTCTTGAAACAACAATGAATTCTAGCTCGAACTTGAAGTTATCTTTACTCTGTAACCATCTACTAGTACCCCTTATCTCTTTTCAATTGTTTCTGTTTCTTTCTCCTCGTTCATCGTCGCGTCAAGCGCCTGACTTGACTGTTATCCTTACCGCTCACCGCATGCCCTCTCCCTTTTTCTTCGTTCTCTCGAACTTGACCATGCGTTCCCCTATCCTGCCTCTTGCGCGCTCTCTTCCCCGAACGACTTCTTTGTTGTGTCATCGCCTTTCCACCTACAGTTCCCACCTTCACCTCTCGCCACCTCTTCGCCCCACCCACCCGAAGTCACGCATGACGAGCGCCGGCCTTGCAAGACAACTCTTCGCAGTTATGCAGGTCAATTACAACCATCTTCTCTCAATCAAGGGGATGAAACTGTCGCAATCACAAGGACCCTGCCATCACCCAAGACGTCGCCGATGATCCCAGCAGTACCACCTACACTACCTCTGACACGTCTCCTCGCCACGGTTCATGGCATCACGCGCTATCCCCCACACACGGTCTCCCGCCACAGAAGGACCAAATCAATCGTAACCAAAAGCTGCCTAAAACCACTTGCCGCCGGCGAAGTCAGTCGTAGTTGAACCTTTTAAAAAGGTGTATTGAAAAAAGTCCTCTCTGCGATTTCTAGGCATACCATTGATATCAGAGTCGCTGAGTGCCCTCCGGGCTCAGTCGCAAGTGGTGAATGTTTTCATCTTTACCCAAGTATCGAACATGTGCCATGTACAGCCGGACCCATATGCTTCTAGCTGGTATTCTGTGTCATGCCTGAAGGGATATGTTTCTGTGCTGCACTCCACACTGAGTATTGCGACACCCAGTTCAAAGTTATGGGGCTATGAATGGCGCAAGTTCAGGAGTTGAGATATGTCAAAGACTCGGAAGGAGTGGAAAAGCTAGCTGAAATCAGTCTGAAAGTTTGAGTGTGGTAAAAAAAAAAGGGTCACGGGTGGTTGCTCACGTGATCTGAAGTCAGGCGCGTGTGGGTTGCGGGCGGCTCGGTCGGACCGGCCCGACCACGTTCCTAGGATTCCCACGCTCACCCTCTGCCTGACTCGACTCGGAGGATCATATCTGGTGACTTTATCTCAGACCCTCATCATCTTCGAAACTGGGATAGCGCAGCAGTCATATGTCAGCGGAATACTCTGATACAACCTGATCTATTGGAGCCATGAAACCCACCTTTCTATCAAAGACTCGGATGTCAATAAATCGAGTTTCGAACTCGGCGAACCGCCGACTCCGAAATCATCACAACAGCAGCACCCCATCGTGAGTCTGAACAAAGTTTAAGCCCGAGGCTTGGCATTCAAAATGTTTGCAGGTCCACCATGCGCTCAAATGCCAACAACATTGCTGTCGCTCTCCCTGTAGAGATTCTGCACGCCATCTTCGCCGTCTGCGCAGGGGATTCCCACGGCCCAAACGTGGTCCTGAGAAGACCCAGATATGCTCCAAACTGGATCGCAATCACGTATGTTTGTCAGCGTTGGCGAGCGGTCGCGTTGGGCTTTAGGAAGCTGTGGTCTACCATCACGCCCGACCTGTCGCCAAAGTGGATCGCTGCATGTTTGAAGAGATCCTCGCATGCTCCCAAATATGTGAGCATCTACGTCGGGCCTCCCTCGAAGAAATCGCCCAAGAAACGTCACTTCGGCACGAGCAGACGCGCTGTTCAAGAGCCCCTAATGTCTCTACCCGTTGAGGTGATCCGGGGGGTCTTTTCTTCTCACGCATCACGCATCGAAACTCTTCACCTCGAAGGCGACACGGTAGATGTGATTCGAACATTGACATCTCTCGACGTGTCGATGCCTCTTTCTTCCCTAAGCCTCGATCTGTGGGACGAATTCAAATATCCACATCTCATCAGTAATGAACGGCGCGACACTTCCCTCATCCTTCCCCTGAACATTTTTGGGGGCAGTGCGTCCCGATTACGCCGTCTTCACTGTCGCTCTGGTTTACATGTCATCTTCCCATCATGCGTGCTTAGGAACGTTTCCGAGTTTTCTGTATCATGCTCATTCTGCCCTAATCGCCTATTCGCCTCCCTTTCCCAGATGCCTCAACTTGAGGTTTTGAGGGTATCTTCTCCCACACAGCAAGATTCGTTCCATCTTCACTCAAACGGGGTCACCATGCCGGTGGATCTGAAAAATTTGTCATTACTAGTCATCGAAGATGCCTCCCTCGAGCCGTTGACAACTCTCCTTGATTGTCTTTCGGTGCCGGTCAACGTCCGGAGACATTTGAAGCTCAAACTTGACGAGTCCAAGTTCGACACCTCTCTATGGGAGAGATTCTCCTCGTTAATGCGTGAGGCGACCACAAGTTCCTCAGATCCCTTGCGTGGGATTCATTTAAGGCGGGAGCCCTCACTTACAAGCATCCGGATCTGGACCACACTACACGAGCCCGAGCCCGGACTTGTGCCATCGCCATGGCCCCCATTGGACGATCCGTTCAGTCTCGAGATCCACTGTGCCGACCGCAGCTGTCTCTACATGCATACCGTGACTTCCAGCTCCATCCCTTCCTTCCACCGACTCCAGGATTTCTGTGTTTCCCTCGGCGGGAAGACGGTCCAAGAGCTGTTCGTTGAATATGGGCCAGATCGAGGCAGCTGCCACCTCCCCTGGATCCCGCACCGGTGCTGGCGAACCCTGTTCTCCGGTCTTTCATCACTCAAAACGTTGCATTTTGGGGAAGGCGCGGCGGACCTCCTGGTCAGCGCGTCGTATGGGGTTTCCATGGGCGCCGGGAGCATCACTACAAATAGCCCGCGGCCATGCCATGGTTCGCTCTCTGAGAATGTCCAACAGGTGGTCATCAGCCGGAGCGCGTTCAGCACACGCGTTTTGTGGAATTGGATCCACTACGCCTTCGTGCGACCCGCAGTGGCGGATGTTTCCCTCTTGAGGGAGAACGTCCTGGCGCTATTGT
>Ga0210393_10005119_pt1 | contig 10341 bp, 6 predicted proteins | sample IncBWC27OmetaG_FD_160068 | JGI IMG/M metagenome (GOLD analysis project Ga0210393, IMG submission 160068) | Forest soil microbial communities from Barre Woods Harvard Forest LTER site, Petersham, Massachusetts, United States - Inc-BW-C-27-O ...
CAGATGTAATAGTGTTGCCACACGTGGCCCGTCTGCACGAGCCGGGTGACATCCAGCACGCAGACTTTGGACGACATCGCCCCGAGCCGGCGCACGTCTCGGCCGCTCAGGCCCCGCTCGCCCAATGCGCGCTTCGAGAAAGGTCGGCGCAGGGGATAGAACGTCAGCACAATGTCGTGATCGTTGCGCAGGACGAGCAGACTCTCGGTGCGGCACAAGGCCATATCAAATCGCTGACCTGGATCGAGCCAGTGGTGGTCCAACGCACCGGCGACCAGGACGCCGCGAACGCGCAAATCGGGAGGCGCCGGCCAATTCAGCCGCACGTTGTCCACTTCGCCGCCCCCCAACACGTGCAACGCGGACGCGACCAGTCGGGCTCCGTGACTGTGACCGATTAAACACACCGGATGTCCGGGGGGAATGCGTGCGACCAACTCGGCAAGGTACACGCCGTTAAAGCTCGCACGACAGCCGAGGATGCCAACGTCGATGTGCGGCTCGTACGTGATGCCACCCTGACTGGGCCAGGTGTAAAAGAGGACGTGCAACGGCCGCCCAGGAGCACCACTACGAATCCAGCGCAGCACCGGCGCGCAATCGTCGCAGAGCCCCTTCCAGTTGGTAAAGCTGCCGTGCACGACAATGCAAACCGGCACACCGGGAGTCAGTGAAGCGGCGAAGGACTCGCGATTGAGTAACTGAGAACCGCCACCGCCGACATGGTAAAAGTCGAGGTCGCCGCACGCGCAGCCGTGAGGCGCGGTCTGTCGACAACGCCAACTGCTGGCGATCCAGTATTCATCGTCGCAAGGCATCACCACCGGCGACTGCGGCGCGATCGAGAGATCGGGCGTCGGAACCGGAGCCGGCTGGAAAGTTCGACGCTCCTCGGCGAGCGGCTGGGCGGGCGCGGCAGGAACCGTCATGCCACCGGGTGGCGTGAGCTGGGGATCGACGGGCCGCATCATCTCGCCGGGCACGAAAGGCCGGGTCCCTTCGCCAGGCACAATCGGCGTCGTCACCTCCCCAGGCAAAGCGGGGCCGGACATCTCGGCGGGCGGAGCCGGCTCCGCGGCTCGCGTTAAGGCACCGGTCAGCGCGAGCCACCCCGCAGCGACCAGCGCAGGCAACAGCGTGCGCGCAAAGCTGGCGGTCAGTCGCGTTGGTTTGGCTACCGGCAACGGCTCGGTCCTGCTTCGAGTTCGGATGCCTAGGCTCCCGGGCTGACGATCACTAGGTGTCTATTTTCGCGCGGTTGGCTGGCTCGGCAAGAGGCCGGTCGGTGGAGAGGGCGGCCCGAATGTGTTGGGACACAACACTCGCGCCGCGGCTCTCTTATCGGCCGATCCTCGATCCAAAACTGTGCGAGGAAACGAACTTTCGCCCCGACTCCCCAAGCACGTTCCCAAGGGCTTCGGAAAATCTACCTCAGTCGGGATTGATAGAACTGTCTGGCGTCGTCGTCCTTGGCAAGAGGGACCGATCGTCGTGAACCGGGGGGATCCCTGCCGCAAATGGCGATCCAGCCGCTGTTGCTGCCGGCACCGCGGCTAAGGAACACGCCGATTGGCCAATTGTGTGGGTGAGTCCGGTTCGCCCGAACGAGCCGGCGTCCGGAATGCGGAAGCGCGCGCAACGTCGTTCGCGACAGGGCGTACGGTCCATACGCCTGTTACATTGAGAATTGGCACTCTGCGTGCTCCAAACCGGCGCCCGCGACCTACGCCGTCTATGGCAATTTGTCGGGTGCCATGCCCACAGCTTTGGGTGGGCACGTCCGGCAATGCATGGCCCACGCCGAGCCGTGGGCATGGCACCCATTCGTGACATTTGGCGGCAGACGGGCCGAAGCGACCTAGGCTTCATGAGTCACCCCAGCAGATTCTCAACGGGAAGCAATCGACCATGTCGGTCTGGGCCGCTATCGCCCTGACGATGACCGCCAGCGCCTGCATGAATTTGGGCCTGGTTTTGCAAAAAAGGGGCATCGTCTCGCGCGTTCAACTGGTGCCGCACGGCGCGCCGAAATTTCGCCGCTCGCGTCACACGCCGATCTGGTATCTCGGCCTGGGTCTGATGATCGGCGGCTACGGGCTGTATGCGGCCGCCGTCAGTGCGCGAGTGGCGCCCATCTCGCTTTTACAACCGCTCTCCGCCTCGGGACTGCTCGTCGTCGCGCTCTTGGCGGTGGTCTACTTGAAGGAACGGTTCGACGCGGGCGAATGGCTGGGAGTCGGAATTCTCTTGGCGGGCGTGGTCCTCTTGGGACTGAGTGCTCGCGGTCCGCAGCAAGTCTCTACCGGAATTGAGACGGCCCGCTATCTGGGATTCTTCGCGGTGGCTGTCGCGCTGGCGATCGGCGTCGCGTTCGCGGCCCGCGCGATTCCGGGTCGCTCGGAATTGCTGTTCGGAATTCTGTCGGGCGTGTTATTCGGCACGGGCTACCTCAATACGAAGGCCCTGGCCTTGGCCATCCAGGATCATCGAACGGCTTTGATCGTCGTCGCGGCCTGCCTGATGGCGTTCGGACTCTTGGGCGGTTTGGTCGCGCTGCAACTGGGATTGCGATCGGGTCGCGCCTTGATCGTCACCGCGGTGAATCTCGTCACCAACCAGGTTCTGGTCGTAGTCGGCGGACTGGTCTGCCTGGGCGAGACCTTCCCCCAAGAGACTCTGCCCTTCAGCGCGCGGATCATCGGCTTCGGCGGAATCCTGGGCGGGATTCTGCTCCTAGCCCGTGTCGGCACCGGCAACACGCAAATCGCCTCCGCAGACGACAGCGTCTGGACGGCCGAGTCGAAGCCAGTCTCGCTCTGACACCCACCCGTCTGGTCGCACTTTGGACGGTCGTCCGTCGGCCAGTCGCTGGTGAAACTTGCTAGAGAGCGGCGACGCGAGCTGTCATGTCGCCCAGTAAGCGGGCTCGAACAGGCAACTTGCGCCCATTCTCGCTAGTGGTCGTCGGTTTAGTGCGGTCTGGCACGCATGTTGTTACCCCGCGAGCAGGCGCTTTCTGCAAGGCGACGATTCGCCTCCCCACCTGCAGCCGTTTTCGCGCCCGTGTCAGACATCCTGAACGGAGAACGTGATGAGAACCTTGCTGACGGTCGCTGCCATCCTGTGCTTCGCTGCACTGCCCGCGTATTCGGCTGACGGACAGATTTCCCAATCGTCGCTCGCACGGTTGGGCCTTGCCGGGATGGCGTCGCTCTCAGACGCTCAGGGACTCGAGGTTCGCGGACTCGGTGTGATGGACGCCATGCAGATGCAAGGCGGATACGGCGATTTCGACGACCAGGACCATCACAAATATGGCGATCACAATCGGGACGATGACAAGGATCGCGACCATAAGAATCGGGACGACAAGCATCACGAACACGGGCACCCCGAACACAAGCATCACGAACAACACCACCACAATCACCACGACCACGTCTTCAAGTGCGATTTTCACATGAAGCCGCATTGCCCGTTCGGCAGCCTGTGTCACATTAACGGCGGAAAAGTGAAGTAGAGGCAGTCTGAAAACCCTCTCCCAATCCGATGGGAGAGGGCTCTTTTTTTCGCCAGCAGTCACTCGCAACATTCCAAGGCAGCCCTCACCCCGGCCCTCTCCCGGAGTACCGGGAGAGGGTGGTCAGGTGGCGGAGCCCCCAATCTCTTGAAGCGGAACGCGCGGCTCAAGTCCGTCAGGCGGGCGGAAATTTCAGTCGCGCGCAGCCTGCCGCGCCGATGTAGCCGGCGTCGCCGCCGAGCGTGGCGAAATCGATGGTCGTCCGTTCGAACGGGACGTGGAACGCTCGCTTCTTGACCTCGTCCTTGATCGCCTGCAGGAATCGGCGGCCCAGCGCTGTTTCGTTCCGGCCGAAGGTCATCGCGCCGCCGAACAGGAACATCGACGGATTAATCGTGTGCATCAAAGTCGTCGTGCCGATTCCCATGTAGCGTGCGGTGTCCATCACGACTTCGTCGGCCACTCGATCTCCGCCTTCAGCCGCCTCGGCGATCATCAGAGGGGTCAGCTCGGCCCCGGCTCTGAGCTGGGCGTGTAAACTCGATTCGCGGCCGCTCGCCAACGCCTCCGCGCAGCGATTGACGACGGCCTTCGCCCCGCAGAAGGCTTCGAGCGTTCCGTATTGTTCAGCCGGCGACATCCGCGGGCTATCCATATCGATGATGATGTGGCCGCACTCGGACCCGTGCGAATGTTCGCCCTCGATGATCACGTGGTCGACGATGATGCCGCAGCCGATGCCCGTGCCGAGCGTCCAGAACACGAGACTATGCGCGTCACGTGCCGCACCGGTCCAAAACTCGCCATAGGCGGCCGCGTTCGCGTCGTTCTGCAACACAGTCGGCTTTTTGAATTGAGCGGCGACCTTGTCACGAATGGGGACGTGCCACCAGCCGGGGAGGTTGGGTGGCTCGAGCAGCCAGCCGCCGGGGATATCCATCGTTCCAGGAGTTGCCAGGCCGATGGCCTCGATCTGCGACAGTTCGAGCTTGGCATTCGCCAAGGCAGCCTCGACCGTCCGCTGGATCACGTCGAGGCCGTAGTCGACTCCGCGATCGGCGTGGGTCGGCAAACTGGCCTTCGCGAGGGGTTTGCCCGAACCCGTGACAATGCCCGCCTTGATATTCGTCCCGCCGACGTCGATGCCGACATACAAGGCTTCCGAACTCGGGTTGTCGCTCTTCGGCATTGCGCGATGGAGCCTATCAACGAGGATGCGATCGGGGGGTGAGCCAATTCAAAGGCCCCAAATCATAGGCTGACGGTCGCTCAAAAGTCGAACGCGGCCCCGCCCCGGCCCCGGATCGCCCAACCGCGGCCAGCCGGTCGAAAACTGGCCGTATTCAATGGAATCGGAACGTGGGAACAGGTCCTTTGCGCGCCGATCGACGGCGACGCTCCCGGAAACCACGCCTGCCCCCCGAACCGCCCCAGTTTACCGTCCAAATTCTCTGCAAATTTTGTTATCCGCAAAGTTTGACGCAAGTTCTTCGATCGTGTGGTCGATAAGGGAGGTAGCCTCATTCCACGCCTGGGATCCGTCCGGGATCCGTCCCATCGCCTGCTCACCTCATCTTGCCTCCTCTCGGTTCACTGCCCGGTTCGCCAAGTCCTCCTTGCTCATCCTTCCAGCCGACTTCGGTTCCCACTGTCTTCTCGTTCTCGCCTCAACATTTCACCCTTCCAAATCAGCTGCGGCTGAACTGATCAGCCTTCCGGCCGACGCGTAGGACACATTCACCGATGTGGTCTCTTCGCAATGCACTGCCTCGAATGGCGGCGATCTTGATCGCCGTCTTGGGGGGATGCTCCGCCTCGCCGAAGCCGCTGACGTACGTGGGGCACGCGGACTTGGAGTACTACAAAGGGCTCGCGACCAAGATCGATTACCCGGACAAAGCCGGGCGGGACAGCTGCGCGGCCATCGCATCTCAAGAGCCGCCCCTGGTTCGCCATCCGCGCAAGGAACAGTTGTGGGACATGTCGCTGGGGCAGGCGATCCGCATCGCGCTACAGAACAACAAAATCATCCGCACGCGCGATCAGTTCTTGTTGCCGCGAAATCCACTCGTCGCCAACCCCGATCAGGTCCCCTCGGTCTTCGACCCCGCCGTTCAAGACACCGGGGTGCTCTTCGGTCAACGCGGCGTCGAGGCGGCCCTCTCGGACTTCGACACCACGTTCACCAGCAACCTGACTTACAACTGGAATACCGTCGCCGAAAACAACGGCGGGCTGTCTGGCGTTCCGACGATCAACGGCTTGCCGACTCTCGTGGAAGACACGGCCCAGTATCGCGCGCGGTTGGACAAGACGTTTGCCGACTCGAGCCAATTGTCGTTCATCAACGAATGGGACTACACGCACAACAACGTGCAAGGAAATCTGTTCGGCTCGGTTTACACAGGCTTCGCCCGGGCCGAATTCCGCCGGCCCCTGTTGGCCGGAGGCGGAGCCGAATACACGCGAATCGCCGGACCGATCAGCAAGAATCCCGCGGGCGTGGGGCAGGGAGTGCTGATCTCGCGGATCAACAGCGACATTGCCATCGCCGATTTCGAGGCGGCCGTCCATCAACTGATTCGTGACGTCCAAACCAGCTACTGGGACCTGACGCTGGCGTATCAGACGTACCATGCGCAAGTCACTTACTGGCACAGCGCGCTTAAGACGTGGGAGCAGATCAAGGCGAAGGCCGACACCGGCGTCCCCGGGGGAACGACGCCCGACGAGTCTCAGGCACGCGAGAACTATTTCGACGCGAAGGGTCAGGCCGAGCAATCTCTCTCGAACCTCTACATTACCGAGGGGCAGCTGCGGCGGTTGCTCGGCCTGCCGGTCAACGACGGTCGGATCATCCGACCGTGCGACGAACCGTCGGTGGCAGAATTCATTCCCGATTGGCACGTGGCCGTCGCCGAGGGCATCACGCGACGACCGGAAATCCGCCGGCAGAAGTGGAACATCAAGAGCATCGAACTGCAGTTGACCGCCTCGCGCAGCCTCTTGGAGCCGCGGTTGGACTTCGTGACCGGAGCCCAAGTCAACGCGTTCGGCAACAAACTGATCAGCCAGCAATCGACATTGAACCAGCCGGGCTCGAGTGCCTTCGCTTCGCTGGCCGAGTTCGGGCAAACGGGTTGGGACATCGGCTTCGAAGCCACGATCCCCATCGGTTTTCGCAACGCCCATTCTCAGGAGCGCAACTTCGAGTTGCGGCTCTCGCGGGCCCGGGCCGCCCTGGCAACACAAGAGGAAGACATCAGTCACGAAATCCGCAATGCGTTTCAGTCGCTCGACCGCGCATACGCCGTCGCCCAGTCGGCCCTCAACCGCCGCGTGGCGGCGGGACAACGAGTTACCGCCTACCAGGCCCAGTACGAGCTGAAAGGGACGACCGCCGACCCGCTGTTGCGAGCCCAACAGAGCCTTGTGCAAGCGGAAGTCGCCTACGATCAGGCTCTGATTCAGTACAACCAGGCGATCACCGACTTCTACTACCGCACGGGCACGATCCTGGCCGAAAGCAACATCAACATCGCCGAGGATATGTGGGACTCGCCGAAGGCTTACTCCGACGCGCTGCGTGAAGCGTGGGCTCGCAGCCACGCCACTCCCAATCCGTTTGTCAGAACCGAGCCGGCCGAATTTGTGGTGCCGCCGGGACGCGCAACGTCAACCTTGCCTGCAGTGCCCATGAGTGTCGGGGCGCCGATGAGCGCACCGACAGCCGCTCCGTCAAACTCAGATTCGACAACGCCGACGACGCCACTCAAACCTGTACCGGACCAACCGCCGCCGCGATCGCCCGCGCACAGTGCCTCCCTTTCTCCGACGACGGCGGAGCCGGCTGAGTGGCCTCAATCTTGGAGCACCGGTGTGCCCAGCATTCGGCCGGCCTCGGGATTCGTGGCTCCGGCCAGTTCGATCGACCCGACCTCGTTCTTCGCACCGGAATTGGGAGCCGGCTCGGCGATCCGATCGGGCGACGCGAAAAACCGGATCGCTGCCGCCGCAGCGGCGCCCGCTCTGTTTGAGTCACCGGCCCCCGCACCAACGGCGAGCATCGTCCTGCCGACTTCGCAAAATCAATCAGAGGCCTGGAGCATGCCGCAGCAAGTCGGCCATGTCGCTCCTCGCACGGTTTCGCCGCAAGTCGAAATCGTGGTGCCGCTGCCCACCTCCGACAGCTTCGAGATGCCGGTGAATCAGCAGCCGGGCAAGTAGCCGATGATCTTGTTCCGACTACTTGGGCGCACTGCCTCCGCCGTGTGATCGGGCTCCTCCGATGGTGGCACGGCTCGCCGCGGACGACTTGCCGACCTCTTTGGCTGACGCTGACGATGGGGGTTGCCAAGTGCCCGTGAGCGGAATTTCAAAGAGACGCGTCTCAGAGCCCCGACGGACGAGGGCAAACAGCGTTGCTTTCTGCGCAACACGGGGGACATCGGCCGGCGTGTTGGGAATGGGAACGACCGAAGGCATGCGGGGACGATCCGCGCGGGAGGCCCAGCCGAGCTCTCGGTCGTCGTTGACATTCCACCCCTCGATTCCGACCAACAGGTCGCCCACTCGTACACCGGCCTGACCAGCGGGGAAATCGTGCCGAATTGATTTGAGCCGCAGGCCGCTCAGACCTTCGGCCGTGTGATCCGAAGTGGTCGCGTCGATCCCCAGCGTCTTCCGCAGCTCAGCGCCGGCCGTCGCGTCCGTTTTCGCCTCGGCTTCGTTTTTAGGCGCAGGAATCAGGCTCGCCGAAGCCACCAGCATTTCATCCACGCGTTGGGCAAGGTCCGCTTGTAGCTGCAGCTTCCAGACGTTCCTTTGACCTGCGATTGGCTGGAAAGGCGCTAAGTTCCTGACGGCGCCAGCCCGCTGTTCAAAAGCAACCGGCGTCCAACCCGAATTCCACGTTAGGAACGTGCGCGGCAGCCGCGCCTGCTCGAGCGACTGTCCCGCCAGACGGCGAATGTCGGAAGCCAAGACGACCGCCATCCATTGGAATTCGTATTTTCGATCGTGGAAGTCCGCTGGAAGTGGGCTCTTCAGATTGTCGGCCAACCAAGAGAGCTGTTCTGTGCCGGCCAGCCGCTGGACGCACTGGCCGGAGTAGCCTTTCCAGCATACCTGCAAGCCGCTCCTGAAGTTGCCAGATTGCTGTGGATTCCCGGCGACGCCCGGAGCGAAGTCGATGATTCGGCCCGTCGAATCCAGCACCACGTCGAATTCGTCGGACGGACTCTTGCTGGGTTCATGATTCCACGCGAATTCACCATTCCCGACTCGCCGAGTCATCGACGCCGCAATGTGGCAAATGATCAGGGCGTCCCGGTCCTTGAGCGAAGGCAGCCCGGCAAATTCAAACGCGACGTCGGCTGGCTGCCAATCGCGCGCCGGGCACACGATGGGAGAAGTAATCGGGAAACCCGGCGAAAGGTTGAAAGGAATGCGAGTCGTCTCCTCCCACGGTGTGAAAATCGTCAGAAAATACGATCCGGCCGGCAGTTCTCCAAAACGCAGGGTGCCAGTCTCGTCGGAAGTGCCTCGCAACGCATTCAAGGACGAACCACCTCCCTGCAAAGCGAACGTGCCCCGGTAACCCACGGCCGGCGACTTTTTGGCGTCGTCGCAGACGAGGTCAAAGTGGACGGGAACGCGCTCGACCACGCGGTCGCCTGGTGTCGGGCGGGCCGCGAGCAGAGACGTCAGCTTTTCGACCAGCTCGGCGTTGGTCTTGCGAATGGATTCCGCGGCTTGCTGACTGGCCCGCTGGGAAGTCCATGCCATCCAGACGAAAAGCAGGCACGTCACCGCCATCAAGCCCATCGCAGCCAGCGTCAGTCGTTTTGACATGATCGTGTCCTTCATGGAGTCGAGCCACAGCCGGCGGGCCAGATCGCGCGGGTTGCCGAAGCGGCGTTTGACGTTCTCGACGGCCTCTTCCTGAGTGAGGTTTTTGATCAGCTCGCGCCGCAGAGCGCAATCGAGACGGTCAGCCAGTTCGTCGAGAATGTCCTGGCGCAGGCTGGCCGGCTCATCGTCGCGCGGTGCGGGGAGTCCGCTGGCGGCCGCTTCACGCCAGTCCATTGGCCGCTCCTAGCACGCCGTTGACGCCTCGAGCGAACTCGTGCCACTCCTCGCGCTTGGCGGCAAGCGCTTTGCGACCCGCCGGCGTCAGACGGTAGTACTTGCGGCGGCGCCCTTCGACCTCTTCCCAATAAGAGGTCACGAGCCGCTGCCGCTCGAGCCGGTGCAGCGCGGGGTAAAGGCTGCCTTCAGTGAGCTGAAAATACCCGCCCGAGCGCCCCAGCACTTGCTGCGTGATCTCGTAGCCGTAGCTGCTCTCGTGCGCGATCACATCGAGAATTAACAGCTCCACAGTGCCGCTTAACAGCCGCGAATCCATGTTCCTTCTCGCGTGCCCCAATACATCGCCCGTCTAGGTATAGACCATAAACAGCTTATGTATTGGCGTCAAGCGACGTCGTTGCAAAATGTTTGACAGCGAGACCGCGCCCTCCCGACATTTAGCATCTCGGGCGCAAGGCGTTGTGAGGTCCCGGATGAACGAATCAACGAGGGGAAGTGCTAGCGAGGCACACTGTTCCCAAGCCGACGGCTCTGCCGTCGTTCTGGCGTGCTCGCCGATAAGACGACGGCAGAGCCGTCGGCTTGGGAAACGGAACGCGGCAATGATTCCCTCATCGACGCGTCCAACTGAAGCCGTCCGACGTAGATGAAAAATGTTGGCCTGTGCAGCGAGTGCCGGAGGCTTCCGCTACGCGGGGCGCGCCGGCCTCACGTCGAAATCGGTAAGGCTT
>Ga0210393_10005121_pt1 | contig 10338 bp, 12 predicted proteins | sample IncBWC27OmetaG_FD_160068 | JGI IMG/M metagenome (GOLD analysis project Ga0210393, IMG submission 160068) | Forest soil microbial communities from Barre Woods Harvard Forest LTER site, Petersham, Massachusetts, United States - Inc-BW-C-27-O ...
CAGCGCTCGGTCGTCAGCACTCTGGGGCCATGTTGCGGACCACTTGTCCTGTGATTGAGCGAAAAGTTGCATCGCATCTAGACGGAGCGGTAATTGGTCATTTTCCAAATACGCACAAAGCTAGCGAATAACACCCACTGATTGCTCCGTTCAGCCACGGCTTGTTGCCAGCGCCGTCTGGGAACCAACCGTTGGTGCCACCCACAGCAACATCGAGAATAAGATAGAATGCTATTGACGAAAAAGTCAGTTTTTTTTCGAATTCGCTCGGAAATTGCACATACGCTGATCGAAAGGAGCCGAGTTTCCACGGCCCACCCAAGGGTTAGGAGTGACGATCTCTTGCGAGCCGTTCGAAACGGACGTTGGAAATTGACCCCGCTGGAAGAACGGGATGTTGAAACGCAAGTCGAGCATGTGCTGAAGACGGTTGTCGACGTAGATTCGACTTTCGAATGTGTCGGGCATCAGTGCCCGGGGAGAGAACAGAGTAGAAGGCCGAAATTCTCACATGAAATCCTCCGTCCATTCGACGGCATATGTGTGGAAATTGTCCGCATAAGTGGATCTCCGCATCGTCCACCAGCCGTAGGTCTTCGAGACAGCATTCAACCATGACAACGGACCCCAGTTCAACGACCCTCGAACGTAGTTGACGCCTCTGCAAAGACGGTCTCTGTCAGAAACGGAACGGACAAACAAAGAGACGTGTTCGCCATACTGTGCGGGATAGGCCGGGCCGTTTCCGCGCGCTTCCATGATATCAATTTCGCCTGAGATCGAAGGCGACCATTAGGGCACGCATCCTAAATAGTGACTCGAGGAACTTTTTCAAAAGCTCACCACTCAAAGGCCAAGCTCCATAGGTGTCATTTTCCGGGAGCATCCAAATAGCGGGCCATAACTAGATGGAATTGAGATATCGGCAATAAGTCGACATGTATGGTAAGGACGAACCCAGTCCCTAACGTAGTCAAAGAAAAAGATCTATCAGCTCGAGGGCCACTTGTAATTTCAACAAGGAGTGGCGCTCACCCTGTTGGCAATTTCGCTCGGACCTCCACTTTTCCATATCGAATACTCCGTTTGCCTTTTGTGGAAATGCGGGCGCTCATGGCAGGATTGATGACGGTGCCTGTGGTGCCGTTACTTACAACGCCGCAAGCGGTCAAATTTGTGTTGGTGCAGCCCGTCAAATTGTATGTGTAACCATCGAAGATGGCATTGCGACCGATGACATCTGACGTCAGCGTGGGAACGATGTAAAGCTGGCTGTTTTGAATGAACGAGTTGTTACTCGAGCCGGTCGTCATTTCAAATTCACCATTCCTGTGCGATCCTCGTTAACGCGCACAGTAAAAAAAAAAGGAAAAGATGAAAAAAAAAAATTGTAGGGGAGGATACCGACCCGTAGCCTCCCAAGTCGATCTCATGCATCCAGACGCTGGGGTCAAGACCGTTGCCGCTAAAGTCGTCATCCAGAACAGGGCAAAGATGTCCTGGGCTAATCATGGAGACGCTGCGCCAGCCAAAGTAGCACCGTAAGCCGGCGGCGGCGACACCGAGTAATAGCATGGAATAGGTGAGGAAATATGAGATCCGTGCAGCCTTGTCCTTCTTTCCCACCCACGGCTTGGAAATCTCGCCGGATAGCATCGTGGAGGCTACGAGCTTGCGCTTCGCGAGACGTGAGCGTGTGCCCTGGTTTACAGAGGTATACGTCACTGGACGGGGTCGAGGCGATGAGAATGCCTCCCGTGGAGCGGCTGAATGCGGCCGCTGCTGGAGGTCAATGGCGCTGCTTGCCAAAGAACTCTGTGCGCTCATCCTTTGGTGGGCATTGCCAAAACCAGTTGCGGCCACGTCCCCCAGACTGAAACTGATGACGCTCGCTGGAGGGGTCAGGGCATTCAAGTTCACGGTCTCCATGACTGGGGTGGAGAAAGGATTGGCAGGGGTGGTCGCACCACTGGGAACAATGCTATTCGAGCTGCCCTGGCGATCCTGTGTGCGGATGTGCCCGGGAGTTGATCCGCGGGGTTGAGATGGGGGCCGAGTAGCAGTGCCTTCTGGGTCAGATGCGCCCGAAGACTCCAGAAAGAAGGGACGTGGGGGGTGCAGAGGCCCCTGGGGGGTAGCAACAGGAGGCTGTGATGAGGAGTTGGATGATGATGAAGGCATAGCCAGCGGAGCAGAAGGCGACGAGGGAAAGGGAGCCTGGGAGCTTGGAACACGACCAGGGCAATGGGCCTTTAAGGTGCCGCGAAGACTTGCGACAAGTTAAGTTACAATAGTTAATGAATTGGCGACCTCCATCAATGGCGGGACGGCACTTGAGACAGAAAGGGCCTTGGACGAGGGACCCGATGGATCACGACAAGCATTACGGCCACCAAACATAGGATCCTTGGATACGGCGCAAAGAGGTACGGTATTCCACAGAACGCCCAATCACCGCATGCACATCTCCGTCCGAGGACCAAGGAGATGGATATCTAGACCGGTCAGGAGTACTAGACCGGTCAGGAGTAAGAAGGGACCTTATTCAACGTGGGAGTTGAATGTTGAATGGCATCCCTGGATTGCGAACTGGGAATGAGTTCGTACCGGTCTGATTTCCCGAGACTGTACAGGCTATCCCCGGGGAGGAAACATGTGGGCGCCAGAATCGATCGGGATGAAGGGGGGTGAGGCTCGTCGCTGCTTCCTTTTTCGCGTATGGCGATCGATATTCCGTATTCCGAATACAAAAAGACGAGTTTCTTCCCATCAGCTTGTGCCACGATAGATCAGCCCTTATAGCACCTAGTTAGCACCTAAAGGCTCTTTTCGCTGGTCGATGGCAGGTGGTCGAGCGCATTTTCTCCGCCAGACAAGAAAATAGGTATGACAGCAATACAGAGGGCCCAACAATAAGGATGAGAATTAAGAAGCTCTTGGGAAGTCGGGAGATTGAACTTTCTCGCGCTCATGACATTGCGTGTGAACGAACGAACGAACGAAGGCACCCGTTGCTGCTTGGCCACAGGTCGCGTGGACTTGCGGTGCAAAACTTGCACAAACAATCCAACACGGACACATACAACAAGATACGGCCTGTACTGATACCCACACTGTACATGATCATGATACCCAGTCGCACAACGCCACCATACCGACATGTTCCGTCGCGGTGACAGAAATGGTATGATCCACTCCACTCGGATATACTCTCCTGTTCTTTTCCGACCCTAATAAATACGTACCTTTAGAGTATGAAAGCGAGGCCCGGTGTAAACCCCCCATACCCTACTCGATCTCGATTAATCCCCCCTTTCCCGCCCCAGGAAGGACCTATTGCCGTTGATCGGCCGCGACCAGCGACGTGGCGGTAATGGAACCGCCATCTGTGCTGTCCATAGACGGCACCTTTCGTAAACGTCACGGTATGTCGGTTAAAGTCGGTCCGTGACCCGTACAGCCATGGTTCATCTTCTTTATCGCACAATCGTGCCTTGGGTCGTTCTAAAGGGGCACTTTCGCGACTTCGGAGGCACTCTGATGCATCCCTGGCCTTACGGTGAGCCTGTCAGGGTGGAGCCTTCGAATCCCTTATCGCCCGATGCCCGCCACAACGTCATCCACTTTGACCTCTTGCGAACATGAATGTCCCCCATAACCACTTTTTTTCTGACATTTCTCCGGTTGGAAGGTGGCAAAATTTGATGTGCAACGCTGCAATCTCGCTTGGTTTTTGGAATCCGTTAAAGGAAACGGCTGCACTTGTGCATCGACGGTGTCCGGCCAGATGACGTCGACACTAATTCAACTCGTGTTCAAGTTTCTTCTCACTCTCCAATGCGGATCTTCGCTTCTTTCATAGTCTTTCCAGGGGTGTACTTGGCCTTACACTTCGTACGTGCAGGTTTTGAGGAATGACACATTACCATATGCCGTGATCATGGACGGTTTCAACCCGTAAGATTCTTTGTGTCCAAGATATGACCTCGGACCTGATGTAGGCCTGATGGGTTGATCGATGGCCTTTGATACATGATCAATCTGAGGTCACACCTGCGATTACAGCCTGCCAGATGCCGGGTTTCTTTCTTGCTTTCTTGCACCCCAAAGAGATACAGTAAGACAGTCTCACGAGGTCATGATAGACTAGACATGCCCAGACTCAGTGATCCCTCCATTCAGGATCACATATGTACATACTGTGAGAAAATTGATGTTCGAGTGGAACTGAAGGACCCGGAGGTGAATATCACCTGTGTATCTACCGGAAATGAACACCTTGAGCCCCACTTGTTACCGACATCCTGCACACCGAGTACGAACGTTGTCTTGAGCTAATAACCTGTCTGAGTGCCGCGGGGATTAAATAATGGTGAGTGTGTATGATGACATCAAACCGTCAGATGTCAAGAATGTCAAAAATTGAGCGCCGAGCGGGTGTAACGTGTATCGCTTGGAGGAAAACACTGGCAGAGAGGAACAAGGAAACGAATTCCCAATAACTTGTCCTTATCGTGCAGGGCGTGAAGCGAGCCGATCGTCCTGCAGTAGAAATTTTCGGAACACGTTTTGAAAAATATCGGGCATGACCGTGACGGCGGATAAGTATTGGTATTGGTGGCGCCTTGGCCGAGCCCGAAATAAAAATAAAAATAACAAAAAATACGACAAATTTTGATGCTGAGGCTCGTTCAATCACCAAGTTCCACAAGCCAACTGCGCATCACGCCCATTCTGTGGACGTACGACATTTACGCTACAAATTGTCTCTCTTTCGGGTCAACCGCGAGGTCGTGCTGTGCTGCTGTCTCGTCACATCCCCACGAGCGCCTAGCAGGGGTGTCTCATTGAGCGTCCATTCTTCGGCCGCAGATGTCGGGAGACCGACTCGCGGACTCAATCAACAACTATCCCACTGCACCGGCACACCATCGAGAGCTGTGCAACAATGATTGTACCGTGCCCGCCCTTTGTCCGTTCAAAGGCCTTGTGTTCCCACGTCCACATGGCCTTATTGAGTAATTGTTTGACGTTGTTTCCCTTTTTCCCTCAAGGACTGACTGCACTGCTCCTGACCCTGACCCTGGTAACGGCCGTCTCGGTGGCGTGAGTTGACCATCTCCCATGCCATGTCACCTTGAAGCTCAAACGCCTGAGTTCCTATTGTGCCTTGAATAGGCCTTAACGAGGTACGGCTCTGGATAGGAACACCTTTGGACGCCTTCTCGTCAACTATTATTGCAAATCACCTTCATGCCGCACGCGCCTTAGCTCCACGATCCGCTTGCGACACGGTGGTGGTCCACTTCAGATCATGATACCAAGTCCATGAGGCATCAAGGGACCAGAAGGTGATCGAGGCCTTGTGGTCGGTGGTCGGCTATCATGGTACAAAATACATCTCGACTGCAGTAGTCGCCCATGGCTGGCTCGAATATTCCCCGATGCGTAGTTTGTTTGTCTCCAATTGGCTGCTTGTTCGACGCGGCTCATAACGTACCGGGGGAGGGGCGGCTTGGCGATGGAAAGATAAGAAAAGGTATTATACAATTGCACCTCATTTATCACTGCTCGTGTCGCAAAAGGCGTTCATATTGGAAGGCTGACGTTCTTGTCTTCTTTCTCGGAAAGGTCGGTGTAGGACGTCGCCGTTTCCGGTCCTTCTTTTCCGGGAGATTGTTCTCACCGACAGAGGTCCCGAGGTTTATGATTTCAATTTCACCCGCGCTTCCGCCGCTTGCACCGCACCTTCTCACATACGGCGATACGTGTCCTCTTTCAAGATTAGTCCAGGAGCGCATTGGCACATTCGCCTGATAAGTGATCCGCCGCGCGCTTCGGATGGCATATTATTGATGGACAGAAGGTAATTTGCCCTGGAGATATTTGTTCCCCTGGCCATTCATAAGTTGCCATATCCTGACTGTCCTCCAGCGGACTATCCACCCCATCCTTATACCCCAGGGTCCTCACCTTCCTACTCTCATTTGCCACAATTCCCCGAGCACCAAGCCATGGATTACGACGCATATGATGCTTTGCTGCACCATATCTTCAGACAGGTCACCATGATGCCTCTATGAAGTCCGTCTTTTGTCTCATCCCTTTTACAGACGCAGGGCGATGCTTGGTTCAAGCCGTCCGCGGAGAACGTCCACGCTGGCGTCTGTCTCCGTATCCAAGCAGGACAATATCGCGTGTTTCCTTATGAGAACCGCTTCCTCGAGCCGTTCGAGGCCGCTGTCCGTGCTCTCAATCCCGTTGTCGCCGTCAAGGTGCGGAGCGCTGCGGTACACGTCGCGCTCAGTTCAGTGTACGTTCAAGTTACTATGTACCCACGGTGTAGTCCGGCTGACTCTGCATTCCCAGTGATGAGAGTGCGACTGCCATTTACGTCGACGATGACACTCGCATACAAATCCTTGACACCATGCTCGATTTACCCCAAGCGGACAAGGAGCAATGTGGTGCTTTCATTGTAAGTTGGGTCTCTCCCGTGGGTACCTTCTATTTACTCATACGTCCCATAGCGCGACGAACGGGTGCTAGTTGTCTGGTCAGACAACCTAGATACCATCATTCCTCAGTGCCGTGACTTTGAGGACCACCTCATCAAGCTTGTTTGGTCTCATCGGCTCTCGCTTTCAGGGATTACACCAGGTCCGAGCATCGCTGGAACTGGAAGCCCCGCAATTACGTCCGCGACCAACTCGGCCTTAGATGTCGCGCTCGCCGACAAGCCAGAAGATATGGAGCCGATGGCTGAATCCGAGCCAAGTGCGAGGCCCACACCGGGGGGTTCGCTTTGGGGATGGCGGATTGGTTCCAAGGCGAGACGGGCGCCTGCACCACGTGACCTCGAGCAGGGCGGTGTGAGCGCTCGGCCGACAAGATATTTCGCACCGGTGTATGGCGGCCTCGGTTTAGCGCTGTCAACATGTAAGTGTTGTGACATCGTGGCAACCCGCCCATTCAATGACAGGATTTCATCAGTCTTTATCGGGAGTGGTGCCAGCATCTTGCTCCAAGAGTGGCGATTAACCAACGACTTTACTCGATTTGCCCTTTTGGCAACCGCACCATTCCTTTTCTGTGTTTCGCTTGTAAGTCGGCCCCTCGTTCGCCTCCTCATGTTATCTGACTGAGTGCCCCCGGTAGTTCTTTGCGCTCCAAGTGATCACAAACATCTCCTATGTGTAAGACAGCTTTTCTTCGACGTTCCAGTGGACATCACTCACAACGCTGGACAGCCTTGGTCCTGTCGCCCAGTATCACGAGAATTCCAAGTACTACTCGGCTGTCAAACCTGCGGCCAACCCGGCAGTTGATGCACAGCTACCTCATATTACTGTCGAGTTGCCCGTATATAAAGAGAGTCTTGAACAGACCATGTGAGTTTCGTCCTTAATACGTATTGCGGGTCTCTCGTCGATTGGTCACTGACCACGACAACGATTTAGTTCGCCGTCGATCATGTCGATCAAGAAGGCCATGCAGACCTATGCTCGCCAGGGTGGCACCTCAGCGATTTTTGTTCACGATGATGGCCTGCAGCTCATCTCTGAGGAAGACCGCAACAAACGCATAACCTTCTACACAGATCACGGCATTGGTTGGGTGGCACGCCCGAAACACGACGACTCCGAGGGGGGATTCAAACGGCGCGGACGATTCAAGAAGGCCAGCAACATGAACTACGGCCTCGCGCTCAGTCTCAAGATGGAAGAGATCATTCGTCGGCTTGAGATTGAGCGTGGCGAGAAGGCGTCCTTTATGGATACTACCACTTCCGATGACGATGCTGAAGGTATCGAAGAGCAGGCGCTGCGCATGGCAGTCGAGGAAACTTTCGAGGAAAGTGGAAGACGCTTCAAGCCTTCGGCTCACAACGCCAAGGCACTCCGTATCGGCGAGGTTATTCTCATTGTCGACTCTGACACCATCGTTCCCGAGGTACTACACCTTGGTTCTTTCGCGCTGGTGCGACTTTCGATTGTTGATTGTTCCCTCTCATAGGATTGCTTCCGCGACGCTGCTCGCGAGCTCACCGAGTGCCCTGAAGTCGCTATCATTCAGCATGACTCGGGTTAGTTTTTCCCTCTCGTTTCTGATATTGGCCCCTCGTTCAGATGCTCAAAATTTGTCGTTAGATGTCATGCAGGTTGCCCATCACTATTTCGAGAACGGTATCGCGCACTTTACCCGTCGCATCAACAAGTGTATCTCCATGGCCTGTGCGAATGGGGAGGTCGCGCCTTTCGTCGGACACAACGCCTTCCTTCGCTGGTCTGCGCTCCAGGACGCGGCGTTCGAGGACCGCGACGACAATGACATAAAGAAGATCTGGTCAGAGATGAACGTGTCTGAGGATTTCGACATGGCCTTACGTCTACAGGTTGGTTTTTTTTTTGTCTTGAGTTGGGAGTGTATCGGTTTCTGATTGTCGCGTGCAGCTCAAGGGATACATCATTCGGTGGGCGACCTATTCAGAAGGCGGCTTCAAGGAAGGTGTCTCGTTGACATGTGACGACGAACTGAACCGGTGGCAAAAGTACTCATATGGTAGGTTCTTCGTACTGGTACTAGTATTGACATTGGCTGAGGCATGTTGTTAGGATGCAACGAGCTTATCTTCAACCCAATTATTCGGTGGTGGCGTGTAGGTCCCATTAACAAGCAGCTGCGCATCTTCCTGTGGTCGGACGCTCCAGTTCACTACAAAGTCAGCATGATGGCTTGTGAGTTACTTGGACCCATTGGTCAGGGATTCTCGCTAACGCGAACGCAGACATGTTCTCGTACTATGGCCTCGCTGCAGCTGCTGTCCTTTCCTTCCTGAACTATGTCATGCTCGGCTTATCGTTCAACGTGGACGGGTTCTACGAGCACTCTTTCGAGATCTGGCTGGCATGTACCGTCGTCTTCCCTGGCGCCGGTAACATCGGCTTTACACTGCTTGAGTACCGCCTCGGTCAACGAAGCATCGTTTCTTCTTTCATCGAGAATATCACCTGGATTCCATTCTTGTAAGTGTTATGCCACCGGATTAGTGAGCGTATGTTTTCTCATGAAGGCCCACGCGCCACGCACACAGCTTCTTCTTCTTCGGTGGCATGTCCATTCACTTGTCCCAGGCTCTCCTCGCGCACCTCTTCTCGTTTAACATCACATGGGGCGCAACCAAAAAGGAGGTCGAGCGGTCCAACTTTTTCATCGAGGTCCCGCGAATCTTGCGTCGTTTCTGGCTCGCGTTCCTCATCAGCTTCATCATGCTTGCGATGATGATCGTCCTCTCGACCAGCCTCGTACCTCTGGGGTGGCAAATCCCTGGCGTCGACTGGGCCGTCATTTTCCCGCTCGCGGTCGTAGCTGCGAGCCACATTCTGTTCCCGATCGTGCTCAACCCGTGGTTGATGATCTTCTCATACTGAACGCACAACACGAACACGGCGGCAGCGGTCTCGGGTACTCTTAGATTAATATTTATTTTCAACCCCCCCTTCCTCCATACCCAGATACGTCTAGCCACAAACGACGAAGGTTTTTTGCAGACTGTATTTGATATCCGGACATCTAGAACCTGTGACATACTTTGGCAATTCTTTTTTCCTACTCGCACAGACTCGGTTTTTCTCCCAACCCCGTAAATAGTACGCTACACCGTATTACATCACTACTACAACATAGTTTCACGTTTTGTTCGGTTTCTTGTATCATGGACGCAATGGATGTACACGCCAGCAGTTCGGACGTTACTTAGGATATCATCCTTTTCCACTCGTTTTCTTGGGCTTTGTGACATTTCTTGTCTCTCTTTTGGGAATTTCCTAAAATCTAACTAGTGTTGCAACTGAATAACGGTCTCAGTTCGTGTGGCTGTCGTAAGACAGAAAGCCCGGAGTTGCCAGCTGATGAGTAAGGATTGGCCCGGAGGCGGTCCAACCTTGAAGCTTGAAGTGCCCTCCTTTTGAGCTTCGTCATCGCCGGTTGGCGGTCGGACAGCTTCCTCTACTATGTGGCACCGGTGGCAACCGCTATCAGGAACAAGCTTGCAGACGCCTTCGGATTCCGAGTCCGAACGTCCTGGACGGGAAACAGATAAGTTGATTTCTTTTGAACTTGGTAACTTCCGAGAAACCGAATGGCAGTGATGCAGAAAAATTACCCTTCCGAGTCAGCTGTATCCACGTCACTGTTGGCCCTACGCAAGGGGACATCAGAACCAGCTCATCTCGATGGACACAGGCTCTGCAGAAGAAAGAGAGGGGGCTGAGGCGTCCAATACCCTATCCGTATTGGGGATTGTGGTTGATGCCGACTCGGATGGAGGGGATGAGC
>Ga0210393_10005122_pt1 | contig 10337 bp, 14 predicted proteins | sample IncBWC27OmetaG_FD_160068 | JGI IMG/M metagenome (GOLD analysis project Ga0210393, IMG submission 160068) | Forest soil microbial communities from Barre Woods Harvard Forest LTER site, Petersham, Massachusetts, United States - Inc-BW-C-27-O ...
CCAGACTTTGATGGCGCATTCTTATCGAGTGATTCGAAGGATGCGCTATGGGACAGATTCTACACGGGAGCGCCACAACGACAGAGGCGGTCCGTCGCGCGATACAACATAGTCAAGAGGGCCTGAGGGGGCTTGCGAAGCGCTACGGCGTCAACCCGAAGACGGTCGCTAAGTGGAAAGCGCGGTCCTCCGTTTCCGACCTGCCGACAGGACCCAAGCAGCCCAGATCGACGGTCCTGTCAGTCGAGGAAGAGGCCGTCGTCGTTGCCTTCCGAAGGCATACTTTGTTGCCGCTCGACGATTGCCTGTACGCTCTGCAGCCCACGATCCCGCATCTGACGCGCTCGTCCCTTCACCGGTGTCTGCAACGCCACGGGATCTCCCGGTTGCCGCAGGTCGAAGGCGAAGCCTCGGCCAAACGCAAATTCAAGGCCTATCCGATCGGCTATTTTCATCTCGACCTCGCCGAGGTTCGAACTGCGCAAGGCAAGCTCTACCTGCTCGTCGCCATCGACCGAACGTCAAAGTTCGCCTTCGTCGAGTTGCACGAGAAGTGGCGCGCCGCACCGCGGGGGACTTCCTGCGCCGCCTGATCGCCGTCGTCCCCTATCGGGTCCACACGGTCCTCACTGACAACGGAACTCACTTCACCACACCAGGCAATACGAGCTCAGCCGCGCCGGACATCAAGGCGGCTCTTGACGCCGGAAAGCCCGTTTGGACGCACGCCTTCGAATACGCCTGCGCCCAGAACGACATCGATCATCGGCTGACAAAGCCCAAACACCCGTGGACCAACGGCCAAGTCGAAAGAATGAACCGCACCATCAAGGACGCCACCGTCAAACGCTACTTCTACGAAACCCACGACCAGCCGCGTCCACCTGCGCGGCTTCGTCGATCTGGCCCAGGAGATTGTCTCTCGGAATCGCGCGAAGGCGTCTTGATGGATGCCGGACGGGCGGTCCGAGTTCGACCAGGACATCGCGAAGTTCGAGCCACCCGGCCGAGCCTGTCGCCAAGCCGTCCCGGAATGGCCGGTATTTGTGCATTTGAGACGTTTGTGGGACCTCTCGAATCGGCGTTAAGCGGACATGTATTGCGCTGTGAATGCCGCCATTGAGCGAAAAGCAGCCCCGCGCCGAACGTTAGAAGCCGATGCTCGCGAAAGGCGTCATGGCGCCCAAAATTTATCATATCAGGCGGCCTGCCGCTGCCCGCGGCCCAGCGCGATAGCCCTAGGACGGGCTGGGTAAGGCCGCTGGCAGCTTGAGTCGCTCTCGGGTGTCATTGTGCGTCGGCCGCGTTGGCGATGCCCTGTACGGGCCGCCTTTCCGAGGCGGAATCAAAGAAGTCTAGGGGGCACCCTCGCGACCGACGTCATTTCGCGGCTGCTCGGGGTGAGATGCTTGAAGCAGCCGGCCCTGATTTAACAAGGGTCATTGAGCGGGCCGGCTGGGGCTTGCGATCCCGATCGCTCTCGACATGCAGACTATCTGCGACCGCCCGCTCTGCGGAGGCCGCGATCCCCGCATCAGAATGCGATGGAGTCTGAGTAGGCGGTCCGTTATCGACGTCCGTCAGACCGCCGTTTGCCGGCAGACCGCAGAACTGATTAAGCCTTGCCGCCGCTGACGATTCAAGCTCGCTCTCGCGAGCCGAAGCTTTCTCCATGAACGACGCCAGTGCCGCATCACAGCGTTTAGCGTAGAGGGCCATTGCCTTCGACAGCTCTTCCGCGGTGGCCTCAAGCTCTTTGTGGAACACCTCGCGGAGCTTGTGCAGGTCGCCCACGTAGTTCTGAATCAAATCCTGCATCGGATTTTCCTCACGATACTGTCAGGACAAAGAAGTATAGGCCATTTTTCCGTCTCGAATCTCGCCGGGCGAAATGACCAGCGCCGCATTGTTCCTCGGCCGATGCACAAAAGGCGGAGTGGAAGAAGTGCACGGAGGATGCAAACTTCTATCAGCGATAATTGCGGCTCTTACGCCGGATGGGCAGGCGCGCTAAGCGTTTCGGCGCCAAGACGCTAGCGCCTTACGGGAGCGCTGCCTACTCCGCCCTAGCCCGGCGATACTCGCTCTGGCGATGGATCGATGCGAGGATCGAACGGAAGCGCAATGTCTATGCGCGCTCCGGCCTGCAATCCAGAAGCGCCGAGATTCTCAGCGCACGATCTGCCGATCCTCTTATCGTACACGACCTCGAAGCTGAGGCGCTGGCCTTGATTCAGGCTGGCCATTCCTGCGCGTTCGACGGCGCATACATCGACCAGCACGTCAACTCCACCGTCGTCGGGCTTGAGGAAACCATAGCCCTTACGGACGTCGAACCATCGGACAATTCCAATTGTCATAGCGCCCTCTCACGAATGTGGCGTCCTCCCGCAGGGAGACTAGCGCGAATGAGGCCCGCGCGCCATGCGGCATGGTGGCCCAGTTAGCTCTGAGGCTGGCGAGAGGCGAGTTCGACGGGGCCCGCGACTGGATCCTCCAGGGACCAATCATCGCCGCAAACGGGATGGCGACGCCGCGGCATCGAGTATAGCGTCGGCCCGCTTCGTCATCGGCTGGAATCGGCGTGAACCCGGGCCGGCCCACACGTGGCGCAAACGACAGGTGACAAATGAAGGCTGTGTGCAAGGCTTGCGTCTCACACCCCTTCTTCGCGGAGCGCCGGATAGAGCTCGTATTCGTGACGTGATGTTGCCAAGCGGCACCGCGGCCGAATGTGTTCTCCCGTCACTAGAAGCGAGCACTCAAGTCGGTCAACCACTGCGGCGAGGCTGTCACTAAATTGGCTTCGATCGCCCGATCAACCCCGAGCAGGATCGAGCCGGACGACATCAGGAGCAGAACCCCGAGCGCCGTCTTCAGCATGACACCGGTCCGACCCAGGGCGCGGCGCCAACGCAGTATCTGCTGACGAGACAAGAGACCCAGAAGAAGCAAGGGCAGGGCGCTGCCGATGCCGAACATCGCCATCGTGCCAGCGACCTGCCCCAAGTCCTTGCCCTGCGCGGCCAGGACGGAGGCGGCCCCAAGCGTCGGACCGACGCAGGGACTCCAGACCATGCCGAGAAGCAGCCCAACGCCAAACTGGCCCCAAAGCCCAACCCCTGAAAATCCACCGAATTGCTGTTCGGCCCAATTGCCGGCAGGGCCGGCCGCAGCGGCAAGCTTAGTCGATAGATCAGGAACGACCATCACCATACCGACCGCGAACAGCATCACGGCCCCGACAGCGCGAAAGAAGTCGCTATCGAGTCCAATTGCGAAGCCGAAGAGGGCGACGAACAAACCGATCGCAACAAAAGACAGGGTCAATCCCGCTGCGAGGGCTGCGGGCCCCAGCCGGTGCTGCGACAGCGCCGTGCCAAGAACGATCGGCACGAGCGGGAGTACGCAGGGCGAGAGCATCGACAAGAGCCCCGCGAGAAAAGCTAACGACAGGTTTAGGAACATCGCGGGCGCTTAGATGGCTTTCTCCAAGAGCGCCTCAATGGAATCCTGGTTGGTGTCGCCTATCGACCGGGCGCTCTCGTGATCGCCCTTGAAAGCAATGAGCGTGCTTTGCATAGTGGCGTTGAAGGAGCGCACCACGTCCTTCTGCGAATCGAAGTCGACGTCGAAAACTTTAAGATCCTTAAACCTCGGGTCGGACTCGAGCTTGTTTAGGATCGGTTTCTGCGCCTTGCATGTCGGGCACCAGGAAGCGGTGATCTCGACGAGGATAGGATTGCCGGCCTTCTGGGCCGCGGCGAAAGCGTGGGCCGTGTAGGGGACTACATCGGCTGCATTGGCGACAAACGGCATAATTGTGATGGGAAACGAGAGGGCGAAAGCAAGCAGACGGCGTTTCATAAGAGGATCTCCGCACCGGCCATTCAAAGCTTGGCCACTCTTCCATGTTCGCGACACCGTTCGCTGATGTTACCGGTTTCGCAACCCTTTTTGCATTTCGGACAGATTCCGACTTTGGCCGCCGGAAGGAGGCTGCCGCGAAGCGCCTTCGCGGTGCAACAGCTTCACGTCCCGTTGCGTCGTCAGCGCCACGGCGACCGTGATCAATTGCTTCTGTCCCCGGCTGACTGCTTTCCTAGAAGGATCCCCCAGTACGAGTTGGAACTCGCGCGACAGCCGGCGGAATGTGAAATCCGGTCGCCAACCTCCAGCGTGGCATGGACCAGCACCGCAAGACGTCGACATTCACACGATCGAGCAGAGCGCGCCGTCTTTGTCATCGATGAGGACCGCCACTTGGTCGCCTCCGCGAACAGGGTAGAGTCCAAGAGGCGTTCCTGTAAGGACGATGTTTCCTGGCGAGAGATCGGCGGCCGTGTCCGCAAGCTGCCGCCGAAGCCACTGGAGCGAGGACCGGGCGCCGCCGGACATTGGCCACAGCTCGCCCGATGCGATGAGTCCGTTATTGATGCGGACAGACAACGCGCCTGTTCCGTCTATGTAGACCTTCGACGAAAGCCAATCGTGGAGCGGCAGCACGAAACCTGCATGCAGGCCATTGTTCGCAACGAGTTCCGGCAGCGTCTTTCTGACGCCTCTGAAAACATAGTGATGGAGTTCGATGACCGGGAACGCCGCTGCGATCGTGCGGTCAGGCCCGATCCGGACGGCCATTTCGCCCTCGATCGCCAGGTGTGCGAAGTCGTCGAGATTCAAAGCTTCACCGTGCCGCCGGACCTCGCTTTCAAAGAGGCGCCCTCGGATCGGTCCTTGCATCCCAAACTGTTGCGTGGTGCCTGGCCCCGTGCAGCCAACCTTGTAGCCGACGAGACGATCGCCGGACGCGATCCTAAGCCTCGCAACCGCGTCCTGGAGCTCGTAAGCGGCAGTGAGGGACAGGTGGAAATCCGGGTCTGCGAAGCACGTTCCGGGTTCACGCGCGCGGTAGTCGCGCCATTGGCGTTCGGCCAACTCCTCAGTTGAGTTCAAGACGCGCCCCTTTGGTCTTGCCGCGTCAGCGCTTCGCCACGCTCGCCGCAGTCTGACCAAACAGCAGCTTCTTGCCCTCTTCGGTCACGGCGGGCTGCGCGGAAAACGGTTCCGCCTTTGCGTAGGCTCGCCGCGTTCCCGGACGCGCGGCGATGGCGTCAAACCAGCGACGCAAATTTAGGAAATCGTCCAGGTTCTGCTGCTGTCGTTTCCAGGGAACGATCCACGGATAGGTCGCCATGTCGGCGATCGTATAGGCGTCGCCAGCCAGGAACGGACGATCGGCGAGACGACGGTCGATGACTCCATAGAGCCGGTTGGTCTCGTTGACGTATCGGTTGATCGCATAGCGGATTTTCTCCGGCGCATAGACGCCGAAGTGATGGTTCTGACCGGCCATGGGCCCGAGGCCGCCCATCTGCCAGAACAGCCACTCCGTCGTGGTCTTCCGACCGCGCAGGTCGGTAGGAAGGAAGAGACCAGTCTTTTCGGCGAGGTAAAGAAGGATCGCGCCAGACTCAAAGACAGTCACCGGCTCGCCATGGTCGACGGGGCCGTGGTCGATAATGGCGGGCATGCGATTATTCGGAGAGAACGCCAGGAACTCGGGATTGAATTGATCGCCGGCGCTGATGTTGACCGGCTTGATCGTGTAATCGAGAGCCGCCTCCTCGAGAAAGAGAGTGATCTTGTGTCCGTTCGGCGTAGGCCAGTAATAGAGGTCGATCATCACGCAATCCGTAGTTCGCCTTGCTGCGTTGGGCTGGCTTTCACAGGGCCGAGTGATCCTTCACGGCATCCTCGAGAGCGGGTTTCATAGAGAGCATCCGCTCGTCGATCGCCGCGGGATTGTCGCGATTGAGCGCGATCATCTGGGCGCGAGCGTCGCCTCCTCGAATGACCTCGAACGCTTCGGCCTCGATGCCATCGACCGTGGCGTCCGCAACGGCCGACGCCGGCTCGCGCCCGAAGCCGAGTTCTGGCCCGGCCCGGTTCGTTTTCATCATTGGCGTGTCGGTCCCTCCTGGATAAACGGTCAGGACATGAACGCCTTCGCCCTTGAGCTCGCGGCGCAAGGATTCGCCAAACCGAGCGAGACCCGCCTTGGCTGCGGCGTATGTGGCGTAGAACGGCGCGCCGATCAGCGCGATGCCCGACGTGACATTCACAACCATGGCGTCGCCGCTCGCGCGGAGCGCCGGCAGCGCCGCTCGCGTGAGAAGGATGGGCGCCACGAGATCGACGTTCAGCATCGTCTCGATCTCCTTCTGCGAGGTGGCTTCGAGACGCCCTGCGCGAACCCCGCCGGCATTGTTGACCAGGATGTCGAGGCCTCCGAGCGCGTCAAGCGCTTGCTGTAAGGTGAGCGCTCGGCCTTCCTCCGTGCCGACATCCGCGACGATCCCCGTGACCGATCCGCCGTTCTTGCGCAACGCCTCAACCGCGGTGGAGAGCACCGCAGAGCGCCGGCCTGTGATCGCGACCTTGGCCCCCTTGGCGAGGAGTGCATGGGCGATCGCCAAGCCGATGCCGCTTGACCCGCCGGTGATGAGAACGCGCTTTCCGTCGAGCTTCATGTCTGTGCTCCTTATGCGGCTGGCGGATAGTTCGACGGAAAGAGCGCGCGCTTGGTTTCTTCGTCGCTGATCTTTTTGAAGTCATGATCCTTGCCGACGGCGCGCGCCCGCTCGACGGCCGGCCGCGCGTCGACGGCCTCGAAGAGACGCTTCAGATTAGGATATGGACCGAGCGGATCATCGGCGCCCTTGCGGACGCGGGACGCGCGATCGAGCCATCCCCAGGCCGATATATCGGCGATCGTATAGCTGTCGCCGACGATGAAATTGCGCCCTTTCAGGTGATCGTTCAGCACCTGGTAATGCCGCTCGGCTTCGCGCCGGTAGCGATTCCTGGCGTAATCGAGCCCCTCGGGCGCGGCGAACTGGAAATGAACGGACTGGCCCGAGAACGGCCCGAGGCCCGAGCCAATGAACAGAAGCCAGGACAGCAGTTCCGCCCGTTCCTCGGCCTTGCCGAGGAACTTGCCGGTCTTCTCGGCCAGATAGAGCAGAATGGCGGTGGAATCGAAGACGCGCGTCTCCTTGCCGCCAGGCCCATCCGTATCGACGATCGCCGGCACTTTGCCATTCGGGTTGATCGCCCGGAACACAGGTGTGTGCTGTTCGCCCTTGCTCGTGTCGACCGGGATGACCTCGTAGGCCAGGCCCGCCTCCTCAAGGAAGAGTGCAACCTTCGCGGGGTTCGGCGTCGGGTGGAAATAGAAACGGATCATGAGGATTCCTTTTGAGAGTGCCCCGTCGGCCAGTGCGGCGACGTGGCGGTACGGGCAATGCGTCCCCAGCGGTCAGGATGGCGTCGGCTCCGAGCGATTGCGGTCAATGGCGGAGCGGACGACGCGCGCAGCCTCGACTTTGAAGAGTTTGCGCTGCTGTTTCGGTCCCATTCTGCTGGTCCTTGTCGACCCACCGCCAGAGGCGCGAACGTCGGGAGGCTGCGGGGTAATCTGCGCGTTGAGTTTTAGTATGATTGTTCTATAATGAAGCATGGCGCTGCCAACGGCAAGATGCCGGTGGACGAAACGCAGGCGGCGAGATGGCGAGACCGAGGGAATTCGACGAAAGCGCCGTCTTGGATGCGGCGGTCCTATGCTTTTGGAAACAGGGCTATGAGGCAACCTCGGTCAGGGACCTCGTGGAGCATACGGGCATTGCGGCGGCAAGCCTCTATAATGCGTTCGGCGATAAGCGCGCGCTCTACGAGAAGGCGTTGGATCACTATGTTGAAGACAGCATCGCCGACAGAATTCGACGTTGCAAGTCCTTGCCGCCGCTCCGGGCGATAGAGGCGTTTTTTGAGGAGATCGTGAAACGCTCGCTCGACGACCGCGCGAGGAAAGGATGCATGCTTGTTAACGCCGCGCTCGATGTGGCGCCGCATGACCCAGCATTTCGGAAAGTCGTCGCGAAGACTCTCGTCGGCATCGAGGGGTTCTTTCAAGCGCGCGTCAGGGCAGGCCAGGCCGACGGTACCATCGCGCGGACGCTTCCGGCGGGGACCTTGGCGCAAAATCTTCTTGGTGTGCTGATGGGCATTCGTGTCCTCGCGCGCGTGCGCCCGGAGCGGGCTCTCCTTGAGGGCATCGCGGCGGCGGCGCTAGCGCATCTCCGCATTGGGGTGGCCGAGTCGAAACTTGAGGGACTTCTCGTGAGGAAAGAAGAAGGAGGATCGGTCCGGTTGGATGGATCGGGGGCTCCGGCGCCGCCCACGCCACTCGTCTCATCGCCGCGGTCGAGTGAGCGCCCTCGGAGATATGGTCTGAGCGTTCCTGGGTTGCGTGCCGGCGTGAAGCGCCGGCTATGATTGTGGATCCTTTTGAAAGCCTCGATGGGTTTCGCTCGCAGTGGCCCTTCGCGGCGCGCTACGCTCGGGTCAACGGCTGGCGAATGCACTATATCGATGAGGGCGTCGGCGATCCCGTCATGTTGCTGCACGGCAACCCAACCTGGGGCTTCCTCTACCGCCGCGTGATCCCGCCGCTGGTCAATGCGGGACACCGCGTCATCGTCCCCGACATGATCGGCTTCGGCCTGTCCGAGAAGCCTGCCCGTGAGCAGGCGCATAGTCTCGATGGGCATATCGCCAACCTCGCCGGCCTTGTCCGCCAACTCGATCTGCGTCGTCTGACAGTGGTGTGCCACGACTGGGGCGGACCAACCGGCCTAGGCTTCGCGATGAACAACCAGGAACGAATACGGGCGCTGGCCGTCATGAGCACCTGGGCGTGGCCGACGCCGCCGGCGGACTTTCACACCCGTTTGTTCCCATGGCGCACCATGCACGCGCCCCTGATCGGGCCTTATCTGATGGGCCGGCACAATGTGCTGGCGGGCCGGGGCGTGTATCTGTCGGTCGTCAACCGGGAGCAGTTCCGTCTCGAAGCGCAGGCCGTCTACGAGGCGGTTTTGCCGGACAGCGAGACACGTCTCCTGACCTGGGTCTGGCCACGATGGATACCACTCGACGACGCGGCCCGCGCCCAGGCGCGGTTCGTTTGGCTGGAAGCCGCGCTGGCAAAGTCTCAAGTGCCGGCCCTGATCATCTGGGGACGTGAGGACGAAGTGTTTGAGGTAGAGACCTTCGCAAAACGATTCAAGCGCCTGTTGCCCCATGCCGAGGGCCCGCACATGGTGACTGGCCGTCATTTCCTGCAAGAAGATTCCGGCCCCGAGATCGCTCGATTGATCGTCGACTTCCTCGACAGGCTGGGACGGGCTTGATGGCGGCTGTCGCAGTCATCGCCAAGCCCCTCGCCGAGGGGATGCGACAGGCTTTAGTGCTGACGGAGGACCGGCTCGGCCACTATCCGGAATTCCGCGATTTCTTCGTGCGTACGTTCGATCTCGATCGGGTTGGGCTCACCGAACCCGGCTTCGTCCGCGCGCCTTCGGGCGCCGCGTACGCATTGGTGTTCGTGGGCCGAAGCGGCGAGCCCTTCCCGTCGGGGCTCGAGGTGTACGCGATCGTCGAAGCGCTGGAGCCGCTGGACGACACAACGGTCGACAAAGACCTGTGGGCGATCCTGGGCTGGATGGTCAGCGGCGTGGGAGCCCCATGGACGATGGAGGACCTTCACGCGACCGGCCGGCTGTATCGCATTCCCGCGATGGGGTGACCTCATCCGATATATTGATTGGGAAGACCGCCACATGGACCTCTTTGACACGCCATTAGAGCCATCACACTTGCAGCGTAACAGCGGCGATTTTGTGGAAGTCAGGCGAATAGCGAAAAGCGGCAGCGACTATCCGGTGCTGATGCTGAATATGAACCGTTACACGCGCGACTCCGGCTTTCCGGGCCGTGGCGCTTATCACGAGTACATTGCTGGCCTTGGACGGTTTCTGATGGGTTGGGTGCTGGCGCCAAGCTGCTTTGGCGATTTCTCGTCCTCGGCCAAGCGGTCGGTGATCAGAAGATCGACGAGATCATCGCTTGCTGATACCCGCTCCATCGGAACTTCCTGGAGCTCTATGACGCGCCGGGCGCGGCTGCGAATTTCCGCCGCAAGAGCCTGTGCGTCGAATATGCCGTTATCCATCGCTGCCCCGGCGATCAGGCGCCATTTGGCCCATGACGGGTTTGCAATACTTTCGACGTAGCGGCGCCGGCGCTCCTGCCGCGATCGCAGCGCCGCTCCGCTCTGTTCCTCCGCTTGCATCATACATCGGGATCGATACCCTAGGCGCTGGAGTTGGGTTCGGACCAGGCGCGCTACGGGGGAGTGGGAGCTCGCCGCCGGCCTTGCCGCTTGGTTCAGCGCTGCAAAACGCGCTTCTCTATTCCTTGGTCGGTTGACGCGA
>Ga0210393_10005126_pt1 | contig 10328 bp, 12 predicted proteins | sample IncBWC27OmetaG_FD_160068 | JGI IMG/M metagenome (GOLD analysis project Ga0210393, IMG submission 160068) | Forest soil microbial communities from Barre Woods Harvard Forest LTER site, Petersham, Massachusetts, United States - Inc-BW-C-27-O ...
ATCCCCTGTGCCCGAACAACTGCGATGTCAGACTTTGGATCCGTGGCGACCACAGCGAATAAGGCGGTTCGGCCATCGTAAAGCGTCACCACGTGGCTCGCCGACTCCGGCGGTCCGGCGTGGATAGGCGCCACAACGTGGTTATTGGTCATGATGAGCCCATCAGAGGTGAGGATGATGCCCGAGCCCATTTCAGATTCGTCGCCTGCCTTGGTCTCCAGCGTGACCACGCTGGGCAACACCCTGGCAGCGACCTGCTCGACCGTAAGCGGAGCAGAGACGTTGACCGCGTCGCGTGACGCACGACTACCGGCGTTGAACAGCTGCCCGCCGACGGCGGGCACACGCACGATTACGGCTACGGCAAAGCCTATTGCCGCACAGAATATTACGACTGCGACGCCACGCATAAGGAATTTCCCAACACGAGCCGGCCTCTGCCGCCGCGCAATCACCAAATTCGCCCACTGTGAGGAGTCGGGGACCCGATGCCGGCCAGCCGGCTGAGCAGTAGACATTGCCATCACGCAGTCGCAGACAACGCTTGTGTTCCGGCGCCGCCCGCACCGCCGCCGAGCAGCATGCGCAGCTGTCGTCGGCCACGGTGGAGCTGCGAAGCCACGGTTCCGGTCGGAGTGTTGGTGATCGCCGCGATCTCCCGGTAACGGAGCCCCTCGACATCCGCGTAGTACAACACGTCGCGGAATTGCTGCGGCAGTGCCTGCATCGCCGACTTGATGTCGTTGTCCGGCAGAGAATCTAGCGCGTGGTCTTCGGCCGAACGCAGCCCCCCAGGCGCATAGCGGGCGTAGGTATCCGCCAAGCGTTGCTCCGTGACCTCCTCGGTGGAGCACTGCACGGGTTGACGCCGCTTCTTGCGATAGTCACTGATGTAACCGTTGATCAAGATTCGCAGCAGCCAACCCTGCATGTTGGTGTCCCGCCGGAACGAATGGAAACCCGCGTACGCCTTCATCATGGTTTCTTGCACCAGGTCCTCCGCATCGGAGTGATTCCGACTCATCCGAAACGCTTTGCGGTACAGGACGTCGCGCAGAGGTACGGCCTCACGCTCAAACCGTGCACTCAATTCGGCTTCACCTGAACGTCTTTGAGCCGATCTGGGGATGCGCGTCGCTTCCACATGAGACTCGACGGCGGTCATTGTCGTCATGTCGCTGATTCGCCTCACGACGTCATCGCATTCACCCAGCGCCGCGACAGCCGCTTGCAGGCACCGTCGAGGGCATTCCGCGCCGGGGCATCGTCACCGAACTTCCCAAGGTCCAGATCAACTTTGAACGTAGCCAACTGCCAACCCAAAAGGTTCAACCGAATGGTCACTTTCATGTCGTGGACCCGGAAATCGCGCGTGGCAGGTTCGAGCACCTTGCCGTCGACTCGGCTGAACATAGGGTCACCGCGTCCCATCGATCGGGCGGGCAGGTGTCGCGTCGTCACGCTGCCACCGGCTTAGATAATGTGTCGAACGTTTCGCGTACGGTCTTGGCGTCCCTGCGGATCTGGAAGGCCTGCACGAGCCGAATCAAGCCGAGAACCACCAATGACACACCGGAAACGACGGTAAGCACGACGATGGAATCGAACGGCCAAACAAGCACCATGCCGCCGGCAATCATGGACATGATGCCAAACACGACGTACCAGCCCCGCCCAGGTAAGTCGCTTTGGCTCAACGCGACCGCATTCTCAGAGACACCCAGGAACATGAAACCAGCGCCGATCCATATCGACAGGAGTAGAACCGCGTAACCGTCGCCGAAGTGGCGGAACGACAAAATCGCCAAGACAAGCGAAAGTGCACCGGTGAGAAACAGCATGACGCGGGTGGCCGCGGACCGGGGCAAAGTGAATGCCAAAAACACTTCCGCGAATCCGCTCATCAGCAGGTAGACGCCGAACATGGTTGAGGCAACAAGGATTGTGGGACCAGGCCATGCCAGCACCATGGCGCCCAATACGATGGTCAGCACGCCCGATACCAGCGTGCCTTTCCATAGCTGCTGACCGAGAACGCTACTCATGATGCTCCTTAGTTTGTGGGTGGGCTGATCTCGTTGCCGGCCTTACGTTTTCCGCCGACGCATCGATCGTCATGCCGGCCGAAGCCCGCGTCGATGTTTCCTCCGACAACACAACCCGCATCGCGGTGTCCCTACCGACAACGGCGCCATAGCACCGCAACGGGACGCGCGCAGCCTGGACGCAGCGCCACCGAAACGCGTGCTGCGTTGTCCGCGACAACATCGACAACCTCGATCACTGCCCAGACGATCGAGTGATGCAGAAGACCAACCGGCACCCTGTTTGCCAATGCCAGAACGTAGGTACCGAACCGGGTCGCTGTGACGACCTTTGCCCGCGAAGGATGAGCGTGACCAGTACCACGGTATTGGTAATCGCCGGGATCGCGACCAGCGCAGTCGGCAGCGGGCTTAACGATGCGACCGCACTCAGCTCACCAAACGGAATCACGGTCAACGTGTTCGACAACCTCGCCTGTCTTCCGCACTACAGCGAAACCTTGGAGAATCAACCACTGCCACGCCCCGTGGCCGCGTTGCGAGACGCTGCTCTCGAAGCAGACGCCGCAATGGTCTTGACCAACTATTACGGGCACATACCCGCGACGATCCACAACGCCATCGATTGGCTGACGCGGCGGTGGAATCACAGCGCGCTGCACCGCAAGCCGCTGGCCGTCATCGGCCCCATGGAAGACGGTTACAGCGGGGTCTGGTCGCGCCACCACATCGAAGAATCCCGCCGCACCGGGGGAACCCGCGTCATCGAACCGCTGACCGTGGCGACCCTGTTCGAGGCCGTCACAAGACTCGCCGAACAAGCAAACATAGCCAAGCCGCCGCCCTTGCCGCACTCACTTGTCAATAGAGCCTGCGGCCGAGCACAGCTCCATTGAACTCAGCCGTTGGTGCCGCCCCACGACATAGGCGACGTCCGGGGCCGCAAGGACGACGAGGTATCCGCAATCGTCCGGTCGCCATGCAGCTGCGCTAAATAACCCGCCCCGGGACGAGGCGTTGTCGGATGCAACACCGAAGACGGACGCTCGTTGTCACCGGCTCCATCGACTGGCGGCCAAGCCCGATCCCATCATCGAGGAAGCCGAGCCCGTCCGCCCGGGAAGTTTTCATGACCAATTTAAGCGTGTATCTCGTCGAGTCGGCGGACATGTACCCCGACGGCCCCGCGCTGCGCTGTGACGGGACCACAACAACTTTTTCGGAGCTCGCCGACAACGCCGCACGGTTCGCCGCCTACCTCGCCGACCGAGGTCTGCGCCCGGGCGACCGGGTGGGGGTCATGTTGGCGAACCGTCCCGAGTTCGCGATGGTTTTCTACGGCGTCTTGCACGCTGGAGCGGTCGTGGTGCCGATGGATCCGCTGCGAAGCGCCCGCGAAGTCGAGTTTTTCCTCACCAACACCGGCGCACGCCTGCTGGTCTTCGCGCCGTCGTGTAAGCCTGCGGCTACCGCCGGTGCACTGGCCGCCGGGGTTCCCCTCATCGGTGTCGGCGAACACACGCTCGAGCAACTGACCGGTGGCTTTCTTGGGCAAGCGTGGCCGGTGACCCACGCCAGCGACGACAATGCGGTCATCCTGCACACGTCCAGCCGGACCGGGGCGCCCAAGGGCGCCCAACTCACCCACAGCAACCTGGTCAGTAATCAAGCGGTGATAGCGAGCAGGCTGCTCAACATTGGGCCCGACGACGCCGTGCTGGGTTGCCTGCCACCGTCCGAGGCGTTCGGGATGACATGCGGTCTGGCAGCAGCCATCTCGGCGGGCGCGAGGCTGGCACTGCTTCCCAGGTTTGATCCTGGCGCAGCGTTGGAAATGGTTGCCGCCGAGCGGGTCACGGTCTTCGAAGGTGCAGCTCCCATGTTTGCGGCGATGCTGGGGGCCGCCATCGTGCACGACCTGGACTTCGGCTCGTTGCGCGTCTGCATCTCCGCGGGCGCGGCGATGCCGGTGGAGCTGCTGCGCCGGTTCGAGGACAAGTTCAACTGCACGGTCCTGGAGGGCTACGGGCTGCCGGAAACGTCCGGGCCGGCGTGCTTTAACCATCCCAACGCCGTGCGCAAGATCGGTTCCGTCGGCACACCCATCGACGGCGCGCAGATGCGGGTGATCGACGCACACGCCACCGAGGTACCGACCGGGACACCCGGCGAGATTCAAGTCCGCGGCCGCAACGTGATGAAGGGCTACTGGAACTTACCGGAGGCCACCGCGGATGCCCTCGTCGACGGCTGGTTTTCGACTGGCGACATCGGCAGAGTCGACGAGGACGGCTACTTCTTCATCATCGCCCATAAGAACGTCTGATCACGTCGGTCGATGCGAGCGCGGCGGGCGGCGCGGGAATTCGATACCCGCAAATGCACCTGTTACTAGCTGTCGTCGCGACCAATCCGCACATGATGATGATGTCTTCGTGAACAATGACGCGCTGCCGCGGAGCATCGACGATCAAATCAGGCCTCTTCCAGTCGGCCTCAGGATAAGAACGGTTGGCGATTAGCCCGCCTCAGCATATTAAGGAGTTCTGGTGACTGATCTGAGCACCGAGTTCGAGAAAATTTCCGACAAAGCAAAAGCAGCGACAAATAATGTCCATGCAGCCAGCCAGCACACCAGGGATCAGCTTGCTGCCGACGCAGCGCGCGCACGCGATAAGGCAACCGCGGCAGCCAATCACTTGAAGGACAACGCGGTTGACACCCACAACAAGGCGTCTTCGCACTGGCAGGAAATCCGCGCTAAGTGGAAGGCACACGTGGCCGAGGTGCAAACCCGCCTCGACGACAAGGCGGACAAACTCGACGCTCGCGCGGCGTCCGTGGACGCTGATATCTCCGAGTCCTACGCACGCGATGCCATCGACTTCGCCCAGGCCGCTGTGGAGGAAGCCGAATACGCAGCCCTCGATGCGATGTACGCGCGCGCCGACGCGGACGAGCTCCAAACTGATCACGCGAGCGGTTTGTGAGCTACTCGTGGGTTGCGCCGGCAGAATCGCCGGTTGCAGGACGAGATTTTCAGACAGCTCTGGCGAGACCAGAACCGACTAACCCAAAGGAAATACGGTGAGTGACAACTCCTCTCATACTTCAAATCTGATGCAGGGCATCTGGACGACGGCGATCCTTTCCGGCCTTTTGGCCGTGGTCCTCGGCGTCGTGATCCTGGCTTGGCCACAACCATCGGTCGTTGCGGCTGCCGCCTTGTTCGGTGTGTACCTCGTGGTCTCAGGCATCGCGCTGGTGATCCTCGCATTCAGCCTGCCCGCCTCAGGCGTCAGCCGCTTCTTGAACTTCATCAGCGGCGTAGCGTCAGTCGCCCTTGGGATCTTGGCGTTTCGCCACTTCGGTGAGGGGTACGCTGTTCTCTTACTGGCCATCTGGATTGCGATCGGATTCATCATCCGCGGTGTGTTTGTCACGGCATCAGCGATTACCATTCCACAGTTTCCGGGTCGGGGGTGGGCGATTTTCTTTGGACTTATCACCACCATCGCCGGCTTCGTGATGCTTGCATACCCGTTCGATTCGATCGAGACGTTGGCCCTTGTGGTCGGAGCCTGGCTGACCATCCTCGGCGCCACGGAGGTCATCTCCGGGCTGGGGATGCGCAGCGACGTGAAGAAGGTCGAAAGAATGACCGGCACCGTAGCCGCCGCCGCGACGCCGTAATGAGTCATCACTGGCCGGTCGCGGAGCTTACAGACGTCATTACCTGACAAACCGGTTGCGCTGCAGCAGTATTCGCTCTTGCGATGCTGCTGCAGCGTTCGGCGTGCCGCTGGAGAACACCGGCGTTACATCAGACGGCGATGCACTTCGAACGCGATACACAATTCGGCGATATCCCTTGGCCGCGAGAGGGATCGGCCGGTTCGTTTCTCAATTCGACGCAAGCGATGGCGGACGGTGTTCGGGTGGCAGAAAAGCCGTTCAGCCGCACCGCACACCGACGCATCGTTGTCCTGCCACACCCGAAACGTTTCGAAAAGCATCTCCCGCTCCTCGTCGGCAAGGTCGCCGAAACCGTGCAGCGCAGCACCGACTGTTTGGACCATCACCTCCGGCGCGCTCACTGCAGCGGTAGCCAGGATGGAGCCGTCGAACACCGCGACCGAGGATGTCGAGCCGGTCGGGCCCCGCAGCATCATTGTTGCGAGGTGTAGGGCTTCTGGCGTATCGCGCAGATCCTTGAAGGCCGCGCTTACGCCCACCCGTGTTGTTGTCGTCCGAGACATCAGGGCGACAACCCTGTCGAGTACTTGTTTGGACTTGACGTGCACGATCCCGACCTGCAAATCAGGCCGCAGCCGCCACGCCGAAAAGATGTCAAGGCTGCGAAGCTTCGATTCGATCTCGGGAAGCGGCTCGTCACCCACGGCGGGAGCTTGGGCGGCGACGACCACAAAAGGACCACGGACCGGCAACCGAAGACAGCCGGCGACCTCCCACAGGCTCCGATCGTCGAACGCTCGTCCCTCCAGCAGCGCGTCAACCAGACTCAAACGCTGTGACCCCTCGGCCAGGAGCTGCTGCTTCTGCTCGTCGCGACAACCGGCCACGAGTGCAGTGGCGATCAGTTCGGCGAAGCGGCCGATGCGGGCCTCGGTGCCGGCTGGCATAGGGCCAGGTTGCAGGGTACCGACCGCCGCCAGACCCCAGACGCGTCCATCAACGATGATCGGCACCCCCACCGCCGCGCTCACGCCGACCGCCCGCACGCGAGCAGCGATCGGCCCGGCAACATTCTCGTAGCTGTCCATCCGTGCGGGCTGGCCGCTGCGTTGCACGAGCGCCGCGATGGTGTTGTCTTCCAAGGGAGTTCGGGTGCCCACCGGCCATCGTGCCAGCGCCTCAGGAGCAGCAGCTGCGGCCACGATGGTAATCTCGCGATCCGATTCGAAGCGCCACAATCCGGCGGTGTCCGCAGGCACGCATCGGCGCATCTCCTCGGCCACCGCGCCAAAAACCTCCAACGATCCAACTCCGCGCGCCACCAGCGTTGCCACTCGGCGCAACGCAGCCTGTTCGGCGACGAGCCGGCGATACTTCGCGTACAGCGCGGCATTGTCGACAGACTCGTCGAGTCGCTCGGTTGGGAATTCTTCGGCGGTTAAGAGTCCATCCACCGGATCCTGCGCGTCGGGATCGATAGTGCTTGCTGATTCGGTGGCCGAGCTAGGCGAGTTTGCGCTCATCGAAGCACCATCACGTACCCAGCGACCCCGAACACTACCGGCGGCATCGCCAGCATTCCAGCCATTGCAATCAGCATCTTTCGCTCTTTTCCTCGTGTGCTCACCGGCGCGGTGTCTGGCCTAGCCTCGGGCGTCGTTCGATTGAGAACGTAATTGGTTGACGATTACTACCATCGCCGTGCGGGCAGCCCAGCACCATCGTCCGAGGATTGATGTTTAGGGCTGCATGGATGTAGTACTAGGTGATCGGCGACGCTTTCCCTTAGCGCCAGCAGGCTCTTACCGGTCTCGGCCACCGTAAGGGCGGGAGAACGCGGTTGCCAGCCAAGCACTTTGGTGGCCTTCTCGGCTGACATCGCCTTGGGAGGGCCTAGCAGGTCGGCGAACGTACCGAGCGCTGGGACGAAACGTCCCACGGTACGCACCACCCAGTCCGGCACCTCTCGCGTTGGAATCCGCGCCCCGTCGTCGCCCAACGCGGCGCGCAGGATCGCGGCGATCTCAAGCAATTTCAGTGGCTGACCGGCCGATGCCAGGAACCGTTGCCCCGCCGCCTCTGGTTTCAGCATGGCCAGTAGATGCAGATCGGCAACGTCACACACGTCGACGACGGCGAACGACGCCTTGGGCAGCAGCGGCGGTTTGCCTTGCATAAGCATCTGGATTAGGCCGAGAGAGGTGGGCAGGTCTGGCCCGAGGGCCGGCCCGAGTATGCCGACCGGGTTCACGACCGACAGTCCCAGGCCGACCGACGGGTCCGCGACGAAATCCCATGCCGCCCGCTCCGCAAGCGTCTTGCTCTTGACGTACGGCGTCACATCACCCGTCGGGTCGGTCCAGTCGGTTTCGTCGTACGGAAGCCCTGACGGCTTCGGGCTGTAGCCGATCGCGGCGAACGAAGACGTCAGCACCACGCGCCGCGCCCCAGCGTCATTGGCAGCCCGCAACACCCGCAGCGTGCCTTCGCGTGCGGGCACGACGAGGTCGTCCGCGTTCCGCGGTTGCTGCGGCGGAAACGGCGACGCCACGTGCAGCACATATTCGCAGCCGGCAACCGCGGGCGGCCATCCGTCATCGATCGTGAGATCGGCGGTGACAAAGGCCAGTTGTGTCGTGTCGGCGCCCGCGCGCTCCAGCGTTGTGCGCACCTCTGGCGCACGGTCGAGCGACCGGACAGTGGTGCGTACCCGATATCCCTCGCTGAGTAGCCGCAGAATGATATGTGTGGCAAGGAATCCGGAGCCGCCGGTGATCAACACCGGCGCGGTGGTGTCATGCATGGCGTACGACCGCCTCTTCTCTCAACAACTGGGTGGTAAGTTCGCGCACCGTCGCACTGACGGCCGCCTCCGCGGCGGAGTCGCCCTGTTCCCTCGCGGCCCAGAGCTCGGCCTTGGCCGACACGTACCGCTCGCGCAGGCGCAGCCGGGCGATCTCGCCCCGCAGCCGATCCGCATGGCCGGCGAAGAGCTCTCGCTGGTCCGCCGCCGCGATCAAGCCGCGCCGCATGTTGGCGACGTAGGTGCGCATGTCCTGCACCGACATCCCAGTGCCGCGTAGACAGCTCAGCGCTTCGATGGCGGCGACGAGATCGGGTGGATAGCGGCGATGACCGCTGCTTTCGTCACGGGGGACCGCGTCGATTAGCCCGATTCGCTCGTAATATCGCAGCGCGGACTCCGCCAGTCCGGTGTGCCGTGACACCTGCTGGATGGTGAGGTCCGAATGCTCGGCGATGATGCTCATGCCACCACTATCCCGAACTTGAAGCGCTTCAAGTCAAGGCGTGGTCAGTCGCACTTACACGCTGATCTCCGCGTACTCGGATCAGAATCAAACGCTAGCGCGGCTAGACACCCTGCTTGAACTGCGGTGGCAGGTAGTGGATTCGAACCACTGTAGGCATACGCCGACGGATTTACAGTCCGTGCGGGGGCGCAGCGACGTTGTCACTGCGGACAGCCCTCGCTACCGATCGCTGTCACAGGTCACATCGACGGCGTCGACGGCTCGCTCAACGATGGAATTACCTCGCACAGAGGTGAGCCCTGCATCCGATTCGGATCCCAACTGAATACCTGGAGCAAAAACATATGGTCAGGTCACAAATGCAGAAACCGCAACCTGTACCCAGCGACAGTGCAATAGGCGGCCGCCTATTCCTTCTTGACCTCAGCGACGACTGTGTCGTTTCGCTGAATCCGGACGGCTCCGACCGCAAGGTCATCGTTACCGAATGCAGATACCCCGATGGCATCGCAGTCGATGTCGAGCCGGGACACATTTACTGGACCAACATGGGCAACCCCACGGCGAACGACGGCTCCATCGAGCGAGCAGACCTCGACGGACGGAATCGCCAGACGATCGTACGCCCGGGCGACACGTTCACTCCCAAGCAGCTCCAGCTCGAAAAAAAGAGCGCAAAGCTGTATTGGGGCGACCGCGAGGGGATGCGCCTGATGCGTGCCAACCTCGACGGTTCGAATATCGAGACCCTGGTGGACACGAGCCGGGGCGACCCGCGACCGGGCCCGGACGCTACGAAGTGGTGTGTGGGCGTGGCCGTGGACATCGATGGCGACAAGGTCTACTGGACACAAAAAGGTCCCGACAACGCCGGCAAGGGCCGCATGTTCCGCGCCGGCATCGAAATCCCCACCGGACAGACGGCGTCTAATCGAGCAGACATCGAAGTTCTTTATGACGGGCTTCCTGAGCCGATCGACCTGGAGCTCGACCTCAACAATCGCGTCATGTATTGGACCGACCGGGGCGATCCGCCGCGCGGCAACACGGTGAATCGCGCACCGATGGATGCGGATGCGAAGGACCGCGCCGCTCCGGAGATCTTGTTCACGCACTTGATGGAGGGAATCGGCATCGCCCTGGATCTGAAGGGCAACCGAATGTTTATCACCGACTTCGGCGGCGACGTCCTTTCGGCCGAGCTCGATGGATCGGACAAGAAGGTCGTGCTCGTCGCTCAAGGAAACCTGACCGGCATCGCTTATTCCGAAATTTCTTGAGAAGGAGACGCCATCATGTCATTCGATAAACCAAT
>Ga0210393_10005131_pt1 | contig 10324 bp, 8 predicted proteins | sample IncBWC27OmetaG_FD_160068 | JGI IMG/M metagenome (GOLD analysis project Ga0210393, IMG submission 160068) | Forest soil microbial communities from Barre Woods Harvard Forest LTER site, Petersham, Massachusetts, United States - Inc-BW-C-27-O ...
CAGGAAGTCCGGCCCAATCTCAACCGCCCCTACGCAACCTCGTTCAGCCCGGAAACGCAGTATGTCAGGCGGCCTTCCACCCGTCGAATCTCCTTCGCCGATAGGTTCAACCAGCCCCGCGAGCGCGAGATGAGCCACAACATTCGTCACCGACGGAGCACTCAACCCGGAAGCGCGAACCAGATCGGCTTTTGAGCATGGCCCCGTCTCACGAAGAAGTCTCAAAAGGATTTGAGCGTTGGTCTGGCGGAGAAGTGGAGGCCTCCCGACTAGTACGCGTTCTTTCGTCATCGTGCGGTCAACGACGACCCCTTCAGCCTCGGTTTCGATGCCACTAGTCATGGTAAGGCATTTCCCAACTCTTATAAAAGTATCCCCGTCGGACCGTGGCCGCCCAGGGCCTACCGCCCGGCGTGATCGCTCGACGGCATCTCTTTGAAGTCCTGACAACATTGTAATGCTTACTAATTAAGTTTGGCGTACAATGTGCGTGGCGCACGGGCAGAATCGAACGCCGGCTGCGAGGAATTCAGTTCACGGGCGAGAAACTCGCTGATTTGGGATTGACTGACTTTTTGGTTCGGGCGGATTTTGCAATAAAAATGGGGCCCAAATGTCACTTTTACGGCTGGTTTCATATTTTCGCCTTCACCGTTGTCCGTGGGTGATCGTGGCGGTGGTTCTCAGTTCTGCCAGCGCAAGCATGGCGCAGGACACCAGGCCTAGATTCAAGGTTGTTGCTCTGGCCGAGGCTGGCGGCATCCATCGCCCTTTCGTTGACGCGGCTAAAGTTTGGATGCAAAAGCTGGCAGAGGAAAATGCCTTTTCGGTCGACTACATCGAGAACAGCGATAAGATCAACGACGAATTCCTGTCGCACTATCAGCTATTTATACAGCTGAACTATCCTCCCTACGGATGGACTCCAACCGCTGTAGCCGCATTCACAAAATACATCGCAGAAGGCCGAGGCGGGTGGATCGGATTTCATCACGCTACCCTGCTTGGAGAGTTTGACGGATACGGGATATGGCCATGGTTTTCGCAGTTCATGGGCGGGATCAGATTTACCGATTACATTCCGAAGTTCGCCACCGCGACCGTAGTTGTGGAAGATCCTTCGCACCCTGTTATGAAAAATGTGGGCGCATCCTTTGTGGTCGATCACGAGGAATGGTACACATACGACAAATCCCCGCGACTGAATGTTCACGTGTTGGCGCACGTCAATGAGGCTACCTATTCGCCAGATACCAAAACGAAGATGGGAGACCATCCCGTCATCTGGACGAATGAGCATTACAAGGCGCGTAACGTCTACATTTTCATGGGCCACCACCCCGAGTTATTCCAAAATCCGGCCTTTACCGCAATCTTCCGCAATGCGATCTTCTGGGCGGCCAGCCAATGAAGATTCGCTCGATTCCTCTCCTGATGGTGCTGGCCGTTCTCTGCACCGCGGTGAGCAGCGCCGCCCCACAAACTCGCTTCAAGGTGCTTGCTTTTTATTCTACGAACGTCGAAGCCGATCACGTGCAGTTCGCCGAGGCGGCGGTGGAATTCTTTGCCACCCGCGCCATCAGCGAAAACTTTGCCTTTGACTCAACAACCGATTGGCAGCACATGAATGAAGCGTATTTGAAAGCCTACCAAGTGGTTGTTTGGTTGAACGACGCGCCCACCGATGCGGCGCAGAGATTAGCGTTCCAGCGCTACATGGAAAATGGCGGCGCATGGCTGGGTTTTCACTTCGCCGGATACAACGACAAAGATACGAACTGGCCTTGGTTCGTTGATTTCTTAGGAGGAGCGGTCTTTTACAGCAACAACTGGCCGCCATTGCCGGCAAAGCTCGTTATCGATGACCGCACTGATCCAGTCACAAAGAACATTCCCGAGTCCTACGAATCACCCGCGAACGAATGGTACATCTGGAAGCCCAGCCCTCGACTCAATAAGGATGTACGAGTCCTGGTGACATTCGATCCTTCAAATTATCCCCTTGGGTTGAAGGACGTTCTCGCCGGCGGCGATCTCCCTGTGGTGTGGACGAATACGAAATACAAAATGATTTACATGAATATGGGGCACGGAGACAAGATCTTTACCAGTGCCATTCAGAACAAGCTCATTGCAAATGCGGTGAATTGGCTTGGTACGAATTCTACTCCGGCAGCTTTTCTGCCGCCGAGCGGAAGGGGAATTAATGCCCAGGGAATTGCCTTGAATCCGACCACGCACAGAGCGTACGCGGTGAACACGGCAGCCGGCACCGTGACGGTCCTGGATAAAGCTGGCAACTTTCGTAGCACGATCGAGGTGGGAGCTGAGCCCGAATCCATCGCGATCAATCCGGTCACCAACAGGGTCTACGTGGCGGACTCGGGCAGCGGTGAGGTAAGCGTGATCGATGGAGCAACCGATCGCGTTGTTGCCACCGTCAAGGTCGGAGATTTGCCCTACGCTATCGCGGCAAATCCCGTCACTAACAAGGTGTACATCTCAAAAACTTTCAGCAATAGCATAACGGTCATTGACGGAGCCACCAACGCGGCAAGCATTCTCAAGGCCGGGGTGCAGGCCGATGCTATTGCCGTGAATGCGGCAACCAACCGACTCTACCTCACAAGCTATGAGAGCAAGAACGTAACCGTGATCGATGGCGCGACCGATGGTACCACCACGGTGGCTGCAGGCACGCATCTTTGGGGAATCGCATTGAATTCTGCGGCGGGCAAAGTCTATTTGGCGAACTCAGGCGGTTCGAATGTCACGGTTCTTGATGGGAAAACAAGTGCCACTACGCTGCTTCATACCGGAGATATTCCTTGTGCGCTCGCCGTGGATTCCTCTACCGGCCGAGTCTATGCGGCGAACTACGCAAGTAACAGCGTGACCGTGATCGATGGAGCTAGCAACTCTGTGGTTGCAACCCTGAGTGTGGGAACCCGGCCTCAAGCTGTAGCGGTTGACTCAGCGACCCACCGAGTCTACGTCGCGAATACTCACGACAATACTGTTACCGTGATTGACGGAATCACTAATTCAGCAGTGGCCACGATAAAAGCGGGGAATGAGCCTTATGCAATTGCCGTGGATAGTGCAACCGACATCGTCTTCGTTGCAAACATGGGTGGACCGATTACTGGACCGGGCCCAATTGTGATCGATGGGCGAACACTAACCGTATCTACTCCCGCGGGCTCGGCACCGTAAAGGATTGTCAGTTATGAAAATCGGGCGTGGGGGTGCTGGGGTTTTCGTGATTGCTTGCGGTGGGTGTGCGAGCCAGGCGCAGACTCCGGTACAGGCAGCCAAGAAACAGCTGCTTGTCATCGCTGAGGAAAAAGGATATCGCCACCAGTCCATTTCCCACGCCATGGCCACCATTGAGCGTCTGGGCGAGAAGACCGGGCTCTGGGACACCACGATCCGCAACGATATGGAAGCGCTCACCAAAAAGGACCTCGAGTTCAACGCCAGGAACCTCAACAACCTCGATACCGTCCTCTTCTTTACTGGCGGTGAACTTGAGATGGATGCACCACAGAAGGTCGACCTCCGATCGTTTGTTCATGACGATGGAAAAGGTTTCATCGGCGTTCACGGTGCGACCGTCACCTTTACAGAGTGGCCGGAATATGGCGAGATGATTGTCGGTTACTTCGACGATCATCCGTGGGGCACGTTCGACGCCCCCATCATCGAGGAAAACGGTGACGACCCTGGATTGCAAGGGATGTACACAGAGGCGATCAAATGGGCTATGGGCCTGGCGAATGCAGATGTTGCTTCACGCTCTTTGCCCGCTAAGCAAGAATAATGTATCGCAAAGGGGGCGGCATTACCTGCGATGTTAGGAGGGATGACATGTGGAAAGTCTTCGTGTTTGTTCTGTTCGCGCTGACCACGTGGGCACAGGAGGCGCATCCGATTCTCGCAATCGGTTCTCCTGCGCCGAACTTTGAACTTCCCGGCATCGACGGAGCGGTTCACAAGCTCGCCGACTATTCCGCCAGCCAAGTCCTGGTAGTCGTGTTTACCTGCAACCATTGCCCTATCGCGCAAATGTATGAGAGGCGTATCGCGCAACTGGCATCGGACTATAAGGACCGCGGTGTCGCGGTGGTTGCGATTCAACCCAACGATCCCAAGGCCATCACCATCGACGAGTTGGACTCCTCGGACGTGAGCGACAGCCTTGAAGAGATGAAGATCCGTGCTCAGTACAGGCATTTGACCTATCCGTACCTGTACGACGGGGAAACGCAGTCGGTGGCCGAAGCCTACGGTCCACAAGCCACGCCACACACCTTCGTTTTCGATCATGACCGCCGTCTTCGCTATGAAGGCCGCATGGACAATAGCTACCGCATCGAACTGGTGAAGACCCACGAGGTACGCGACGCCATCGATGCGCTCCTTGCCCATCGCGAAGTTGAAGTAAAGCATACTGGTGTTTTCGGCTGTTCGACCAAGTGGAAAGAAAAACAGGCCGCTCGTCTGAAGACTCTGCAAAAAATCGAATCGCAGCCGGTCCAGCTGGAAATGGCGACGGCCGCGGATTTAAAAAGACTGCGAACCAACCCAGCCAAGAAAACTCTGTTGGTCAGTTTCTGGGCCACGTGGTGTGGCTCGTGCATTCACGAATTTCCAGACTTTGAAGACACGTTCCGAATGTATGGCGTTCGCGATGTCGAGTTAGTCACGGTGGCGGCGAACATGCCAGATGAAAAGAGCAGCGTATTGCGTGTGCTGGAGAAGATGCATGCGACCAGCCGGAACTTACTTTTTGCCTCCGACGATACCGCCGGCCTGCAGGCCGCATTCGATCCCAAGTGGGAGTCAGCCGTCCCTTATACCGTCTTGATTAGTCCCGATGGAAAAGTGCTCTTTCAGAAACAGGGTTCTGTCGACATATTGGAATTGAGAAGAGCGATCCTGGCGACCTTGCCGTCGGACTACGAAGGCTTTAATAAATACTGGCTCGATAAGTAATTCACAGCATGCCCGACACTTTAGGTCCCCGCTTTCGGAGATGCATACAAATGACCCTTTGCTTGTATTTACGAGGCATCGTATTTGTCGCGTTGGCAACGACCGCAGTTTGGGCTGGAGACGCGATACCGAAAGCGGCCTGGCGCCGTCCCCTTGGTCTTCCACTCGAGAAGTCTGGGGTGACTCGGATCCCTGGCAATATCGATGACGGGTTTTGGCAAGGCGCCCCGGTGGGTGGTTTTGGCTCGGGAACATTTTCGCGCACTTACCGAGGAGACTTCACTCGCTGGCACATAAAAGCGGGAGTTCACAAATATGCGCCTGTGTATGCCAATCAGTTTGCGATGTTTCAGCAGGTAGGGGGCGAGGCTGAAGGCACAACCCGTGTCCTGATGACGGATCATCCAAGTGATGGGACGCTTGCGAGCTGGAAATGGAACTATCCGGTGGGCGCGGGGGAATACGCGGCGCTCTACCCGAAGTCCTGGTACGACTACAAATGGGAAAACTTTCCAGCTCACGTGGTGCTCGAACAATTTTCCCCCGTGTTGCCCAATAATTATCGCGAGTCGAGCTATCCCGTCGCGGTTTATCGCTGGCATGCGGAAAATCCCACTGAGCACGCTGTTACTGTATCTGTTCTTCTCTCGTGGACCAACATGGTGGGATGGTTTCGTACCTTTACGCGAGATTTTCAAGGCGCTCCAAGTCAGGGAAATCACAATCAATTCGTCAGCGAGAAGATCGACGCTGGAACGATGAAGGGAGTGGTTTTCGACCGCAACCGCGCCAGCGCCGCGCCCCGAGAGGCTGACGGACAATTCGCAATTGCCGCTTTGGAGTCGCCGGGCGTCGAGGTTAGTTACCAAGCTACATTCCCGTCGGAAGGAGATGGAAAGGCGATTTGGGCGCACTTTGCCGAAGATGGCCGACTGGCGAACAGCGAGCTTTCCTGGGTAAGCGATGGTGAGAAGTTGGCGGGAGCGATCGCTGTGCGCTTCACGCTTCGGCCGGGAGAGAAAAAAATCATTCCCATGGTAATTGCATGGGATTTCCCCGTGGTGGAGTTCGGCGAAGGCCGCCAGTGGAATCGCCGCTATACAGATTTTTATGGAACCAGCGGCAACAACGCTTGGGCGATTGCACGCGACGGATTGCGTAATGCCTCCGCCTGGAGCGATGCGATCGACGCCTGGCAGGCTCCTTATGTAAACGATGAAAGCAAGCCTTTGTGGTATCGAGGCATGCTCTTCAATGAACTTTACACCCTGACGGACGGAGGATCGTTTTGGGGTCGTCCGGTGGGTAGCGATGGCAAAACCTCTCCTTCCTTTGCGTTGCTGGAATGCTTCGATTATGCGTATTACGGAACTTTGGATGTTCGGTTCTATGCTTCGATGCCGTTGTTGAAGTTCTGGCCCGACATCGACAAGCAGGTGCTTCGCGAATTCGCCGATACCGTCCCGAAGGAATGGCCGGAAAAGGGGCAGTGGGTCTGGAAGTCGCAACTGACGGGCGAACCCAGCTTGCACCTACGGAAGAAAAAAGGCGCAGTGCCGCACGATCTCGGTGTCCCCGAAGGAGATCCCTTCGTCGCCGTGAATGAACCTGGCTGGCAGGATACGAATGATTGGAAAGATTTGAATTCAAAATTCGTCTTGATGGTGTATCGCGATTATGTCCTAACCGGGAGTAAAGATACAGCCTTCCTTCACCAGATGTGGCCGGCGGTGCAGGATGCCCTGCTGTATCTGCGGCAATTCGATCATGGCGGCGGCATTCCTGAAAATAGCGGCTACCCCGATCAAACTTACGATTCGTGGGTGGTACGAGGTGTAAGCGCCTATTGCGGCGGCTTGTGGCTCTCGGCATTGCGCGCCACAGAGGAGATGGCACGCACGCTGGGTAAGAACGACGCGGCCAGGGAGTATCACGAACTATTTCTCAAAGCCCAAAAGACATACGTTGGGCAGCTTTGGAATGGCGAGTACTTCCGCTACGACACAGATAGCGAATACCGCGACAGCGTGCAGGCCGATCAGCTGGCCGGACAGTGGTATGCCAATATGACGGGCCTGGGCGATTTGGTGCCGCACGAAATGCAATTGGCGGCGTCCAGAAAAATATTCGACTTCAACGTGATGAAGTTTGGTGGCGGCGAAATGGGCGCGGCCAATGGCATGGCTGCGGATGGATCGGTCATTCGCGATAACGAACAAGCGCTTGAAGTCTGGGTAGGAACCAGCTTTGGATTTGCCGCTCTTTTGCTGAGCGAAGGGATGCGCGACGAGGCTTACCGCACGGCTTGGGGGTTGTACCACGTGATTTACGAGAGCAAGGGATATTGGTTCCGCACTCCGGAAGCGTGGGACCTAAATGGAAATTTCCGGGCCTCGATGTACATGCGTCCGGCCGCGGTTTGGGCGATGGAAATGATCCCGCAGCCGCGGGTTGAAACGCTGCCAGTCGCGCAGGCTGGGGTGCACAAGTAACGATGGTGCGGACCAGTAGAACTCTGCAAGCGCAATCGTCCGTTAACCTCAGTCGATTCACGCTTGCAGTCGTCATAGCGTTGGAGGAAGGAAATGTCGACAAGAATGCCCAATCGCTCCAAATCTTTCCTTTAACCGCGAAGTGAGTTCCGACCAAGGTAAGAGTGACAAACAAGGACGACCCAAACCTGCCTGGGGTGAGTACCGAGGAATGATTCCGAACATTGGACCCGGTGGCGACCGCTTAGCGCCCAATCGTCACCAACCTGGTTAATTAACTGCAATGGCGATTTGTACGAAGCCGCTGGCGCGGCGGACGCTATCGCGGGTTCGGGGGGCGGCGGTCTGTGTGGGATGATGCAAGAGCTGGACTGCAAGTGGTTATATGCGTCTGTGCCTAACCTCGCGTTTCAACAGAATTGGCAGTTAGCGTGGCCTAAGGGCGATGAGAGGCGAAACGGCCATCGAATCCCCATACCATAATATTTATCTAGCCCCCCGCATCCGCCGCCAACGCCAGCGGCTTCGTCCAAATCCCCCTATAGCAAGTGCCCCGGCGGGAAACACTCGGGTCCACGTGGGTGTACGGCGCCGGCGCACGAACGAAACTCAGAATCCATGGCACCAATGAGTAAAATGGCTTTGGGCCTACTTCTGGTTCATACGATTCAGTGTATATTTGGCCGCTGCCATGCAACGTCCCCCGGATCCCCAATTGCTCGGATTCCTTGAAGCCTACGACCGGCACATCTCGGATCTCGCTCTCGCGCTGCGAGAGGTGATTCTTGAGGAAGCGCCCGATGCCTCGGAGTCGATCTACCAGGTGTACACGGTTGCCATTTGGTTCGGGTTCAGCGGAAAGATGAAGGACATGTTCTGTTACATTGCGACCAACGCGGGGCATGTCAACTTGGGATTCCCGCGCGGGAGTACGCTGCCCGATCCGAATCGGGTGCTGGAAGGCGAGGGTAAGGCCATGCGCCACATCAAGCTCAGGAGCCAGCGCGATGTGGATCGTCCCTTCGTGCGGCGCTACATCCAGACGGCGATGGAGCACGCGGCGCGGTTGGGTACGAGCGGAACGGGCAAAAGCGTCGTCAAGAGCGAACGCGGAGTCCCATCGAAGCGCCACGCAAAGAAGCCCCGTGGGAAATAATCTGTACTTACTCATTGAAAATCGGGCGAGTGGGTCAAATGAGTGTTATGGCGATCTTTCAACCGTAACGGGTAACGCCCGTACAATAACGGCAAGACACTTCCGCTGGCTAACGCGCTGGCTCTGGAGACGACCATGCTCGTAGTACGCAAAGCCATAGCGGCGGACACAACTCTCATCGTGGATATGATTCGTGAACTCGCCGATTTCGAACACGAACTTGAACAGGTCGATATCACTCCCCAGGACCTGCTGCGCGATGGCTTTGGGGCCAACCCAAAGTGTTACGCCTCTGTTGCCGACTGGGATGGTCAACCGGCGGCATACGCGCTTTACTTCTTTACCTATTCGACGTGGAAAGGCCGTAGCAGCCTGTTCGTGGAAGACCTGTTTGTGCGATCCCAGTTTCGCCGCAAGGGGATTGGCAAGGCGCTGTTGCAGCACATGGCTGTAGTCGCCCGCGAACACAACTGCTTCAGTATGCACTGGGAAGTGCTCGACTGGAACACGACTGCCATCGACTTCTATCGTTCGCTCGGCGCGCGAATTGGCAATCGGTGGCTGCCGGTGCTCCTTGTGGGGCGAGCCTTCGAGGAACTTGCTTCGTAAGAATCACTCAGTTGATTTGCGAACTGCATCTCGCGATAACTGTTGTCAACAGACGGTTAGACTCACCGAGCATCGGCCCGACTTTAGGTTGGCGGTCAAAACGCGCAATCGAGATTTCACGTCAATTGGCGAGTGCCCGCTGGTACGATCGTAACCTTGTAGCATCCGTAGCAAGCGCGAAATACTTCAGCCATGTGGTGCCGCGAACGGATTTTAACGAGCCTCCTCTTAGTATTCGCGGCGATCCTGCCATTCGCTTTGACTGTGTTGGGGGCATACATCGTTGAAGAACACACGCGAGATGGTAGGCGGGCGATGTGGTTGATCGTGCATTCCCAGAGAATGACTGACCAGCAGCTTGCCCATGCAATTGGAGACGATCCATTTGCGGTGCTGCGGCGTGCGCGCATGATGACGAAAGCGATTGCTCCAACCGTGGCCATTATGGTTGGCTGTTTTGTTGCCCTACTCGTGAGAAGGAAAACTGGCAGATTGGTCGCCCTAGTGCTCACTCCGTATTTTGTGTGGGATTTCTCGAAGACGGCGTTTGCCTACGTTCGCACTCCGGCTCAAACTCTAGTTGAAATAGTAAAGGTGCTGGGCGTAAATGCGGCCTACATTGTCACCGCTGTGTTCATTGCAATTGCGGTCGTGAGGCACCTGGCAAAGAGAGTGCCATTGGAACGCACTTCGCTTTAGGCACCGCTTCCCTCTAATCGAGATGTTACGTCAACTGATCGGCTCTCTCCTTTCTTGCGAGTAGAATTTCAGTGTCTATATGTTTACGGGATCAATCGCAGCGACCGCCTTGTTCGTATCGGATCAGAAGAAGAGGCTTGCATGAATGACAACACAATGAAGCCTCCACTTTTCGAAGGGATGCCGGGGGAGCCTGTGCCTCAGGTGGACCCGGAAGACCTCAAGACTCTTTGGCAAAAGCAGCAAGAAATTCAGGCCCGCCATCCCGGCCAGCTAGTTGCGACGGGTGTGGGTTACGCTCAGCAGATTTGCAAAGCAGGAGCAGACATTCAGGCGGTTGGTTACCGCGTGAACCTCTTGTGGCTTCTGA
>Ga0210393_10005134_pt1 | contig 10318 bp, 10 predicted proteins | sample IncBWC27OmetaG_FD_160068 | JGI IMG/M metagenome (GOLD analysis project Ga0210393, IMG submission 160068) | Forest soil microbial communities from Barre Woods Harvard Forest LTER site, Petersham, Massachusetts, United States - Inc-BW-C-27-O ...
AAAGGCAGATTTTGGATGGGGAAATCGCCGTCGATCCGGTTGGCCGAATCCAGCCAGCTGCGTGCCTGAGGATCGTGCGTCTCGTCGATTGAGGTGGGGCCGCTCACGGACGGGTTGGATCGAACCGCTTCCGAAGATCGAGCCAGTGGGACATATAGTCGGATTGCAGCGGCGGTGTTCCATTGAGCGCCGCGCGCGTCGGTTTGATGACCCGCCTGGTCTCGAACATGAACGCCATGGTGTCGGTGATATGAACCGGCACCGACGTATCCGCGGCGATCGCCTTCTCGAAGGCCGCCGCATCCGGACCGTGTCCGCTCATGCAGTTGTGCAGGGAAGCGCCGCCCGGCGCGAAGCCGGTGCTCTTGGCGTCATATACGCCGCAAATCAAACCCATGAACTCGCTCGCCACATTGCGGTGAAACCACGGCGGCCTGAATGTGTCCTGCATCGTCAGCCAGCGCGGCGGGAAAATCGCGAAATCGATGTTGCCGATTCCCGGTGTGTCGCTCGGCGAATGCAGGACCGAAAAGATCGACGGGTCGGGATGATCGTACGAGATCGAACCCATGGCGTTGAAGCGGCGCAGGTCGTACTTGTAGGGGGCATAGTTCCCGTGCCAGGCAACCACATCCAGCGGCGAATGGTCCATGCGCGCAGACCAAAGCCGGCTCGAGAACTTGCCGATCAATTCGCAGCGTGCGTCGAGGTCTTCGTAGTGTGCACATGGGGTCTGGAAATCGCTCGCATTGGCGAGTCCGTTGGAACCGATGGGCCCAAGCTCAGGCAGCCTGAACAGGCCGCCGAAATTCTCGCAGACATAGCCGCGCGCCGGACCCTCGGGAAGATCGACGCGGAACCGCAGGCCGCGCGGAATCACGGCGATCTCCTGCGGCTCGATGCGAAGCCGGCCGAGCTCGGTGTCGAGCCCCAGCGTGCCAAGTTGCGGCACGATGAGCATCTCGCCGTCGGCGCTGTAGAAAAATCGCTCCCGCATCGGCTGATTCGCCGCATACAAGTGGATCGCGCAGCCGGTGAGTTCTTCCGGGGATCCATTTCCGGCCACGGGCAGGAGACCCTCGACGAAGTCCGTCGGAGCATCGGGCAGCGGCAGGGGGTCCCATCGCAGCTGGTTCGGCGATGCCGGCTCATCGTCGAGAGCCTCATCGAATCCGACGTGCGCCAGGCGCTGAAACGGCCGGTGCAGCACTGAGGGGCGAATGCGATACAGCCATGATCGGCGGTTCACATGCCGCGGGGCAGTGAATGCGGTTCCCGAGAATTGCTCGGCAAACAGACCGTAGGGACAGAGCTGCGGCGAGTTGCGCCCCACCGGCAGCGCCCCGGGCAGCGCTTCGGTGGCAAACTCATTGCCGAAGCCGCTTTGGTATCCGGGCTGTAGATTTCCCATAATCGTTCCACCAACTGCTCGAGCGTGCAGAGCCTAACAGAAACCCCGTCGGCCATGGCAGGGTGGGCAAACCTCAAGCCCCTGCTATATTGGACGTCCATTCGCGAACGGAACATCTATGGCCGAGACCGGTCACTTGAGTCGTGCTCTGCCTGCGATGCCCGACCTGAAGGGTCGGATCGTGGAATTCATGCGCGGGGCCTCCACCGAGATTACGCCCTCGGAGGAGGAGCGCCTGCCTGAACTCGCTGCCGTCCTTGGCAAAGGCACCGCGCTCTATGTGGCGCACACGCCGAATGCCGGATTCGCCGATGTGATCCGCGCCGCGCTCGCGGCGCAGCGCGCGGGGTTTCTGGCAACGCCCCACATCGCCGTGCGCCGCGTCCCGGACAGGCAGACCTTGAAGAGGGGGCTCGTGGCTTTGCGCGACGGCGGCGTCGAACACATTTTGCTGATCGCGGGCGACGCACCGCGGCCGATGGGCGAATTCTCCTGCACCATGGACGTGCTGGAATCCCGACTGTTGGAGGAATCCGGCATCGTTCAGATCGGCGTCACCGGACATCCGGAAGGCCACAACGCGGTCGGTGAGGATCGTCTATGGGAGGCGCTCGAGGCCAAGCAGGCATGGGCCGCGGGTTGCGGCCATCGCATGCACATCGTGACCCAGTTCGGGCTCGATGGCGGTGCTTTCAAGCGCTGGGAACGCGAACTCGTGCGCCGGCGGATCCGCCTGCCCGTGCGGTTGGGGATTGCGGGTCCGGCACCTCTCCTCAAGCTCGCGCACTTCGCCATCCAATGCGGCATCGGCGCGTCGATGCGCGCGCTGGTGCGCAACTTGAGTGTGGCCGGCCGCTCCTCGGGACTGGCGGTGAGCCCGGATCAACACCTGCTGGCCCATTTGGCCGCTGCGGCGTCGGCGCAGACGGTCGCGCCGCACTTCTTTGCCTTCGGCGGCGCGCTGGAGACGGCGCGTTGGATGCAGAAGATCGCCGCCGGAGCGTTCGACATCGACGCAGCCGCCGGACATTTCAATCTGCACGATTGAACGCGCGTCGGCGTCGGGGCGCGGATGCCGCGCGAGACATCACGGAGGGTCGATCGGATCCCGTGCGTGAGGGCTGAGAAAATTGACCAGCGGCCGGCCGCGGCTGGAGTTCTCCGCCACCACCTTGAGCGCGACCAGAGTGGGCGTTGCGAGAATGATGCCCGCGATGCCCCAGAATAGGCCGCCGAACCACAAGGCCAGGAACACCAGCATGGGATTCAATTGCAGCCGCCGGCCGACGAGCAGAGGCTGAACGAATTGCCCCTCGACGGTGGCCAGCGCCAGGTAGCTGCCGGCGACTGCGACCGCATGACCCAGTCCGTCGAATGACACGATCGCCACCACGGTCAAGACGATCAGCGTGGTCGTCGACCCCAGGTAGGGAATGAAGTTGAGCACCGCGGCCATGGTGCCCCAGAGCCAAGGGTTCGGCATGCCGCACCACATCATGGCCACCGCCGTGGCCAACCCTAAACCGACGTTGATCAACGCCGTGGTGACGTAGAAGCGGCCGACTTCGCGGCGCACCTTTTCGATCACCAGGATGATATGCGCGGAGTTCAGGTCGCTGGCGAAAGCAGAGGTCATTCGCGCGAGCATGGGCGGTCCCCCGGCCAGCAAGAACAGGGTCAGGATGATGACGGTGACGCTGCTGAGCACGGGACCGCGCGTCGCGTCGAACAGCATGGCCGGCGCACTTTCCTCGGGGACGGCGACCGTTGGCGCCGGCGCCCCATGCGTCACGCTGCCGATGTTGCCGGCGGAATTGCGCAGCTCGTCGATCCGGCTCACGACCTGCTCGACCGGGCGAATCTTCTTCTCGATGAGCCGCACGGTGTGCGGTGCGGCCGCGAACCAGGTCTGCGCCGGCGCCGACAGGAAATTCACCAGGGCCGCGAAGATTCCGAGAGTCGCGATCAGGAGAACGGCCGCACTGATGCTGCGCGGGACGCGCCAGCCGTGCAGGGCCTCGACCGGCCCCGAGAGAACCAGCGCCAGCAGCAGTGCCAACGCAATGGGGACGAAGGCAACGTGCGCGAAGTAGAGCAGCAGTCCGACCGCGCCTGCCACCAACACTTTCATAAAATCGCCATGCTCATTTTGCGCTGCTCATGGCCTTGAGCAGCCTGTAGGTGAATTCGACGCTCTCGTCGAAGGCTTGCATGCCGATTCGCTCGTCGCGCCCATGGGCTCGATTCTCATCGACGTCCGCCCAGACGCCGCTGATGTCATAGCTCGGCATGCCTGCGTTGCGGGTTTGCCGGTCGTCGCTGAATCCGGTGGCCATGGTGGGAATGATGGGTACGCCGGGCCACATCGAGTGCACGAGCTGGGTCACTTTCTTCAGCAATTGCGGCGTGGGCGGCGACTCCGGGCTCACGATCGGCGGCGCATCCAGGGTGACGCGCACGGCGGGATCGGCGAGCGTGGCGATGAGCAGGGCTTGGACGTTCTCTGCCGAGTCTCCGGGCAGCATTCGGCATTGGATGGTTGCCCTGGCGCGTTGCGGCAGGGCATTTTCGGCGTGGCCGCCGGAAATCAACGTGGCGACGCAGGTGGTGCGCAGCTGCGCATTGAGGCGCACGTTCTGACTCAGGCGCTCGGCCGCTGCGAGGTCGGGCGGCGACTGTGCGACGGCATGCATGTCCGATGCGGCAGAACCCTTTTCCATGGTGGAAAAGGCATCGAAGCTCGCACGCGTGGTGGCCGTCAGGGTCACCGGAAACTTGAAGGCTTCCAGGCGGCTCAAGGCCGCCGCCAGCCGGTAGATCGCGTTATCGGGGCCGGGGAGCGATCCGTGTCCGCCCGGACTCGTGGTTTCGAGCGTGAAGGTGACGTAGGTCTTTTCGCTGGTTCCCACTTCGAAGAACTGGCGCTCGCCGCTCTTCGTGCCGCCGCCTCCGCCGTCGAGATTGACCACCATGGCCGCGTCGATCAAGTCGCGATGCTGTTTGAGAAGAAAGGCAGGCCCGTTGGAGTCGCCGCCTGCTTCTTCGTCGGCGGTGAACGCGACGATGAGATCGCGGTCCGGGAGGAATTTCTCGCGCTTCAATCGGATCAGGGATTCGACCAGAGCGGCGTCCCCATCCTTCATGTCGATGGTACCGCGGCCGTAGAACCACCCGTCCTGTTCGGTCAGCTTGAAAGGGTCGACCGACCAGTCCTCGGGCCGCGCTTCCACCACATCCAGGTGCCCTAGGAACAAGACCGCGTCCTTCGGGTGTTTGCCGCGGTAGCGGACCACGACGTTGCCCTTGGTCGGATGATCGCCCGGCGCCAGGAAGACCACGTCATTTGCCGGAAAACCCGCGCTTAACAGCCATCCCTGAATGGCCTTCGCAGCCTCCGTGGAACCGTGCGCATGTGTGGTGTTGATTTCCACCAATCCCTTCAACATGTCGCGGGCCAGCTGCTGATCCGCCGGCGGCGCAAGAGGGGGCGGCGGAGACGCCCAGGCGGCTGCCGCGACGGCCAATCCAACCCCCGCCACCAATACTCGCATTGAATTCTCCCCGTTCTTGCAGTTCACTGGCAGCATAGCGGAACCGGGTGAAAATCCAATGCGGTCGGCCATTATTGTTGCGTGCGGCTTCGTGCCTTGGGGGGTGTGGCTTTGAGCCAGGCCCGGCGCACCATGGGCAACGGCAGAGTCGAAGCGTTTAGCGACGGCGTCATCGCCATCATCATCACCATTATGGTGCTGGAGCTCAAGGTGCCGCACGGCGACACCTTGAGTGCGCTCGCTCCCTTGATTCCCAATTTCCTGAGCTACGTGCTGAGCTTCATCTACGTGGGCATCTATTGGAACAATCACCATCACCTGCTGCACACCTGCGAGTCGGTGACCGGGCGGATACTGTGGGCCAATCTGCACCTGTTGTTCTGGCTCTCACTGTTTCCGATTACGACGGCTTGGATCGGCGAGAGCCACGCGGCCGCCGCGCCCTCGGCATTCTACGGAGTGGTGTTGCTGATGGCGGCCATCGCGTATTGGATACTACAGCGGCAGATCATCGCCGCACAGGGCCCGGACTCGTTGTTGAAGAAGGCGGTGGGCGCGGATTGGAAGGGCAGGGCATCGCCGCTGCTGTACCTGATCGGCATCGGCGCCGCGTTCTTCTCGCCCCGGCTGGCCCAGGGTTTGTACCTGCTGGTGGCGCTGCTGTGGCTGGTGCCCGACCGCCGAATCGAGCGCGCGCTGATTCGCGAATGACGCCGGCGCGTCGCAGACCTTGGACGCCGCGGCCGCTAACCGCGACGAACCAAGGGATACGAAAGCAGGGTCAAGAGTTCGCGATCCATGGCTGCGTCACCCGCGGCTTCCCGCTGGGCAATGCGGATGACAGCCGCTTCGTGGTCGACCATGAAGGCAATCATCGGCTCATCCTCGAGAGCCGCCGCGGCCAGCAGAGCGCGAAACCGCTCGAGATAGGGATGCGCGAGATCCGCAAGAGTGGCCATGGCGTCCCGCCACGGCATCGACGCAAATTTCTCCGCTACGGCGGCACCGGCAGACCGCTGACGCTGATCCTCGACGAGACTTAAGCCGTGACCGGCGAGCAGCGGGCGCAGCCTGACCTTGGCCTCAGATTCGAGCTGCAAGAATAACTCCAGCTTGTATCTCTGAGCCGGATCGGAAGTCAGCTCCAGCCATCGGGACGCCAAGCCCTCACCCAAAACCTCCGCCGCATAAAGCTCGGCGATGCCTGCCCGGTATGCATCAGGTTCCATGATCGACTCCTCCGTCAAATCGGCGCCCGCCTCAGGCTCATTCTGTTAAGCGCTCCGAAGTGTGACCCACGTCATCGTGACCGCGCAACGCCGCGCAGAATTTTGCACTCAATTGGGATACACGCCAAGTTTCGTAATCCTCGATTTGGCTAGGGTTGATCACCGGATCTACCGAGTGGTTGTCCAGCATATGTCTACTCACGTTCTCGTCGCGCGTTCCCGGCTACCGGCGCTGCTGGTCGTAGTGCTGCTGGGAATCATCGGCCAGAGCCCCGCTCGAGCGGCGCCCGGCGCTCCGCGCGCCGACACCATTCTGGTCGTCAAGCACGAACGCAAGCTCTATCTGTTGCATGACAATTTTCCGTTGCGCAGTTATCGCATTGCCCTGGGCCTGAGTCCGACAGGCGCCAAAGAGCATCAGTGGGACTTCCGCACGCCGGAAGGGAGCTACATCGTCGATTTTCGCCAGGAGCACAGTCACTACTTCAAGGCGCTGCACATTTCCTACCCAAGCGTTGCGGACTTGAAGCGATCCTCCGCGCTGCATCGGCCCGCGGGCGGCGATATCTTCATCCATGGAGAGCCCAATCGGCCCACCAAGCCGGACTCCTACTACAAGACGCGCGATTGGACCAACGGCTGCATCGCTCTCGCCGACGAGGACTTGCAAGAACTATGGGATCTGACCGTCGGCCGGACGCGCGTCGAGATCGTGCCCTAGCCGCCGGTTCATCGATTCAAATAACGCCCGGCGCGCGCAGCTCGATCGAAACGCCCACCGACTCCCAAGATTATGCGATGCTTCCGGTTTTTGGGGGCAAGGCTGGAACATGGGCGTAGGAACCTTTCATTGGGACGATCCGTTGCTGCTCGATCAGCAATTGACCGAAGAAGAGAAGATGGTGCGCGATGCCGCCCGCGACTATTCGCAAGGGCGCCTGGCGCCGCGGATCGTCGACGCCTTTCGCCGCGAGCACACCGACCCGGGAATCTTCCGTGAGATGGGCGAGCTCGGATTGCTGGGTGCAACCATTCCCGAAGAATACGGCGGCGGCGGTCTCAACTACGTGAGCTATGGACTCATCGCGCGCGAAGTCGAGCGTGTCGATTCGGGATATCGCTCCATGATGAGCGTGCAATCCTCGCTGGTGATGCTGCCGATCGAGCGGTTCGGCACCGTGGTACAGAAACAGAAGTACCTGCCCCGGCTGGCGCGCGGCGAATCGATCGGCTGCTTCGGCCTGACCGAACCGGATCACGGCTCGGATCCCGGCAGCATGGTCACGCGGGCCCGCGCCGCCGCGGGCGGCTATCGTCTGTCGGGCGCCAAGACGTGGATTTCCAACAGCCCCATCGCGGACGTATTCATCGTGTGGGCGAAGACCGATGACGACATCATTCGCGGCTTCATTCTCGAAAAGGGTTGGAAGGGGCTGGCGGCACCTGTCATTCACGGCAAGGTGGGATTGCGTGCCTCCACCACCGGGCAAGTGCTCATGGATGAGGTGTTCGTACCCGAGGAGAATGTGCTTCCGGGCGTCACGGGCTTGAAGGGCCCGTTCACCTGCCTCGACTCGGCGCGCTACGGCATCGCCTGGGGCGCGCTCGGCGCCGCCGAGAGCTGCTGGCATACCGCGCGGCAGTACGTGCTGGATCGCAAGCAATTCGGGCGCCCCCTTGCCGCGAACCAACTCATCCAAAAGAAACTGGTCGACATGCAGACGGAGATCTCGCTCGCGCTGCAGGCGTGTCTGCGGCTCGGCCGCATGAAGGACGAGGGCATCGCCTCCGTCGAAATCACCTCCATGCTCAAGCGCAATTCCTGCGGCAAGTCGCTCGATGTGGCGCGCGCCGCTCGCGACATGCTGGGCGGCAACGGCATTTCCGACGAATTCGGTGTGATCCGCCACGTCGTGAATCTCGAGGTCGTGAACACCTACGAAGGCACTCACGACATTCACGCGCTCATCCTGGGAAGGGCGCAGACGGGTATTCAAGCTTTTACGTAGGATCTGAGTACCCGAGCGAGCCGCGTTGGCCGGCCCTTACGATCAAGGATAGCCCGGGGAGGCGGCACCCGACGCCCGCGGAACGCGAAAGCTCGGTTTCAAACCCAATTCCCAGGTGATGTTGGTGGGAGCGTCTGCGGCCAAAGTCACCTGCCGGAGCGTGGTGTTCTCGCCGCCCTCCATGCTCGGGTGCCAGACGCGCACCGTGTATTCACCGGGCGGCAGATCGGCGATGGCCGCGGTCCCCGCGGCCTCGGTTTTCGCAAAGAATGGGGTTTCGGACACATATATGTATCCGACCATCCAATCGTGAATGTTGCAGCCAAGCACCACGACTCCCGGTTTGTCGAACACCACGGGGGGCGCGTCCGTGCCGGCATACAGGGGCAGTTCGAATACCTTTGCCTGGGAGAAGGAATAGACCTGGTGGCGGATATGGTCGCTGTTCGGAAACCGGACCTTCGATCCCAGGAAAACAGGCTTCACATAGGGAACGAACTGCTTGTCCACTTGATCGACGGCATCCGCCGGCGGCTTGGCGCGCTGTGCGATCTTCGAGTCCGACGGGGTGGCCAGCACCACCGCGTCCGTAACCGGTTTTCCGTGATGATCCTTCACGAGAACCCGGAGCTCTGCGCCCAGCCCCGGGACGGCGGCACCCATGAGAGTCAAGCATGCCAACGCTGCAAGGATTCTGTTCATTAGTAGCGGTAGTTCCAGGTGATATCGACGATCGACTTCGCATACTCGTTGCCGCCGTCCGCGTGCGTCTCGAAGCGCTCGAAGCCGCAGCCGAGCAGGCTGTGCGCGGTGGGCGAGAAGCTCAAGCCCACCCGATACCCGTAGGTTGTGCCGGTGAGCTTGTAGGCGTAGGCATGCGGTCCGAACGCCGGATCGTCGGCGAGGGCTGAGGAGGCGTAGTAGACCGTCGCGTTCGGCTGCAGGGTGGTCGAGACCACGTCGCCATGGCGGGCCAACAGACCCGCGACCAGGTAGGTGCTCTCCATCAGCGAGTATTCCAAATTAATCCCGAGGCTGTGGCTGACTTGGCTGTAGGCGTCGCCCGAAAGTCCCGGCACCTCCTCTGCCTGAGGGCTTGCTGCCCGGTTCTCGTACGCGTAGTCCGCCCAGAAATTCCAACGCTCATCGAAGCGCCGGCCCGCGGCGAGCATCGCGCGGTAGTCCCAGGCATTACGGTAGCTATCGTCGTAGCTCGAGCGCGCCACCGTCACCGCGGCGCGCGCCCATGGAGCGAGGGCACCCAGTCCCCATTTCTTTTTCAGGGCGATCGCCCCGTCGAGGGATACATTGTTGAGGCCGGTGAGCCTGTGGTACGACTCCCCGCCGAGGTCGCCGCCGACCGTCATGCTGTAGCCGTCGTCCAGCGGAATCAGCCGAGCAAGCGACACTCGCGCGACGTAGAGAGTATCGGCGACCCTGTCGGGTGAGAATTGCGCGTTCCCAACATTGTCGTCGTGCCGCACGCCGGCCTCCGCGCCCAGTGTCCAATCGCCGTATGCGGTCAACGGGATGGTCCCCAGCAGGACGAATGCTGCATACGCACCGAGGGTCGCCGCAGATGCTTGGCCAAGGACATCCCTTTGCTTATGACGTCGCACGGCACCCATTATGCAGCGCTACGTCCGGGCCCGTATGTCTACCGGTCGGCCCTTTTACCGACAGGTGGACGATTCCGTCGGCGTGGTTCGGACTTATACTGAGGCGCACTGAACCCGTCGATGGTCCGCAGACGTGGTAATGGAATTCACTGCGAGGTGCCGACATGAAGACACGCGACTTGGGACGACAGGGGTTGAAGGTTTCCCAGCTGGGTTTGGGCTGCATGGGGCTGTCGGACTTCTATTTCAGCAGCCGCTCCACCGAGTCCGAAGGTATTTCGCTGATCCATCGCGCGCTCGATTTGGGCCTCACGTTCCTGGACACCGCCGATGCCTACGGTCCCCATACCAATGAGCAGCTGGTGGGCAAGGCGATTGAAGGGCGGCGCAGGGACTCGGTGGTTCTGGCCACCAAGTTCGGCATCGTGCGCGAGCCGGGTTCCACCGTCCGCGGAATCGACGGCAGCCCGGACTACGTGCGCTCGAGTTGCGAGGCTTC
>Ga0210393_10005135_pt1 | contig 10317 bp, 5 predicted proteins | sample IncBWC27OmetaG_FD_160068 | JGI IMG/M metagenome (GOLD analysis project Ga0210393, IMG submission 160068) | Forest soil microbial communities from Barre Woods Harvard Forest LTER site, Petersham, Massachusetts, United States - Inc-BW-C-27-O ...
GATCGTATCGGAGGCTTTGAACCGCTCGGACTGAGCGAAATTGCGCTCCTCAATGGTGCCCGCGAAGGGAGCGCGAATCTCGACTCGGGAGAGTACGTCGCCTCCGGTCGCGTCTTCGGCAACCGTATCGGGCGAATAGCCCAAAAGCGTCGTGAGCTGCTCGCGCGCGATATTCAGCCGTCGCAAAGCCTCGCCGGCCTCGATTTCTGACGCGCGCAGTTGCTGGGACGCGTCAAAGGCCGATTGCTCGCAGGCCGCCTGGAGTGTCGCTTCCGCGCTGTGGCGCTCGGCCCTGCGTTCGGCCAACGTAGTCTCCGGTAGCACTCCGCGTCCCTTCGTCTCGGAGCGCTGCCACAACTCTTCTGCGAGCAGGAAGCGAGAGTAGGCAGAAACCAATACCTCGCGACTTTTTCCGAGCGTTTTTCCTCGAAACCGCTTCTCGAGATCGCCGGCCGGCACCCGGCTCTTCAGTCCGTCGATCAGCGCGGCAACGTTAGCTCCGATTTCCCGTTCCCAGTCCCGCTTCTTGACCGCCAGTTCCCAATTCTCACGACAACGATGCGCCTCGGTCCGCGCAACGCCGACTTCCGGGCTGCTCACAACGCCGAGGATCTGTCCTTTGGCCACGTGGTCGCCGGGCGTTACTTGCACCTGAACCAAGGTGCCGTTTGCGGCCGCTCGGATATCGACGTGCTTCGTGTCGTTGTAGCGAATGCGCCCCGGGACGATGTGCAGCATTTGCAGCGGTCGCAATGCGGCCGGCTCGACGCGCAAATCGAGCGATGCCAACTTTTGCTCGTCCAACGTGACCAGGCCGCTCTCTGCTGGCTCGGGTTCGCCCGCGCGGTCGGCGTTTTCCGAGGTCCGTGACGCCTGCGGCCAAATCGGGAAGGTCATCGCCGCCGTCAACAAAATCAGCGCGGCGAACACCGCAGTTACAATCCAGACTTTCTTCACCGAAAGACCTCATACCTGGGTTTTGCCTGGGTAGCGGAATTTCTGAGTTTTGCTCGACCGTCAATCGAAACTTCGCTGCCGGACTGAGAAACGGCTGAAACCGGCGAGTCGAAGTGGTGCCGCAGCAGTTTTGATGGGGAGCGCGGCATCGCAGTCAAGCGAAGGCACTCTCAGCGCTGCAAGACGGCTTTCAACACAGAGCGACGCAGTACAGTGCGCGCAGTGTCGCTGTGGGAAAGTAGGTCTCTAAGAAATGCAAGCCGGCCACGCAGAGCGGATCCCAGGGCGGACGGTCGCCGTGATCATGGGTCCAGAACATGGGCGGCGGAGCGCTCGCGTGAATATCCGACTCGGCCTGGTCGATGGGTGTCGACTGGGCAACGTCGAAGGGCATTTCGAGGACGGACGCTCTCTCCTCCGTCGGCGTGTTGTCGTGCTGGCACGGACAATTGACGATGTGCCAGGGCAGCGTCCAATGGATGTGCCAGCGGTGATCATCGTCGTCGCCCGACGGGTGAAAGTGCTGCAAGTGCCACGAAAGCGTGTCTTCGGAATCCCCGTGACGCGCGAGCGTTTCGTGACTATGAATCCAAGGGACAGGCCCACGTCCAAAGACGACCGCCAAAGCCGCACACACCAGCCACGTGCGTCGGCTGCGCTCAGAAGATTTCTTTTGGCGGCTACGGATCACTGGCGACGCTTGAACTAACAGCGGTATCGAACGTGACGCACACAACAGAACCAGACCGTATGATATCAACTCACTCCGCGCGTGGCACCAACCGATATCTGCGAGCACTTGTCTCCAGGACCTGAGTTGACTGTGCAATGAGTAGCGCCGTGGTGTGCGAAACAGCTCGGCCTCCCGCTTCCAGGGGAGATGTGCGAACCATGCGGACACCGGCGGGGAGTGCATCAAAGGCCTCTGGCGACCGAAGACCGGCCTGGGCCGAGTTGCCCGGCGAGCGAAAGTGCAACCAATCCGCCTGTTCGCCCGCGGCCAGTAAACGTCGCCAGCCCAGCGCCACGCGGCCCATAGTCAACCGTGCGTTGATGTCCTGTAGCGGGCGCCACTCAGTTTCGCCATCGGCCGTCCGATATCGCATAACATCAATGCCCAGCGGTCCGAAATATCCTAGCCGTTGGACGCGCTGGGCCGCGCGCTCCACGACCTCAAACACGCTCGGCTCGATCAAGTGGGAAGGCCCAGTTCCGCAATCCTCGGCCAAGCGACTCCCGCGATAAGTCCCTTGCTGGTCGGTCAACAGGCCCGTGATTCCTGCCAACGTCGGCTTGCCGGACGTCGGAATGGAAAACTGACAACCGAATTCGGCGACCGACTCAACCCAGGGCTCAAAGAAGATCGGCGCGCCAAGGTCGAGGCGTCGACGGGCCCATTCGACGTCCTGGGCCCGCGGCGTCGAGCGACGAGCCAGGATCCGCTCGCGCGCGGACATTCCAAAGTTCGCCTTGATCACCCAGCCGCCCGGCAATTTCGTCGCTTCGGACAGGACCTGATCGAGTTCGTGAAGTGTGCGGATGGTACGGGCGCCAACCAGCCCGACGGTCCATTCCATTTCCAGCGCGCTGGAAAACTCCCGCGAATTGGCGCGTGCCACCGCGACCAGATCGGGAGAGACGCTCGCGCAATTGCGCTTCGCAGCCCAAGTCTGAACCGACGGGCACCAGCCCCAGGGTATCAGTGTCGCCCCCGCTGGAATGTCTCGATCGCGGCTGACAAATCGCACCAGCGGCAGCCCAATTTCCTCGAGGTGTTGCGCGAAGCCGGGCTCGGGTTGTTCGGGCGTCCAGATGCAGTCGCTCGTTTTGGCGAGTGGAACGAGGCAAAAGGCCATCTCGTCATTGAGCCGGCGAATTTGCGCAGACAGCGCGCGCGGACCCTTCGAGTCAAGATGATGCTCGAAATCGAAGTTTCCGAAAAAGAGATTCATGTCAGTTTAGCGCTAACGGCGGCGCTCCGTGCGTGGATGGCGGTCGTCCTCGCGCGCGAACTTTGACGGACAGTCGTACCAACACCCAGCAAGCCTAACGCGAGCGTCTCCGGGCGCTGTAAACGGAACGGTCGTCAAGGTCTTCGGGACGCGCGCCCGCCTCAGATTCCGAAACAGCGTTACGTCCGCTGTTGGAGGTTCTTGCGGAGCGCCAGGACGGGCCTAAACGATGGATGCGAGCCACGTGTGGTGTCGATTCTGACAGGCGTAAGCATTCCATCACAGGAACCGGCCTTAAGGACGGTTCTTCAGTTGAGGTTTGAATCGCTTTTGGGGAGCGCGACAAGACGTGCCGAGAGTCGCATCCTACAGCCGGGCCACCGAACTTCGCTCCGTGGGACCTCGCAACCGCCGCGGCCGCCGCCACGGTTGGATTGCAGGCCTCTGCGCGCTGGCGTTGGTCGTCGTCGTGGGATGCGCGGCCGATCGGTTGGGCGTTCAATGGTCCGTCTCGGACTCACCCGTCCGTGCAATCCCTGAAGTGCCCGTGCGTCAAGTCGAGAGACTGCCCCTCGAACATCCCGTGATTCAGCCGGTGGCGTTCGAGCCCGACCCTGTCGAGGTGCGGCCGGCCGCAACTGCGCAACCGTTTGTCGCCGATCTGTCCATCGCCGGCAATCAAGAGTGGGGCGACACCGGGATTGACGTCGTCGCCCAAGAACCCCTCACCATTCGGGCCGATGGGACAATCTCCGCCGGGCGTTCTGCCAAAGGGAACTACGACGACGCGACGCAAGTCGGCCCCGAAGGGACCTTTTTGTACTCCGAGAAGATTCAGAAGAACAATTTTCCTCTAGCCAGCGCCGGTTCGGGACCGGCCCCCTGTTTCTGCTTGATCGGGCGGATCGGAAATTCTCAGCCGTTCTTCATCGGTCGTGGTCGCAGTTGGAAACCGGCCGAGAGCGGGCGCCTGTATCTGGGAATCAATGACTTCGATGTGTCGGACAACACGGGGGCGTTCGTCGCGCACATCGAGAAGACGCCGGCCGTTCAGCCAATCGCCTACGAGGACTTTGTGCCGATCGATGTGACGCCCGGCGCGCCGGTCCCCGGCGGTTCGATCGTCGTGTTCTACATCGATGGCCTGCGGCCCGACGTCGTGAAAGAAATGGCCGCGATGGGCCACTTGCCCAACATCAACCGCCTGTTTATCGAGGGGGGCGTGTGGATGAGCAACGCCTTCACCGGCTTCCCCTCCGATACGATTACGTCTAACGGCACGATGTGGACCGGCTGCTTCTCCGACCGTCACGGATTGAAGGGCCAGGTCTCGTTCAGCCGTCGGACGCTCGAATCGAAATCGTACCTGGACCTGATGGGCCCGTCGCGCAGCGCTCGCCAACTGGCCCCACAGGGCCTTGACCGTCTCTTGAACGAGGCCGGAAAAGCGGGAGTGGAAACGATCGACGGCGAAGAGGCCAGCCGTCGATGGCTGGCTCGCCAGACGACGGGCGTGCCGCCGATTTACGAACACTTGCGGCATAACGGCTCCGATTGGGCGACCGGCGCGCTCCCCGTCATGAACGATTTTCCACCGGCAACCTGGTCGCGAAGCCTCACGAAATACGTCCCCTACCTGCAGTACCACAAATCGTGGCGATACATCGACGAAGCCAACGCCGACTACGCGCGAAACTTCTTATTCGAGCGCAAGTCGCCCGTCACGATGATCTGGCTGCCTGAGACCGATTCCGTCAGCCACCACGATTACAGCCGTGGACAGTTCGGGACGACCCGCCGCACGATCGCCCGCGCCGACGTGTTGATTGGCCAAATGTTGGAGGAAATCGCGGGCCGCGGGGAGTTTGACCGGACGTACTTCGTCCTCTGCAGCGACCATGGCCACCACGGCGGGCGCACGACGCATCTGGCTCATTTCGATATTGCCAACGAGTTCTTCTACAAGCCGCGGATGGTGAGCACGGACGGCGCGTGGGTCGGCGGGGGCTTGGGTCTTTCAGTCCGGCAGCACCGCATTTGGAACAAGCATCCGGAAGACAAGTCGGTCAACTTCGTCTGGCTCGACGCTGATTCCGACGGCGCAGGACGAATCTTCTTGCCGAATCAGTTCTACAAGTCGGGGCAGTGGTACAACAAACCCCGGCCGGGAGACCTGCTGGCCTACCGCATCGCCGACAGTGTCGCCCCGGTCAACCTGATCGGTTCGCTGACTGCGGTCCAAGCTGTCCACTCCGACGGCACCACGCAGCACCCGATCGACCTCGTGCTGGCCAAGCTGACGAACGATTCGATCTTGATTTCCACGCAAGATCGCGGCAACGCGGTGATCCTTCGCAAGCTGAACGACAAGGGGAAGTGGGTTTACAAATACATGGTGGTCGACCATCTGCGGCCGACGACCGATGGCGGGATCGCTTACGACGAGAACACGGCGCCCGAAATCGATCCGCTGGGGCTCGTCGCCCACATGAGCCCACGTCTGCTGGCGTATTACCACGACGAGGCCCGTTGGTTACGACTCACCGCCCTGGGCAAGTATCCGGACTGCGTCGTCGCACTCTCCCGCCACATGCTCTGGTCGGAGAATCTCGACGAGCAAGAGCGCGAACACGCTCCCGACCTCGTGGTGACGGCTCGGCCGGGTTGGTGCTTCGGCAACGAGGCGACGCCGGGGACAACGCACGGCTATCCCTTCTCGGACTCGATGCGTCCCACCTTATTTATTTCGGGGCCGAACGTTCGCCGCGGGGCCCGTATCGAAGAACCCTGCCGACTGGCCGACCTCACTCCGACGATGCTCGACATGCTGGGCTATCAATTGGAGACGGGCGACTTCGACGGTCATTCGCTCCGCAACATTTTCCAACCGGCACCGGGCTCTGTGGCCGTCAACGACGGGACGTCCACGAAAAGAGTCTCGCACAGCGAGGAAAACGCCGACGCGCCCGAGCATCGCGCCGTGTATTGGGACGACCTTGACCTGAAGGCCTGGAACAAGCTCTCGTACTACGGGCTGCCGCAGTACGAGCACATGCCGTTCACGGTCCACAATCCCAACTCGCCGCTCGACGCGCACAACATTGCGTACAACTTGTTGACAATCAGCGATATCAATGCCCTGGGAGTTCTTGACACCGCCATTTCTCCACTCGACGGAGGACGGCCGGTCTTCACCCGATCGGTGGAATGGGCGGAAAGCAAACTGCGCAAGTCCGGGATCCCGGCGCTGCGCGACGCCGAAGACGCACTCGACGTTTCAACGACCACCATTGGCGACTACACCCCGCTCACGGTCGGCAACTTCAAGCGGATGGACGGCGTCGTCGACTGGATCCAAAACCGCTTAACCATGCTCGACTCATTGGTTGCTCGCCCATTCGGCCGCGAGAACACACCGGGAACGGTGCTGGTCAACAAAGCGGTGGACAAAACACAGTGGTGGCTGTGGGAAACCTATCGTTTCGGAGAACGGGTCACCGGCGGATTCTTGGACGAAAAGGTGCTGAATTCAATCCAAGACGGGGCGGACAGGTCGATCAACCACTTCCGCTTGCAGCCCGCTGAAATCATAGTCGCCCCCGGCACTCTTCCGCCCAACCCGGCACCGCCAGAAGCCGCCAGAACTCCAGACTCGGCGCCAGCGACGCTCGTTCCGCCCCCGGCTCCGCCGGCCCAATAAGACCGCTCTGTCACTGTCAATTCGCGAGGCGGTCGGCAAACCTTCGGGCGGGCATCGAAAAGGCAAAGGATCCAAATTCGTCGACTTGCGCCCATCGATATTCGGCCGGCCCGTTTGTGGTTCCGCTGACGTAGCGTGCCGTGGTGCAGTGGAGCCGAATCCGAAATCGTGTGACCGTGTGACGCAACTCGAAGCCGTCGGAGTTTGCCTCAACAGCCAAACCGCAGAGCGTGGCAACGGCCCGCTCGATTGACGGCAGCGAAACCGACTCACCGTCACGATCTACGGGCACGCGCAAGAATTCCCAAAGCCCGGCCCAGCGCTCGCCGGCCGGACTCTTTCGCAGCAAATAGCGCCGGCCGCGTTGAACGGCAATCATCGCCTGCCTGACAGCCGTCGGTTCGGGGCGCACTCGCGGAGTGGGGATCTCGTTCTGCAGCCCATCGCGAAACGCCTGACAGCTAGAAGTCACGGGACATTCATCGCACCTCGGCGTCGTCGGCACGCAAGTCGTCGCACCGAGATCCATCAGCGCTTCATTGAAGGCGCCCGGCGATTTTGCCGGGACGGCGCGCTCAGCAAGACTCCAGATGGCGTTTCGAGCGGTCGTGGATTCGAGTGGTTCCCGCAAGGCCATCAGTCGCGCGTAAACCCGCTGCGTGTTGGCTTCCACGATCGGAGCGCGCCGGTCGTAGGCAAACGACGCGATGGCTCCCGCCGTATACCGGCCGATTCCCGGCAGAGTGGTCAGCGTGGCGACGTCGCTCGGCACGGTCCCCGCGTGATCTTGCACGACCTGCCGCGCGGCCACGTGCAGATTACGAGCGCGACTGTAATAACCCAAACCGGCCCACAGCCGCAGGACCTCGTGCTCGTCTGCCTCGGCCAGCGCGGCCAACGTCGGAAAGCGAGCCAGGAACCGCTCAAAGTACGGGATGACGGCGACGACCGTCGTCTGTTGCAGCATGATCTCGCTGATCCAGACGCGATACGCGTCGCGCGACTGCCGCCAGGGCAAATCGTGCCGTCCGCGCTTGGCCGCCCAGCGCAGTAACGCGCGTCTTAGTCGCGACAACGCCTGCCCGTCAGTCAGTGTCCGTTTGGTGTTCGCGCGAATCAGCTCACCCGCCCTGGCGAGCCGCCAGCGTGAGCTGGCGGGTGCTTCCAGAATCAACTGCGACAAAACCTGCCGCACTACGGCAAAAATCACGGCCCCAAAAAGAATGGCATCAATTCATAACCCGGCAGAGAAATCGAGGACCGCCCCGCCGTAATCTCGTTATAGTCCGTCGCCGCATCGGGCGTCAGCCCCGTCCCGCAGAGTGCGAACGGCACCGGGCCGTGGCTGTGCGTCTTCGTCCGTAGAAACGTCGGATGATCGGGACAAATCAGCAGCCGATAATCTCCCTGGCTCTGCAAAAAGCGGTGGACCGGGCCGACAATGTCCGCGTCGATCCGCTCGAGCACTTCGACTTTTTTATCCGCGCGCCCTTCGTGCGAAGCTTCGTCGCTTGCCTCGACATGGACGACAACCAAGTCGACGTCTCGCAACGCATCGGTCGCGTAGCGACCCTTGGCCGCGTAATCGGTGTCGAGGTAGCCCGTCGCGCCCGGCACGTCGACGATCTTCCAGCCCAGCAACCGCCCCATCCCGCGCAACAAATCAACCGCGGTGATCACAGCCACCGTCTTGCCGAACCGTTGCAGGAAGGGTTCCATCGCCGGCGTTTTGCCCAATCCCCACAGCCAGATTTGCGTGGCCGGCAATTCGCGCGACCCAGTGCGCTGCTGGTTGCGTGCAGACCCGGCGAGCAAGCCGACGCTGCGATCCATCAGCGCTCGCAGCTCGGTCGAGCCGGGGCCCTGCGGCAAGTAACCTGCAACGAGTTGATCGGTAATGTCGTGCGGCGGAGTGGTCTCGGTTTCACGGCTAAACGGTGCCGACTCGCCTCGCGAGCGATAGATCAACAAATTGCGGTAGCTGACGCCCGGATGAAATTTCCAAGTCGGGCTGCCGCACTGATCCTTTTGCAGCGATTGGACCAACTCGCGCGCCAGATCGCTCGGAATCTGACCGGCAGTAAAACTCTGCATTCGACCGTCGGCCACGTTCACGAGGTTGCAGCGAATGGCCCAATCGAGCGGTCCCAGCTCAATTCCCTGCGCGGCGGCCTCGATCGGCGCCCGGCCCGTGTGGTATCGCCGCGGGTCGTAGCCGAACAGGCTCATTGTGCCGACGTCGCTGCCCGCAGGCATCGAAACCGGCACGTGGTCGGCCTGCCCGACCAAACCGGTTCGCGCGACCGCATCCATGTTTGGAGTACGGGCCGCCTCGAGTGGGGTACGGTCGCCGAGTGAATCCTGCCGCTCGTCGGCCGCTCCGTCAGGAATAATGAGCGCGTATTTCATGCAGTTCAAGCGGTTATGACGGGCTCTTGTGTCTTAAGGAGCCGCGCACGAAGTAAGTGGTTCTTGATTTGGAAGGTCGAGAGAACCCCAAGAACCGCTTACTGCGTGCGCGGCTCTTTAATTCAGCCAAAGAGCCGAAATTCCAGCGCAACTATCGCGAACAAACGGGCGTGCTGCAAGCAGCATTCCGCTGTCTGTGCTGACTGTGATTGGCGGTTCGCACGCTGCGGACGAATAATGAGAACAGACGAGAACTGAATCCGTATGACGACCCTGCTCGAAACCGAACCGCGATCGGCCTACATCCACGTCCCCTTCTGCGTGCACCGCTGCGGGTATTGTGATTTTACGCTCGTCGCGCGCCGCGATGACCTGATCGACGCCTATCTCGAAGCGCTGGCGATCGATTTCGCGCGTCTGGAACGGCCGCGGGAAGTTGATACGCTCTTTTTCGGCGGCGGTACTCCGACGCATCTGCCGGCGCCCCACCTGGCCCGCTTGATGGCGCTGTCCCGACGCTGGTTCCCTCCCGCGTACGGGGCCGAAATCTGCGTCGAGGCCAACCCGGCCGGATTAGACGACAACAAAGTTGCCGTACTTGCCGACGCTGGCGTCAATCGCGTGAGCTTGGGAGTCCAGTCGTTCGACACCAAAGTGCTCGAGCTGCTCGAACGCGATCATCGCGGTTCCGACATCCCGTCGGTCGTCGAACGAGTCCGTCGCTCGATTCCGAATCTCGGGCTCGACCTGATCTTCGGCGTTCCCGGACAGACTCTCGAACTCTGGCGGGCCACGCTGTCAGCCGCAATCGAGCTTCGGCCGACGCACCTCTCCACCTACGGCCTGACGTTCGAGAAAGGGACAGCGTTCCAAAGTCGGCTCGACAAAGGCTTGCTGCATCGCTGCGACGAGGAGAGTGAACGAGAGATGTACGCGCTGACGATGGACGAGTTGCCGCGCGCCGGTTTCGAGCAATACGAGCTGTCCAACTTCGCCCAACCTGGCTCTCGCTGCCGGCACAACGAAGTCTATTGGGCAGGGCGGCCCTTCTTCGGATTCGGACCTGGGGCAGCCCGTTACGCCGCCGGCCGTCGCGAACTCAATCACCGGAGCGTGACGACGTGGATCAACCGGGTGCTCGCGGGCCGGTCGCCGATCGCCGAGTCCGAGGAGTTGTCACCCGAAGCGCGAGCCCGCGAGCTCGTCATGCTCAACTTGCGACGTGGCGACGGACTGGCGCTCGCCGAGTTCCGCGAGCAAACGGGCTTCGACTTCCACGAACTGGCAGGCGAAGCCCTG
>Ga0210393_10005139_pt1 | contig 10313 bp, 7 predicted proteins | sample IncBWC27OmetaG_FD_160068 | JGI IMG/M metagenome (GOLD analysis project Ga0210393, IMG submission 160068) | Forest soil microbial communities from Barre Woods Harvard Forest LTER site, Petersham, Massachusetts, United States - Inc-BW-C-27-O ...
CCTCAGGGCATGCTCATGACATCGCCCATCTCATCGATACCAAATCGGTCGAGAAATACCAAAACCGCTATAGCAGCGCCGCCAAGCAGTTGAAGAACTGCGAAGTCGCCATCAGCGGACCTTGGCCTCCGTACCACTTCCTACCCGGGAAACTGCGTACCGTGGCCGGAAACAGCTAGTCCCGCGTTCGGATCTTTCTCGAGCCGCCGATTACCAATCGCGGCGGCTCGAGTTGCTCCCGTCTTGGTGCAACCCATCTTCATGCAATGAATGTGCAGCCTTGTGCACTTCCCGCACGCGCTATCCCATTGCGTCAGAGCGTTCGACTAAAACCGACACCCCTTAACTCAAGCCCTATCAATCGCTTATAAATTACGGGCCGCAGAACGCCCTTCACCGACTTTTGGCTCGGCAAATGCTCCTTCTACAGGTACTAAAGAGGCCGCAAACCCACAGCAATGACCTTCACTCAATTCTCTATTCAACATTTCCCGAAGTGCCGTACCGACTGGCGGAACGGTAACTTGCATCGCCTTTCCTGACACACCCACCACTTTGACCTCTTTGAAACGTGGCCCCAGAAATGGGGCCGCTTTTTTTGCTTCGGAATCTTCCCGTGCGGACCGCCGCCGTCGAAATGTGGGGACAGCGCCCCATAAGCGCTAACTTAAGGAGCTATTGTCTTCGGTTTGCCCGTTATCCGGGAGCAGTCGCGATCACTTCCTAAAAGCCGACTTCTGGCCAGGAATATTGGAGTTCCTGCCCGAGGCCTGGACCTGACGCGTCACAGCAGAATTCCTAATCAGGGCAGTTCACGGTTTGCTGGCTCAAGAAGCCAGAAACCCCCGATTAAATGATTACTCAACTGTATGCTGCTAGACTTCTTAGTAGGGTTTGCGCCATTCCCAGCATGGGGACTCATTATGGCAAGTTATTTTCGGACCTTTAACGTCTTGGTGGCTGCGATTGTCTTGATGTCGCACAACGCGCATGCGCAGCAAGGTGCGATTCCTGTTGCTGCCAACACAACGCATGCAACGTTTACCACTGGCGCTCCTGAAAGCATATGGACATTGCAGAATCGGGTGAATTCCGGCCTTTTTTACTATCCAGACATGCCGATCGGTGTCATCCACACGCGGGATGATCAAGGTTATCTGTTTTTTGCTCCAGGAACGGGCAAGAATGAAACAGCACAGCCGAATGGCGTTTACGTGTCATTGGGTACGCTTGATCAATTTGCTCCGGAAAATACCGGTCCCAATGGACCGGAACCTTCCATGAAATTGGGGAGGTTGCAAACCGCTCCCGATGGCAATTACGACCGTGATTATGCAGGCGGAGGACCAACTTATGTGCTCAACGCCCCGGAACACGACCTAAGAGGGGTTGTGAGCGCGAAGTCTCCGATATTGCTTCAGCTTTACCATGGCGAATATCATCCGAATGCGCCGAGTGGTCAGCCTTTTTATGGGGTATCTGCGCTTGCCGTCTCCTATGATTATGGCAATAGCTTCACCAAAATCGGCGAAATTCTTTCTCCCCATGCGACTCTGGAAGACGTGACCCAGCTTAAGATGAGTGTCAGCGCCGATGGATCGCTAGTTGAAGCCGACGAAAACGGTTACCCAGTTGAGGGAGCATCCGCCGATCCAAACAACGTTTACATATACAGTGTCTTTTCGGATCGTGCCGTGCCAAATTCACCATCCGGTTTTAGCGTAGCCCGCGTCAGAAAGAGCGATTTTATCAGCGCCGTCCTGAATAAAAAAGCGCCGGTCTTCAACAAATACTATAGAACCAATGCCACGACACGGCCTGCTTCACCAAGTGACTTCTTCACCCAACCAGGAATTGGCGGCAATTCGACATTTATCTACAGCCTCGCCCCTAACTATATTGCCACTCCGCAGGTGCATTACAACCCGGCCCTACACAAGTTCGTCCTGGTCTATTCGCAAAATCAGGATTCGGTCTGGATAAGTACCGCAGACAATTTGTTTAACTGGTCGCCGGGCCAGCTCTTGTACATGGCGGATACGGCCAATCCCCCCATCAAGGTGTTTTACGCTTCCGCGGTTGGCGCCGGGCGTGATCCGAGCTTCCTCGGCCGCCGTTTCTATGTCTACTTTGTGGCGGGCCAAGTCCCGCCAAATGGGAATGTATGGTCGGGGCCGAACGGTACGCTCATGCGCGAGGAAGTCACAATCCCACGGCAAGACTTAAAAGCGTCGCCAAGCGACGATGACAGATAATGCTGGTTCAGGGGCATTATGCCCTCGGCTGTCCGCTGGGCGCAGCCCAGCGGACAGCCTACCCTCGCTTTCCCGCAGCCCTCTCTTCAGATACACTGCCTGCACCTATGATCAAGGGTCTCCACCGTTCCCTCTTATCCTCATCTATCTCAATCGCCACTTCGATCGCTTTTTTCATACCCGCAACAGCTCAAAACCCGCCCCAGACGCCAGCCGCCACCGCAATGATGTCCGCGCCGCAGATCACTCAGGCCGACAAGCAAAATTTCCCTCCTCTACTCCTGCAGCAGCTTTCCGCCATCAAAGCCGCAGCCCTAAGTGACGACTACGCCTACCGGCAGCTCACTCACCTCACGGAGAACATCGGAGCGCGGCCCAGCGGATCAATCCAGGCCCGCGCCGCCGCCGAATACGTCGCCGAAGAGCTTCGCCACCTCGGCCTCGAAGTCCGCCTCCAGCCGGTTACCGTCCCGCACTGGGTTCGCGGCATCGAGACGGCGGCGCTGATCGATTATCCCGCCATGGTCCCGGGCACAACGCAAAAGATTGTTCTCACCGCGCTCGGTGGAAGCTCCTCAACTCCCCCCGATGGCTTGACCGCCGAAATAGTCACGGTCGACACCTTCGAAGAACTTCAGGCTCTCGGTCGCGACAAAGTCGCCGGCAAGATCGTCCTCTTCAACGAACTCTTCGACAAGCAAAAAGCGGCCGCCGGATTAGCCTTCGCCGCCTACGGCGAGGCCGTCCGCTACCGTGGAGCCGGACCCAAAGCCGCCGCCGATCTGGGTGCAGTAGCCGCTCTGGTCCGCACCGTGGGCAACGCCGACTATCGCCTCCCCCACACCGGATTCAGCATCCCCGCTGGAATCCCGGCTGCCGCCGTCACTGCCGAAGACGCCGATCTGATCGTCCACCTCGCCGCCGAAGGCAAAGTTCGCATGCGTCTGACTCTGACGCCCCAGAAGCTTCCTGACGATACCGGCTACAACGTGATCGCCGATCTCAAGGGCTCCGAACATCCCGAGCAGATCGTAGTCGTCTCCGGCCATCTCGATTCCTGGGACCTCGGCACCGGCGCTATCGACGACGGAGCTGGCGTAGTCATGGCCATGCAGACCGCCGAAGTTCTCCAGCGCCTTCACCTGCGCCCTGCCCGAACTCTCCGCGTAATCGCCTGGATGGACGAAGAAACCGGAGGGGCAGGCAGCAAAGCCTACACCGCCCAATACGCCAACGACTTCCCTCACTACATTGCGGCAATCGAAAGCGACTCCGGTGCCGCCCATCCTCTTGGCTTCGAAGTAAAAGCCGCCACCGCTGCCCTCGACCAACTCCGCCCCGTGCAAGGCGTGCTCCAAAGCATCGGCGCCACCGTCCTCGAGCCCACAACATTTCCTCCCGGCGCCGATATCGAAGCCATGTCCGAAGCCGGGGTCCCCGCCTTCGGCGTAATGCAGGACGGCCGCACCTATTTCAACTACCACCACTCCGCCGCCGACACGTTAGATAAAGTGGTGCCAGCCGAACTCCGCGAAAACGCCGCCGCCATGGCAGTCCTCGCCTACGCCCTGACCAACATGAAAGACCCGCTGCCAAGGTAAAAAGTGTTAACTTATGTGGGGACAGCCGCCCCCGGCTGTCCAGCAGCGCAGCTCCGTCGCAGTGCCACGGAGCACGCCTTTGTTCGGTTTTCGTAAAAAGTACAAGCCCCACGTTGCGCCATCGCCACTCAGCTCTACTATTCTCGGCGCAGCCTTCCCCCATCCCCACACTGGACCATGATTTCATCCGGAAGCCGGGATCCTCGCGGATCTCTTAGCGCCACGTCTGTTGGTCCCGACGAGAAATAATCAGAAAGGAGCCTCAGCAATGTCCATCAAGATGCTCACCACGTTCCCCGACGCACGCAGAAGCGTCATCATGAAGCCCGACCCAACCCGCATCGATCCCCTTAAGCTGAAGCTGGGCAAACAACCCGCGCGGCACGATCCACGTACTCTGCTGTTCGCCACATACGCGACTGCTGCGCTGCCCGCTCCGCCTCCCAGCCTGGATCTGACCATCAAGATGAAAGTCCCCTGGGGCATGATGGACAACGCTCAAGTCGGCGACTGCACCTGCGCCGCCGCCGGACACCTCATGATGGAATGGACCGCCAACGCCCAGTCCAAAACATTCACGCCATCCGACGCACAAATCATAGCCGCCTATTCCGCCATCACCGGCTACAACCCAAAGACCGGAGCCAACGACAACGGCGCACAGGAAATCGACGTCCTCAACTACTGGCGGCAAACCGGAATCGCCGGTCACAAGATTCAGGCTTTCATGGCTCTCGAACCCTCCAACCACACCCACATCATGGATGGAACCTGGATCTTCGGCGGCTGCTACATCGGCCTGGCTCTTCCCAAGAGCGCTCAGGCCCAGACCAGCAACAAGCAGATTTGGTCCGTTCCCACAGGAGGCACCGGGGGAGATGGCGCACCCGGCTCCTGGGGCGGACACGCCGTCCCCGTAGTCGCCTATGACTCGCGCAGTCTCACGGTCGTCACCTGGGGCGCCCTGCAAACCATGACCTGGGGATTCTGGGCAGCCTACTGCGATGAGGCCTACGCCATCCTGAGCCCCGATTTTCTCAAGCAAAAGGGCGGCCAGACCGTCGCGCCCAGCGGCTTCAACCTCGCACAACTCCAGCAGGACTTGGCAGACTTAAAGTGAAGTGACACGACAAAACTCGAAAAATGAGCCCGCCCGCATTGCGAGCTCAATTCACACCTGCGAGACGATCCAGGGTGACACATGGGCAGTTTCAGCATTGCCTTCGATACCATCGTCGTCGGAGCCTTGGCGCTTCCCTGGATTTTCCTCGTCATCCACCTCTTTTTCCCGGAGAACGAAAGCCGTATCTCAGGCCTTGTCGACTGGGTAAACAAACAGAACCAGCCCGCCGTCGCCGGTCTTCTGTTATTCGCTATGGCGTATCCCTTGGGCTCGGTCGTCTCTCGCATCGCGCAGGATTGCTTCGATGACGACGACCTCTACCTGGAAGCAACGGGGCGCGTGTTCCGTGTAGGAGTCACGATGACCCAGACCAGCATCCTGACCCATGTCTACTGCCAGGAAAAAGACCAGGGGCTGATATCGCAAACGCTCATCGACTCCCTCAATCACAAGCCTGGACAATCCGAGACCAATGATTCGCCCTGCCTATATAAGGGCCAGTGGTTGATCCCGCGAACCCACAAGCACCTCAGCCAGTCGGAGGGTTTAGCCGGAGACGTTTTTCACGTCCAGGAAGGCGCGCTGCTTTTGCAAGGAACCGACAAGAACGAGAGGCTCCGCCAGTTTCACGATGAGAGAATGGTGCTGCGAGGTGCCGCTTTTGACGGCGTGGTCGCTTTTTCTTTGTGCCTGTTCTGGTGGAACGCCGACCGTAAGTCCAGGCTCCGTTACGCCCTTCCGTTGGTCTATCTTGTCCCGGGATTAATTGCCCTGCACAACCACTTCCTTACCGAGCGCGCGGCCAGCAATCCCCCTCTACTGGAATTCACCCTGCTCGTCCTTGCGTTGGCGGATTGGTACCTGCTTTGGCAAAGCAGGTCAAAGGGAAAGGGCGTGCCGGCAGAACATCCAGCACAGAACGCAAGAGGCCAGATTCGGCCCGCCTACCTGCTGCTCGCGTTATTTCTTACCGTCACCGCCTTCCTGGGATGGCAAGCCACTGAAGCGCTCTACGATCAGCAAGTGATCTACTCCTCGTATAAGATTGCGAGTGAAAGTCCGGCCAAGTCGGCTACGCCCAATCCGAAATAGACTTATCCTCTTCCTCCGCGTCCGCCTTTGGTTTCGTCGCGCCGTCTTGTTGATTCTGCTTCTCAGCGTGCTCTTCAGATTCCTCGCGCGCTCCCAGCTTGACCACACAGCCTTCCTCGGAATCGGCCTCGCCGGCCAGTTCTGAAGCAAACTCCAGCAGCTTCTTTCTCGTGCTCTCCGCGGCCCGTTTGGCTGCGGCCTTTTCCGCCGCATTAAGCGCGTCCAGTTGCGTGTTCGGATTGATTGGATTGCTATGAACGTGCATCGCTTGCGCTCCCCCCGCTGGCCGAAGAATCCTCGAGTCTGATCTGCAATCGGCGGCCCGAACCGAACGCGTAAACCCTGACGATGTCCCTAAGTGCACCAGCATTCCCCATTCCGATTTAGAATGTCTTGCCCGCGCTCAAAATCAAATCCAGGGGCCGAAATCCAGGAGCCGCTTCTACCTTGCGCCTGACCCGCCGCGACTTTGCCCACTCCGCTCTCGCCGCCGGCATCGCCGCCGCGCTGCCAGCCACGCTGTTCTCCGGCTGCAGTGTGTCGAATGCGGCGCGCACCGCGACCTCTGCTTCCGCCGCTTCCCATCCCGCGCAATTTGATTCTCCTTTCGAGATCCCCTTCCCCAAAGGCTTCTTCTGGGGCGCCACCACCGCCGCCTATCAGATCGAAGGCGCGTGGAACGAAGACGGCAAGGGCGAATCCATCTGGGACCGCTTCGCCCATACTCCCGGCAAGATCAGGAATGGCGACACCGGCGACACAGCCTGCGACTCCTATCATCGCCTTAGCGAAGACCTCGCACTCATGCGCGCAATGAACTTGAACAGCTATCGCTTTTCGATTTCCTGGCCGCGCTTTCAACCCGCCGGTTCAGGACCGGCAAATTCCAAAGCCGTCGATCACTACAGCCGCCTCATCGACGCTTTGCTGGAAGCTCGAATCCGCCCCTTCATCACGCTTTACCATTGGGATCTGCCGCAAGTGTTGCAAGACGCCGGAGGCTGGCCCAATCGCGATACCGCGTCTCGCTTTGCCGATTACGTCGAACTGGCGGCGCGCGCCTTGGGCGACCGCGTCTCCGATTGGCTGCTCTTCAACGAACCCCTGACCTTCACCTATGAGGGTTATCTCGACGGCACGCACGCTCCCGGACGTAAGAGCATCTTCGATTTCCTGCGCGCGTGCCATACCGTAAACCTGGCGCAGGGCGCGGGCTTTCATGCCTTGAAGGCAACCCGCCCGACCGCCCGAGTGGGAACCGCGCTCCTCATGTCCGCCTGCGAACCGGCAGCCGACACCGAAGACGACCGCCGTGCCGCTGAGCGTGCCGACGCCATCTCCAACCTCTGGTTCCTCGAACCCGCACTCAAGGGACGCTATCCCGAGGCGCTGGCGTTTTTCCCCGAAACCGCAATCGGGATCAAGTCGGCCGACTTCGACATGATGCGGGCGCCACTCGATTTCATCGGCATCAATCTTTATTACCGCACAATCGCCTCTGCCCCCAGCGCTATTGAGCGGCTGACAAACCCCCAGCAATGGCTGTTCCCTGTAAAAATGGAAGGAGGCCAGCAAGGTCCGAAAACCGACCGTGGATGGGAGGTTTGGCCTTCAGTGCTCTACGACGTAGTCACGCGCATTACCCGCGACTTCAACCGGCCGCAGATCGAGATCACCGAGAGCGGCTGCTCCTACAACGACGGCCCCGATGCGAACGGCGTAATTCGCGATGCTCGCCGCATCGAATATCACCGGCAATATCTGCAAGCGCTGGCTCGAGCCATCACCGACGGTGCCGACATCCGCGGCTATCATGCGTGGAGTCTGCTGGATAACTTTGAATGGGCGGAGGGGTTCAGCCAGCGTTTCGGTCTGACCTACGTAGACTTCAAAACGCAGCAGCGCACCCTCAAAGAGTCGGGAAAATGGTACGCCAAGGTGGCTGCGAGGAATGCCTTGCCGGCGTCCACCTAGTCCGAAAGTTAGTTCGGAAGTTTCAGCTTGTCGTGCTGCTCCGCGAGCTTTCTCTGCAATGCTGGATTCACCAGCGAAATCGGAACGCTGACATCGCCCACCTTAAATTCAGTCGGATCGAATGTAGCGTATCCATCTTTCGAACCCATATGGCCGGAGATGGTCACCCAGACGTCTTTCCCTCCGATTTCGGTGAGAAACCGTCCATGCACGACGTCGCCTTCGTACGTCACCTGCTGATCTTTAATATTCGGCTCTCCACTGCCCCCGACATCTGCCTCCGGATCTACGTCCGGCGAGAGCCCCCCGCCTCCGGCAGCGCCGGCGGCCTGCGCCAGCAAGGCGCTAATCCCATCAGTGCTCGAGTGAGCGCCGGCTTTCGGCTGAGAACTGGAAGCAACGGGCTGCTGATTCTGTGTGGGCGTCTGATTCTGCTGCGGCGGCGGAGCATAGTTTCCGCTGGAGGCCGGCAATCCCTGCTGCGCAGCCGGTTCGAGCTGCCCAGTCTGCGGCGCGGAAGGTTGAGCATGATCCGCAGCCGCCGCCGGAACCTGCACCTGCACCACCGGCGTCGGCCTCTTCAACACCAGAACAATCGCAAGGAGCGCGGCAAAAAGCGTAGCAATGCTGATAATGCGGTCAAGCTTGAGTTTCATGAACACTCTCGAACGGTCAGCCCAGCACAGACAGGCCCAGCCTCATCGTACGGCGAACAGCAACCAGGAAGCAGATGGCAGAAGTCACAAGGCGGGATGGTACTTCGGTCACATGACGAAACTGAATCTTCAAACCTGATCGAGCTTCTTAACCAGCAACTCATTTACCAACTGCGGGTTAGCCTGGCCCTTGGAGGCCTTCATCACCTGCCCGACAAAGAATCCGATCATGGTCTTCTTGCCAGCCCGGTATTGTTCCAGCGGCTTGGGATTCGCAACAAGAATTTCGTCGATAATCTTCTCCAGCGCGGATGTGTCCGACGACTGCTGCGGCCGCCCTTCTTCGTCGTAGACCTGCGGGAAATCCTTGCCGCGGTCGAAGCACAGGTCGTAAAGATCCTTAAGCATCTTGCCGGAAATGGCGCCGCTCTCCACCAGATCGGCGGACGAAGCCACTCCTTTCATCGAAATTGGAGACTGCTCGATATCGATCCCTCTAGCCTTAAGACGTCCCATCAGTTCGCTCTGCACCAGGTTCGCCACCCGTTTAGGATTCTTCGCCGCCTTCGCCGCGGCCTCAAACTGATCGGCCAGCGACTTTGAGACCGTCAGCACTTGCGCGTCGTATTCCGTGATGCCATATTCCTTCACCAGCCGCGCCCGCCGCGCTTCCGCCAGCTCCGGCAAAGTCTTCGCGATCTCCGCCTTCCACTTCTCGTCCACGACCAGCGGCAGCAAGTCAGGCTCGGGAAAGTAGCGGTAGTCGTGCGCCTGCTCTTTCGACCGCATGCTGTAAGTCTTGCCTTCGTGCGAATTGTAGAGCCGGGTTTCCTGCACGATCTTTCCGCCCGATTCGATCACCTCCACCTGGCGCGCAATCTCGTAGACCAGCGCCTCGCGGATGAAGCGAAACGAATTCACATTCTTGATTTCGGCCTTGGTCCCCAACGCTTTCTGCCCCCGCGGCCGCACGCTGACGTTGGCGTCGCAGCGCAAGGAGCCCTCCTCCATGTTGCAGTCGCTCACCCCGGTGTAAAGGATGATTTCTTTCAGCAGCGTCAGGTACTCCCAAGCCTCATCAGGAGTGGCAATATCAGGCTCGCTGACAATCTCAATCAGAGGCACCCCCGTGCGGTTCAGATCAATGGCAGTTTTCTCGCCGGAGCCGGGAAAGCCCTCGTGCAGGCTCTTGCCGGCGTCCTCTTCGAGATGCACCCGTGTGATCCCGATCTTCTTTTTGTCGCCACTCTTGCTGCCCGCGACCTCGATGAATCCAAACTCGGCTAACGGCTTGTCATACTGCGAAATCTGGTAACCCTTCGGCAGGTCGGGATAGAAATAATTCTTACGCGCAAAAATCGAAGTCTCATTGATGCGGCAATTCAGGGCCATCGCCGCAAGCGTGGCAAATTCAACCGCCTTCCGGTTCAGCACCGGCAATGCCCCCGGCATCCCCAGGCACACCGGGCAAACATTGGTGTTAGGCGGAGCGCCAAAGCGCGCAGAGCAGGAGCAAAAGATCTTCGACGCAGTCAGAAGCTGAACGTGCACTTCGAGTCCGATGACTGGTTCGAAGGCAGTGTGAGCGGCGACGGACGTGTCCATGGAACTC
>Ga0210393_10005140_pt1 | contig 10313 bp, 15 predicted proteins | sample IncBWC27OmetaG_FD_160068 | JGI IMG/M metagenome (GOLD analysis project Ga0210393, IMG submission 160068) | Forest soil microbial communities from Barre Woods Harvard Forest LTER site, Petersham, Massachusetts, United States - Inc-BW-C-27-O ...
CAAAGTTACCTGTCGGCAAAATTCGAGGCGGAGCGTTATAAGAATCAATTGATACCGCGCGCAACCCGGGCGTACGAACTCTATCTCGAGAAGTACCAGAGCATGGCCCAAGCCTACCCGCAGGTGCTCGTGTCACAACGGACTCTGTTTCAATTGCAGATCAGCTACGTAAATGCCCTTAACCGCACCTGGCGATCCGCTCTTGCATTAGAAAACTTCACTCTTTCTGGTGGGTTGGACTCGCCCATGTCCAGCGGCGCTCCAGCGAGTGGCATCAACCTGCCGAACAGCGGTGGCGCTACGGAGTAATCCGGGTGAAGGTGCAATGTCCATCGCCGGCATTTTGTGCATGATTGCAGAAGTCACTAGTGAATTGTCTTCACTGCGTAAGGATTGGAACTGGCGATGTGCACTCGGCCCCGGTCTGCTGTTGGCTTAGAGGCGCAGGAGATCGCGCTGGATTTGGCTATCATCACGAGGACAGTCCGCATCTTGATCCCGGTCCCGTTATTCTTCGTCATGAGGCGGAGGGCGTACTCAAGCCCTGAACACTAATCGCGCGCGACACCACGGTTTCGGTCAGGGCATCCAAGTCCTAGAATTCCATAGGAGGCGTTCGAGATGCTAGCAGCGATCGGTCACGCTCTCATGATGTCGTTCACTATGGCCTGGGAAATTCTCTGGGCGCTGATTCTCGGGTTTTGGCTCTCGGCAATTATCCAGGCGGTTGTTTCCAAGGAGGAGATGAGCCACTTGCTGCCGGATGACTCGGCGAGAACCATTGCCGTGGCTTGTGGCTTGGGAGCTGCCTCGTCTTCCTGTTCCTACGCTGCTGTCGCTCTTGCGCGTTCGATGTTTCGAAAAGGAGCGAACTTCACAGCGGCGATGGCATTTCAGTTCGCATCAACTAACCTGGTTCTTGAACTGGGGATTTTGCTGGCCGTACTCATGGGATGGCAGTTCACCCTTGCTGAATTCACCGGCGGACCACTGATGATTGTCATCATGGTGATGCTCTTCAAGGCATTCCTCACGCCGAAGATCATTGAAGCAGCGCGTCAACAGGCGGAAAGAGGGCTTCAGGGACGCATGGAGGGCCACGCGGCCATGGATATGTCCGTCCATGAAGGAACGATCTGGCAGCGTATGACTTCAGAGAAAGGCCGAACCGCTATTAGCCACTTCTTCGTCATGGACTGGACATCGCTGTGGATGGATATCGGCGGAGGCTTGCTGATCGCCGGAGCACTTGCAGCCTGGGTTCCAAATCACTTCTGGCAGGCGTTCTTTCTGCAAGGACATCCGCTACTGGCTAAACTCTGGGGACCCGCTGTGGGACCGATCGTGGCCATTCTCTCCTTCGTGTGCTCGGTCGGGAACGTCCCGCTCGCTGCGGTACTCTGGAAGGGAGGGATCAGCTTTGGAGGAGTGGTTGCCTTCCTCTTCGCTGACCTGATTGTCCTTCCCATCCTGGATATTTATCGCAAATATTATGGGTTTAACGTGAGTGCTTTTCTCTTAGGCATCTTTTACATTTCCATGGCATTGGCAGCTCTGGCTGTTGAGCTAATTTTTGGAGCACTTCACTTGATTCCCCAGCAACGAAGCGCGCAAATCGTGGAAGAAGCGATCCGCTGGAACTACACGACATTCTTGAACTTGGCATTTCTCGCCCTGGCGGCGATTCTCGTGATCCGCTTTCTACGCACGGGAGGACCGGAGATGCTCCGGATGATGAGCGGTTCAGGCGGACAGTCGCTCGAACATTCTCACGCTGCTCGCGAGGGCCATCATCATGGCTAGCTCAATCTACTGGGTCCGCCGATCGGCTCGTCACGTAGGGCTTCTTGGAGTTGCAATCGGGATCACTTGGGGGGCGTATGTGGCAACGCCTCCACCCGACGTTCGCCATCGTTTGAGCATGGCCACGGCTTATGCCGGCCTGGCTTTTCTGGCATTTTCGCTCTCCATCGGCCCGTGGAACGTGCTGGCTCGACGTCCGAACCCGACAAGTTTCGACCTGCGCCGCGACATTGGCGTTTGGGCAGGGGTCCTCGCTCTCGTGCATACCGCGATCGGCTTGACCGTACACCTTCGCGGACGAATGTGGATGTACTTCTTCAAGGAACTGTACCCATTGAAAACCCAGGGTGGCGAGTTTGGCTTCGCCAACTACGTTGGGGCAGGCGCAGCGCTCTCGTTTCTAACGCTCCTGGCAATATCCAACGATATCTCTCTGCGCGCGCTGGGAACCCGCCGATGGAAATCCCTGCAGCGATGGGCATATGTGGCTGTCGCTCTTACGGTAGCTCATGGTATTGCCTACCAGTTGGTCGAGAAGCGCCAACTCGCTTGGGTCTTCATTTTTGGAACGCTCGCGATTGCGGCCTTGACGATGCAAGCCTTGGGCGTCCTCCGGATCACAAGGGATAGCGTTCAGCCAAAATAGTTCATTGGCCTGCCAGACAGCATCGGTAACCGGAACGGGGCAGGGTCTAGGATGCCATTAGGCGCATTCAATGAGGCAATCCACTTGAGCGAAAAGTCGCTCGCCATGTCGGACAAGTGAGTCAGAAAAAGCTTTCGATATCGTCCTCTGTCGTGAAAAGCTCTGATATCGACTTTTGCCGTAGCGTGTTTCGCGCTCCTATCTGTGAGCACCGTGTTTGATTCAGTTCCTGTCGTACCGAATGACAAGTGCGGGAGGACTTCGGATAGCCGCCGAGCACCCGGGAAAACGCCTTCCTTACAGATGAGCGATTTTGAACAGCCCCTGCCACGACAAGTGTGTGAGTCTGTAAGGTGGCGCCTCGGTGTAGGAGCTGCCCCTTCTTCCAGTCTCGCGTGTGGCGCCAATCAAAGGACGAATATGAAAACGACGAAGTTGCTGGTTATCTCGCTGACCCTGTTTGCAATTGGGACGGTGGTTGGCTGCTCGAGGTTTTCCTCGAAGTCACCGGATGTTTCGGGCAACATACGCAAAGGGCTCGATCAAGCAGGCCTTAAAGAGGTGTCCGTTAGCCAGGATCTTGACAAGGGCATCGTGACACTCGGCGGGCAAGTCGCTAGTGGCGACCAAAAGGCGCAAGCCGAATCCCTGGCGAAGTCCTTCGCAGGCACACAGGTAGTTGCGGACCAGATAGTCGTGACTCCCGCCGGATCAGAAAGAGAAGCAAAAGCCATGAACTCTGATCTGGACCAAGGCATCGAGAAGAATCTGGACGCCGCGCTGATCCAAAACGAGATGCACCATAACGTAAATTACAGTGTGAAAAGCGGCGTAGTCACGCTTGACGGAGAAGTGAACTCGAGAGAGATGCGCGCGCTCGCTGAGAAATTAGCGACCGGAGTGCCGAATGTCCAGCAGGTGGTGAACAACCTCCAGATCAAGAATCAGAAAGCCACTTCAGGACAGTAGGACTCGTCGAGGTTGAGACAGATACTGTAACCAAATCGATGAAATGTCCTCGGAAGCGGCAATCCGGAGTGAAGGGAGATCTGAAATGTTTACCATACTCATCATTTTCTGCATTTTGGCGCTCGTTTTCGCTGGGGGCGGCGGATATTACGGCTATGGCCGGTGGGGCGCGGGCGGCGGTGCGGGCATAGGGATTGGCACAGTGCTCATGGTCCTGCTGGTGTGCTATCTGTTGGGAGTTTTCAGATAGAGCGATTCGCGGTAAGCCGGTCTCGCTGACGAGAGATCGGTAACAAAGCGTAGCCTCGCTTATTCGAAGCCCGGCCGCATCATCTGGAGCGATTTCCACTTTCAACATGTGGTTCGGTTTGTAACGGGCGAGTTCCGACGCCTACACAACCGAGAGACACAGCGTACGTGGCTGATGGTGCTGCGGAGTGTGCTGCGTTATTTGGCACAGGAAGGACAGATCGCCGCCGGCTGGGACGCCGCATTGCCTCCGATTGCCAACCGACAACATGCGCGATTGCCGCGCGGACTGACGGACGATGAAGTACAGGCCCTTTTGAGGGCCAGTGATGGCGCCGACCGACGGACGATACGGAATCGTGCGCTTCTGCTCTTATTCCTGCGGCTGGGACTGCGCACTGAAGAAGTTGCTGCACTATTGCCTGGCGACATCGACTGGGAGAACGGCACTGTAAAGATTCGCAGTAGCAAGACCCGCCGGGAGCGCACGCTTCCTCTTCCGCGGGATGTCGGAGAAGCCCTTGTCGTATTTTTGCGCAGTTTGCGGTTCAAGCCTAGAAGACTCTTCGATCCAACACGCAAAGCGTCGGTCGGCAGTCCCCGACGCCCAGAACAGCGTTACGAAGTCTACGTTAAAAACTGCATGATCTACCTGTTTCAGTGCGCTGGAATTCGCAATCGAGGCGCACACGCCCTGCGGCACACTCTGGCGACAGGGATGGTCAACCGTGGGGTAACCTTCAAGGCTGTTTCCGATATGTTGGGCCACAAGTCGATCACCACTACGCTGATCTATGCCAAGCTCGATATGAAGGCGCTCATGCAAGTGGCATTGCCCTGGCCAGGAGGTGCGCAATGACCTTTGCTGCACTGAGCGCATTCGCCGAAGAGTATCTTGCCCTGCAACGTTCCGCCACAAGGCACGATCCACGACGCAACGGTTACGATCCGCGCTTTCTGAGGCACAAGGAGAAGCTGCTGCGAGGATTCCTCCTCTATTGGCGCAGCCGCGGACGGCCTTGGCCGATCCCTTCTTCATTGCTTTTGGACTGGATTGCAGTGGGAACAGACGGCCAGCATCATGGCCGGGATCAGTATCGCTATTACACCATTCGCGCTTTCCTCCACCAGGTGCGCATTTTCGAGCCGGCCACTGGCATTCCTGAGAACATCTATAGGCCTCTGTTCCGGCGGCGGACACCATATCTGTTCTCCGACCAGGAGATCGCACGACTCATCGGGGCGATTCCTCAACTCCATCGGTTTCATCGGTTCCCGCCACTGCGCGAGCTCACCGTGCATACGCTGATCGGGCTTCTGGCAAGCACCGGACTGCGCATAGGTGAGGCCAATTATTTATGCGCGCATATATAGGATGATCTGAACAAGTGAAATCATTAGAAAATTCATCAATGCCTTGGCCGTGAACACGGCCGTCGCGTCTGTCGGAGTCATGCGTAGAGCGTCGTAGATGTTGCTATCGATTTCACGTGCCCAAGTTTGGTTTAGGGCAATCAGGCTGGAGAACATTGTGGCGATGCACCATGCGCCTCCCGCAACTTCAAGAGCACTTTGGGAAATACGATCGATTATGACGCTGAATATCACTATTACGAGCAATGAGTAGAACAGCATCGAATTGATGCACTGACGTGATCTCCATTCCGTCCTTACATCCTTTTGGAGATGAGTCGAAATGATTCTCAACCAAGGGACGATTTTCATCGATACCTCTGGCCACGACCATGTGACAAGGACGCGGGCTCAGTTGAGATGAGAGCGGCATGCATGTTGAGCACATCCAAATGCGTTGGCTCTGCCAAGTAGTCTAGCGCCATTCTGAGTGGATCGTGGACGACTCGGACCTTTGAAAGATCTTCGCCCCAGATCCCGTCGCGCCGACCGAAAAATTTAAACGTTCCGAATTTGGTTCTTATCACGGGGGTGGTGACAGCGGTCACCGCTCCTTGACGCAGTGCCTACAATGAAACATGCGCCGCGATTCCATCATTTGTACCGAGTGCAAATCCCGGAACCTGCGCCGTGCGACCTGGCGAATGACGGACTTCCGGAAGTTGTTTTCGCTGCGGTATCCGGTTCGCTGTCGCAATTGTCGAGCACGCCAACACGTCAGCATTTTTCGGGCCTTTCGCCTTGATGCTCCGCAGGGCGGACGCCGATGATCGCTGGGAGCCGCGTTGCGATGCCTCTAGTCGAGCTCTTGTAGGGGAATATTCGCTGTGGCTTCTTGGAGGGCCTGAAAGTTCGCAAGGTCTAGCGCCCACATCAGACCTGGCAGCTCGGAAACCTCTATCTTTTCTAAGCCGACCGGCAGGGCTTCAATGATGGCGAGATCGGCATCGTAGTCGGCAAGATGCTTCAGGATGGCGTGCTTGACGCAAGCCAGATTGGCACGCTCGCGGACAGTGCCAGCAACGTGCTCGAGGATCATAAAAGCCATGCGCAGCGACGCGATCTTGCCAAGAGAAGGCTCGGAGGTCATCAGGGAAGCCGGTAATGGCGAGTTTACAACCGATTCGATCGTCACTGAAGATGAACTTTGGTTCATCATGGATTTGCGCGTCACCGGAGGGCGTAGTTGTCAGAGGGCGGTTAGTCTTAATAGACTAAGACATCGGGCTCTAAATAGACCGACTAAGGATTTCGTCTGTTTCAAGGAGGATGAACCGTGTTTGTCCTCGTGGTCGACGATTCTCCGGATGATCTCTTGCTCGCTGTGAAAACCGCCCGTTCGGCGGGGTTTACAGAGATTGATGCCCGATCCTCACTTGAATCTGCCCAATCATGGCTTGAGAAAAGGCTCCAAGGTACATTGCCGCTTCCTATCGCGATTGTTGTCGATCTCGATCTGGGTCTCGACAGTGGTTATGAACTCCTGCGATTCAGGCACGCAACTCCAGCGATGTCCAATGTGCGGATTATTGTCTGGACCCAACTCGGAGACGAGAATCGTGAGATTTGCGAACTTTTCGGTGTAGAGTTCTATATCCCGAAGTGGAAAGGAACCGAAGCACTTCAAGAGGCCTTGCAAGAGCTGAACCTAACAGGCCGTGATTCGTCGGGAGGCACTGGCGGTCCCCGGGAAGTCTTGGGCGATTCCTAACATGCCCCATGATTCCATCGTTTGTAGCGATTGCCGATCCCGGGACCTACGCCGTGCGACTTGGCGAATGACGGACTTCTGGAAGTTGTTTTCGCTGCGGTATCCGGTTCGATGTCGCACCTGTCGAGCACGCCAACACGCCAACATTTTTCAGGCCTTTCGCCTTGATGCTCCCCGAGGCGGACGCCGATGATCGCTGGGAGCCGCGCTAGGCGAGCGCCGAATGAGTGCGAATATTCCTAGCCTCGGCTCCGCCCCGATGCACCGGCTGTCCATGTCCTCGCCGACGTGTGCAGCACCCCCCCGGTGGCGCGGTAGGATTTAATATCTTTTCGCCCTTGCCTGAAAAAGCACCCAGATGGGAAGGCGCAGTCTTTGGGCAGTTGTGGCCTCTCGCCCAAGAGAGCATAGGCGACATAGGCTGCCGTTCTGTGTGTTGTCGGGTATGCCAAAATCGCCGGATATGGTTGTTCAGCAGGCGGAGCTTTTGAGCGCTCCCGGATGGATCTAAATCCATTACCCATTCCGGAGATCGGGCACGAACCTTTCGAATAACTCCCGATCTGTGATCACTCTGCGGCTTTGAATTGACTTGCGCCACGGCTCAAAGTCGATCTGGTTCAACCATTCCTTCACCTGCTGCGGGGGCTGCATTACCTGCTCCAGGCACCTTGAAGTTGACTCCTCGAATGCCGTGCGCACAGTGGCCAACTGGTTGAATTCGATGTCGTTCCAGCAGACTTTATACGGAAACTTCTTTCGCGAGAAATGGCCCACCCGTGCTTCCGAAACGCACTTGACTCCCAGCCCAACGATCCAGGCGCGCAAGGAAAGATCCTGCTCAAGCCTGCCCCAGGTGCGAAAAAACGGCGAGAAGCCTCCGATCCTGTCATAACTGCTGCGCAGCATCATGTAACTGGCGCCAATCAGCATGGGCACGTCATCCGCACCATCGCCCGGGAATACCGTGCGATGGCGGAAGTCGAAACCGGGACAACGTCCGGAAACATAATCTCTCTCGCCGCACCACCGGAAATCAGCGCCCCAGCAGTGGCACCGGGTCAGTTCATAGTCCCACCACGCCGAGCAAAGAAGGGCTTCGGAGTCAACATGAGCCATCATCTTATTGAGCCAGTCCGGCGCAAAGCTCATGTGCGGATCGAGAAAGGAGAGCACGTCGCCGCTCGCAAATGAGGCTCCCGTCCGGCGTGAACGAGCGGATCCCAGTGAGTCGCTGTTGCGGACCACAAGGATATCCGGACGTTCGATCTGGATGGGAACCAGGCTGCCATCGTCGACCAGGACTATCTCGCGGGGATAGCCATCGCTGGTGCGAAGCAGCCCATCAATCGTGGCCTGAAGCAGCTCGTGCGGCTCATCCCGAACGGCGATGATGAAGGAGATCGTAGGCATGCGCACTCCACGCGCATAAGGGTGTTATTCCCGCGGATACCCTTGGAACGTCAGGAATGGGGGCGGCGGGGCATTGATTGTTACCCTGAGCGCTTGAATGCGGCGAGGCATTCGATACAAACACGCTGCTTGCGCCCAGTTTCCACCGGGGCTATCGCTGCGCGACCCTTTCGACGAGCTCGATGATCAACTCATTCGAAGTCAGTGTAACCATCTCCCCGTAATTGCCTGGCCTGAATACCTTTCGGGTTACGCGGATCGTGTACCGCCCAGGCACCGAGAGGTCATACGCACGATCGAGTTCAAGGGTGTCCTCAGTCATCTGGCCAGGCTGAAGTTCGCTCGTGGCTTGACGCCCCTCCATCGCCGCCTCGATTCTGTCTTGAACATACGGAGTCGGCGGTAGTTCCACTCCGTTCTGAGTCCGCATGACGAGCGAGTAATCGGCCCATGCGGATTGGCGGACGAGGATGGCGGGAGAAGAACCTGCGTTCTTCAAATCCAGGTGCAGGTCAATTTGTTCTCCGGCCCTGTAAGAAGGGCGGGCCACGTAGACCGAAATCGCGAGGCCGTCCGTTTCAGGGCCCCATTGTTGTTCAGTCATGCGCCTCCAGTCTCAGAAATGAGCGCCTACTCGACGGAATTATTGGCGCCAGTGAAGGTCCTTCGCATTCGCGGTCCAAACCGGTAGCTCGGTGGATGCCACGCCAGTTGGATTGGGTGCTGCGCTCACGTCCGTAGGCTGACTCCAGTTGTTAGCGGACGGATCTCCGGTCCTCGTCGTGGCCCCGGCAACGTCCCAGTCCAAGCGTGCGAGCGTCACCCAAATACTATCAGCGCCGCCCGGCCGATACATGAAGTACATCCTGAATTTGTCGTTCATGCTGCGCCGCTTGATTTTCGGTTGCAAACTCCCGCCTGGACTGTCACTCGAATTCCATTGCGCCTCGGTGCCCGCTCTAATGGGTTTTGCCGTGTCATATGGGACGCTGGTATCCAATTGAAAGGCTCCGTCGGAGGAAAATTTTCCGTCAGCGCCATTGTTCGGCGTGACGCTCCGATCCGGGTTTGTTAATTGAATACCCGCGATCTGACCATCGCCTCCTGCGGGTCCGGTCGCAGCGCATTTGAAGTCTATCCCGTGTTTCGCTCCAGCCGACACATCTCCATATCCGAGCCATAATTCACCGTGAAATGCACTCATGAACGTTTCAAGCTTGCCGGTTTCGGAGCTCATCTTGATATCAGTGGGAGCGAGCACGTTGAACTTCGCCGCGAATGGGGATTGGGACACGCCGTCCACGCTGGCCGAGAGTTGTACAGTTTTGTTTCCGCCCCCAATCCAATACAAGCCCACATTCTCGGATTCCAGGTCTCCAGATGACAGATCCGTTTTGAACGCCCGGTCAATGGTTTGAATGTAATCTTTCACTGCTTCACCGGGGATGGACCACTGGATATTCGAAATGGTCTTGCCGCCACCCTTCACTCGAACCTGAAGCTCAATCTTCTGGCCGACTATCTTGTCGGTTGTTTTTTCGCTTATGACGAGGCCGCTCTTTCTATCGACTATCTCGAGAACGCTCCGCTGCAACGAAATCGTCACAGACGTCGTTTTGTCCGACGTGACACCGCCGTTCGCCCGGCCCAATGTATAGCCTGGAGACGAAGCCGTCACGTCGTAACTATCAGGACTGATAGGTCCAAACTTGATCCGCCCGTCCGATCCGGAAGGGCCGTCTTGCTTTTCGGGACTGCTATTGGCGCTGATCTGCACCGTTATTCCCTCTATCGGCGCATTATTGTTCGAAGCATCGACGACTAAGACTTCCAGGAAACCAGGATGGGGTGGAGGCGCTCCTCCGGGCAGGAGGTCCTTCGTTCCTGGCTCCTTTCCCTCGTCGTCACCTGTGCTCAGCGGGAGGCCTGCTGGAACAGGGCAGGGCTGGACGGGGTCGGCAACCGTTCCCGTACCTGCGTTTGCATTGCCGTCGTTTGCAGCTTCTTTCAGTGCATCGAAGAGCGGAATTGTGGTTGGAGTTGGTGTCGGGGTGGGTGTAGGGGTAAGCGTCGGCGTCGGGGTGGGTGTTGGCGTGGGTGTGGGAGTTG
>Ga0210393_10005142_pt1 | contig 10311 bp, 7 predicted proteins | sample IncBWC27OmetaG_FD_160068 | JGI IMG/M metagenome (GOLD analysis project Ga0210393, IMG submission 160068) | Forest soil microbial communities from Barre Woods Harvard Forest LTER site, Petersham, Massachusetts, United States - Inc-BW-C-27-O ...
CCGCTACGCGCCTGTTCTCGGATCAGCCTTCGCCACTTCCTACACGCCTTCTTGGAGCGCTTAGTCATGCTGCGACAGTGCTATGGGCCCGACCCTTTTACAAGATGGGGTTCGTTTAACGCTCACGTACTTACTAGGTTAAGAGACCCTTAGCTTAGTGCGACGAGGAGGTTTGCCAACTGCCTGGTTAGAGTCGGGTAATCGGAAACTTGAAGCCTTGAAATCCATATGGACGGTTACCGCGTTAATCAGGACCCTCGCGGGGGAGGCCAGCTTAGGTTCCTAATTTAGTACAGCCTGTCGGTAGGCCCGGGTACCAACTGCTCTAACCGAGCGTACAGACCCAGGATCGGGTCGCGCGACTTTTCAAACATCTGGATTATTTCCGCGCGAGAGTCCAATCCAGAAATTCGAATTTCGCCAAGCAACAGGTAGAACTGCCAAAACCACTCAATTCTGTTTTGTACTTGGAAAGCATTCACGCCCAGAAAGTTCACGTAACTTTGTATAATCCTCGACTGCTCCGGACCCGAGGGAGTAAGCTCAATCAAACCCGCGTAGATGACGGCCTTTTCGTAAAAGAAGTCGTCCGCGGGCTCGTCATCAGCCTCCCACGATTCAAACTCTTCGAGAAAACCGCTCAACTCTTCGTTCCAGCTACCCGTGTTCCTATCTTCGGCGGAGAGCAGCTTCTCTTGTTTCGTTCCAAACTTCAATTCCCGTATCCCTTCTAGGAGTTCCTTCGATTTCGGCGAAGAAAAATAGTCGTGCTTGCTCGGCTGCGAGCTGTCCAGCGTTTCCTGAATTTCGTCCCTGCCAACGGGAGCAAGGGCATATTTCTTCACGTTCAGGCCTAAATGTTCGTTGAATCGGTTCACAAAGTAACGAGCGGCCCCGGAGAGCGAGTTCGCTTCTGCGGGTTCCGTCAAGAGTTCGGCGCAGGGGGAGTCTCGAAGATTAGAAAGCAGATACTCTCGGAGGATCTGCAAAATTCCAACCACTGACACTCCTTTAGCATCCAGTTCCGTAACCAGCCCGGCTAAAGAGTCAAAATCACCGTACCGCGCAGCAGCTGTGAAAGAGCGTTTATCCCCGTGCAGTGTCGCTAGCGAAGTTGCAAACGAGTTTACAGCTATCCGCAGGTCTCCTGAAGATAGATCCACCGTGCGTAGAAGCTGCGCGATCGGTCCGACTTGAGAATGAGATCGCAACCCGGTGATGTAGCGCTCCAGCAGCTCCAGTCGGCGTCCTTGCAGCTTCTCCTTCTGCGTAAAGCCATTGCTTATCAGCTTACCTAGCGTCTGGTAGAAGGCTTTTAGGTCATAAGCCAAAGGTTCCCCACAGCCAAGGGGCTCTAAAGAAAGCTCTGTCTGCTCGAAAAGGGTGCGCGCCTTCGTTTGGCTGAGGGTAAGCGCATCCTCGACGGCTCTTGACTGCAATGATAGCCTGTCCAAATTCAGTCGAAAGGCGTCGTCAAGGAAGCCGGACCGACTGTCTGCGGCCATCGGAGTGCCCGGGCGCCTCTTTAGGGGTTGTTGGGCGGACTCGGCCAGGTAGAAAGCATCAGAGATGAGTTGAACTTTCTTGGACGGCTGAGTAACTCTTTCTGACTCAGCAAGGCGGAGTAGAGCGTTCGCGGCAAACTCTGGAGGGACTGCGCCTGCCATGTCGATAAGCGCCTGCACTTCCGGTTGAACTTTGGTCTCTCCACTGGAGGGCTGCCGCTCGGCGGCGTCTGTCTGCGAAATCTCCTTGCCGGTTTTGTCTTTCGGAATTTGTGCTGTGGCTGATTCCTGCCGGAGGAGAAACCCCGCGACTATTATCCCAAGGACCCGCAGAAGATAAAAAGTCCGCACTTGATTCCCCCAAGGAATAGTGAGGCTATGCCGTCCTAAGCAAGTAAGCGAAAGTCTACCACCAGCTCCGAAAAACATTCGAGCAACTTGGGAGCAGGAAAACTCACACGCGTAGTATAAACACAGCAGATATTCGCATCCTTCAAGGGCCTTCCTTGGTTTGCTTCCGCCACTGGATGGTTAGAGTCGCCTAATCGGAAACTTGAAGCCTTGAAATCCATATGGACGGTTACCGCGTTTACCAGACTGAGGTACACTTCGCTGGTTGTAGGCTCTGTTTCCAACACTTGCTGTACGAATGTGCAATTCTCAACCCGTGGCCAACGAGAACGCAGCAGCCAAAGACTGGTTGGTGTGAAATTGGATTGAGGTTTATACTCCGCGTTGTGCCGAGTCCGATGCATTTGCGGCCTATCTTCTTAGCGATCTTTGTAATCCTGATTTCGTCTGACTTATTGCGCTCCCAATCCCCGGAGTGCGTAGACCGCCCACCGTCGGCCTTTTATAAATCTCAGCGAATCAAAATCAAAATAGTCAGCGTCGAATTTCGCGGAGAAAGCTCCCTTTCAGACACAGACCGCTCACAAATTGTGGAGTCAATACAGCGGTCGAATGTCAGTGTTTCGGCAACAGAACCGGACACGTATTGGGCGAATGGATTGGGAGGAGTAGCAAGTAAAGCCTTGCACGCTCAAGGTCACCCTGAAGATCGCGCGAAAGTGACACCGTACTTGGTGAGCGCGGAGCCTGGTCAGCGGTCCTACACTGTGAGCATTGAAATTGAGACCGGGCCTCAATACCTGGTCCGCACATTGCAAGTCGTAGAGGCGACGGCCTTCACGCCAACTGAGTTGATGAAGCGATGAAGACAAAATGTCGCAGAGTATCAAATCCATTAAGCGACTCTACGGCGCTAAAGGCTATATCGATATGACCGCCGGGTATAGCATGAGTACCCATCAGAACCAACCCCTCCTCGTCGACGTTAGCGTGCAAGTGGTCGAAGGTAAACAGTATCGCGTGGGCACCGTCCAAATCCTTGGACTGGGTGCAAGAGATGAAGACCTTGTGAAGTCCATTCTGGAACCAGGCCAAATCTTCGATAGCCTATCCTTTACGAACTTCCTGAACGAGCACAGGAATCTTCTGCCCGTCGACGCGTCCGACAACGACATCACCATGAGACGAATTCTCGACGATGGAACTTTGGAAATAGCTCTCGATTTTCGCCGCTGCCCTGGCGGCAAAATTCCTTTCCCACCAGTTAACGTTTCTGTGCCCATCTGGGATAAATCTCAGTTTATGGCGTTATCCGACCGGTGGTTTCACGTGCCCGATTAGCGTCCAAACCGAAGTTCATCTGCCGGGGGCGGCGATTCCACTTGTACGATAACCGCTGTTTATCGTCCAGGTGCCGCGACGGTTTGCTTCGATTACTTCGTAGAAACAGGTTGCAGGAGGACTTCCGTCAAGTCGACGATCACTCAGAACCTTATCATTTCGATTCCTACAACCACGATTATGGGCCGTGCGGGAATCGTTGCGAGCCTCCTCCCGGAGGTACTATCATGACCGCATGCTGGAAACCATTGGCCACTACCGGATCCGGCGCAAGATCGGCCAAGGGGCAATGGGGGTTGTGTTTGAGGCATGGGACGAGCATCTCGAACGCCCTGTCGCGGTAAAGACCATCCTCGAAGTAAATGAAAGCAAAGAAGCCCGCTCCAGGCTTTGGCGGGAGGCGCGATCCCTGGCCCGCGTGAATCATCCCAACGTCTGCCAGGTCTTCGACGTCTTCGAAGAAGGCGAGTCGCTCGTCCTCATCTTGGAGTTGCTCGACGGCCAGTCCCTCGCGGACCGCCTTCTCACCGGCGTGATTACTACCTCGGAAGCGTTGAGCACTGGACGTCAGATCCTCGGCGCGCTACAGGCCCTTCATGACCTGGGCATCGTTCACCGCGACCTGAAACCCTCCAACGTCTTTTTGACACGCCACGGTGCCAAGCTCCTCGATTTCGGCTTGGCCCGAGTGACGGATGCAATCTGCAGCGGCGACCCAAATCAGACGCGAACCACTCTGTCGCTGACCGCTCCCGGACTTATCGTTGGAACTCCCCATTACATGGCGCCGGAACAGGCCGAGGGCCTTCCGACAGGTCCGCCTGCGGACATCTTCGCGGTTGGCTCTATCCTTTACGAAATGTTGACTGGCAAGCGGGCCTTCGAAGGCCATTCCCTCGTGGATGTCCTTTATGCCGTCTTGCATCAAAACCCGCCCCCTCTTAGCGGATCGCGCGAAATTGAAGCTTTGGACCGTATAATTCGCCGCGCCATGGCCAAACGCGTCGACGACCGTTACTCTTCTGCCCGCGAAATGCTCCAGGCCCTTGAATCTGTTTCACTCTCCGGCAGCACCGCCGTCGCTTCCCGAACCCGGACAGTTTCCCGAATTATCGTCCTGCCCTTTCGCGCTCTGAAAAGTGATGAGCAAACTGATTTTCTTAATTACACTCTCCCAGACGCCATCAGCAATTCCCTCTCCGCCATGGACAACCTTATCGTGCGTTCCACGCTTCTGGCTGCCAATTTCGGAGGGCAGCCCGATCCCAAACGTGTCGCCGTCGAGGCCGACGTGGATGCCTTCCTCACGGGCTCGTTGCTTCGCGCTGGGGATCGCTTTCGGCTCACCTGCCAACTCATCGACGCGCCTGGCGGTTCCGTTATCTGGTCGGAGTCGGCGAATTCCTCAATGCAGGATCTCTTCATGATCCAGGACGAGTTGTGCGAACGCATCCTGCAATCACTCCAACTTCCGCTCGACGAACGGGAGCGCCGCTCCTCCCATCGCGATGTCCCGGCCAGCGCCAGAGCCTATGAGTTTTATCTTCGCGCCAACCAGATTGCCCTTACTCGCACTTTGGATAGCATGAGCCTGGCCCGCGACCTTTACCTTCAGTGCGTGGAAGAGAGCCCTGACTATGCCCCGGTGTGGGTGCGACTCGGCCGTGTCTGCCATTTCCTGGGAAAATTCGGCGACGGTGCGGGCGGCGATGTCGAGCGCTCTGCACAAGCCTTCAACCGTGCCTTTGCTCTCAATCCTGATCTGCCCCTCGCCCACAATTTCTATACGCCCGTAGAGTGCGATCAGGGCCGCGCGCAAGCGGCCATGCTCAGGCTTCTACAGCGGGCGCGCTCCCGCCGAAACGATCCCGAGCTCTTTGCCGGTTTAGTTCAGGCCTGCCGCTATTGCGACGAACTAGAGGCATCCGTTGCTGCTCACCTTCGTGGCCGCCATCTGGATCCCCACCTGGTTACAAGCGCCGCGCATACCTACTTCCTGCAGGGAGAGTATGCCAGCACGCTCGATTGCTATAGCAAAAAGGGTGCTTATTATCTCGATTGCGCCGCGCTAGTGGCTCTGGGGGAAAATCAGACCGCCCTTTCCATGCTTCGAGAGCGAGAGCAATCCGGAGGAACCACCGGGGCCGTACAGGGAATCATGCGCTCTCTTCGCGCCTACCTCGAAGGCAACTGGGAAGAATGTCTCAACGCGATTGCGACAGCGGAGGCCGCTATCCGCAGGGATCCGGAGATTCTGTTCTACTCGGCACGTCACCTCGCTCGCATCAACGAGAGCGACCGCGCCATCTCCGCACTCTCCGCCGCGATCGACTGCGGATTCCTCTGCACCTCCGCCATTTTGCGCGATCCATGGTTCGGCTCTTTGCGATCCCTCCCTCTCTACGTTGAACTTGTGAAACGGGCCGAACAGCGCGGCCGCGAAACACACGCCGCATTTCTGGCAGCGGGAGGTGAGCAAGTGATCAGTGTCGCTTAACACCTTAACGCCAGACGCCCAATGGTCATAGACCGATCACTCCCAGCTCCAGCCCTGTCGGATACCTCTGACCAAGGACGAGGCTCAGGCACCATAAAAAAGATGGGCACTTTGGAAGGTGCTGGTAGTCGCTGTCCAGAGGTCCGTCAGAGAGAAGGCGTGAATTCCATCTGCAACTTGCCGATGGGAACCAAATCCACTTGCCTGTGTCGCCTAATCGGAAAGTTGGCTACCAGTACTCCTGAGCGTTGTAGAAGCGTCCAAACCAATCGGATAAGCGGTCGTTCTCGGCGGCGAGCGACTGAGCGGCAGATTAACTCGCCCCTATGGCTCCTGAATCAAACGAATCGCCGTCTCTTTTGGGGCAGGCCCTAGGATTTCCAGATTAGGCGGCCGTTACTATTGGCAACTTCCTGAACGATTTTCGTAAACAATTGATCTTCCATGGCGGTGCGTTTTGTGTAATCGACGACATAACTAAGGGTGAATTCGAGCGAGCCTGAATTAACGACGAGCGCGACGGTAGGTTCGAGGGGAGGATTCACGCTTTGATAATCGTCGCTGACGCTTTTCCAGGAAGCGCGCGCCTCGACAAGGTACTCTCCAATGGCTTCTTTGGCTATCCTGCAAAGCATGTCGCGGGCAAACTGGCAATCGCTGGTGACGGTTAACAGGACCTTGATCTCGTCCCAAATAAACTGGAAGCCCTGAGAGTAGTTGAAAACGGAACCTTTCAAGACCGCGCTGTTGGGGATACGAGCGATGCGTCCGTTGTATAAATCATTGCCAACCCAGTTGCCGGTTTCGATCAAGGTGGTACGCAGGAGGCCGATGTCAATGACGTCGCCACGCGTTTCGCCGATCTGAATGCGGTCTCCGACGGCATAGAGCTTGGAAAAACCTATCGAGAATGCGCCAGCGATGCTGGCCACGACATCCTGTAGGGCGACGGCTACACCAGCGCCGATAGCACCAATGGCAAAACTGAGGCGACCCAAACGGTCTTCAAAAAGAATCGCAACGAAAAGGAGAATCGAGAGGTAACCGGAATAGGCGACGAATTTGCGGACTTTGTAGCGGGCATCGGCTCGACCAAAGCGGCGGGGAAGCGTCTGTTCGAGGAGGTGAAAGGTAGCGTAAATAAAGATGATTCCGATCACCGCCGCGACACACTTCGCGAAGAGGGAAAGCGAAATGGCGTGTTGTAAGAAATCGTTCATACTGTCATCCACACGCTTGGCCAGAGACCTGTGACTATAAGGCCGCGCCATGGCGTGGGACAACCGGGATTTGTGTAGTGGGCAAGTGGGGAATGGAGCGGTGCGGGTCGGTTGCGAGGAGCAGTCCGAGCGTTAGTGCGGCTTATAAACAATTACGCAAATATCACACCAAGAATCGACTCGTGCAGCCGCTATATGCAAGGATCTGGACTTCACTGAACACCGGCACTGGGTTACGGTCTCTTCGACAAAACTCCGGAGGTCCCACCCGATGCGTTACTTCGTTTTCCAGAATGGCGTGCAGAATCTGCAGCCCAGCTTGCCCGGTCAGCTGTTCCACCTGCGCTTGCATCTCTGCCCACACCTCGGCTATCGGCAACGGCACCCGCACCAACAACTCTTGCCCACCGACGACCTCGAACTTGTGATTGGACTTGCGGTCTTTCCTCTGGTATTTCTTTCTCACGGCGGCTCTCTCCTTTAAAAGAGATTCGCAACCCGAACTCTATCCGAGTTCGGGCGAGAGCCGCTGCTTCTTGTTCTCAAGTTTCAACTAAATGTGGGGCATCCGCCATGTCCTTCCAGCCACAGGTCAACTCCTGGTTTGTCGCATTACCGGTAACTTGAAAATCCACTTTACCGATTACAGCTGCGTTAATCGGGACCTGACTCGTGCATACGGCAACCTGCACTATAATCACAGCGTGTCCATGTTCAAAAATCTTCTGATCCTTTCGGTTGTGCTGTTGCCAGTGCACCAGTTACGGGCGCAGCAGCATGTCACGTTTGCAACTGAAGATGGCGGGAAGATTTGCGCGGATGTGTATGGAAAAGGGAAACGGGCTGTCGTCCTGGCGCACGGGGGAAGATTCACGAAGGAGAGCTGGCGACCGCAGGCAGAGGTGCTCGCCGCAAAAGGATTCAAGGTTGTCGCATTTGATTTCCGGGGGTTTGGGTGCTCGACGGGACCTGGGGATAAGGACATGTTCACCGCTCCGATGGCAAATGATGTTTTAGCAGCGGTGCACTATTTGAAGAAGCATGGGGCACAAACGGTTTTTGCGATTGGCGGGAGTTTCGGCGGCGCAGCAACTGGGGATGCTTCGATTCAATCGAAACCGGGCGAGATCGATCGGATCGTATTTCTTGGCGCTGCCCCGAATCTTCCGGCGGACCAGTTAAAATCGCGGACGCTTTTTATCGTTGCACACGATGATGCAAACGACGACGGCCCACGACTGCCGGGGATTAGAGCTCAGTATTTGAAGGCTCCGGAACCTAAAGAGCTGATAGTGTTGGACGGCGACGCTCACGCGCAATTTCTTTTTCAAACGGACCAGGCTAACCGCGTGATGGATGAAATTTTTCGTTTCCTGTCCGCTCCTTAATCGGCCACGGCGGAATCGGAGTAGTTCTTGGGCAAATCGGACAGGTCCGGCCCAGTACCCACATGGACGATTACCGCGTTTGATTACCAGGAACTGTCTTCGTCCGCTTCAGCGCCGATGTGGAAAGAGATCATGATTTGGACTGTTATTCGTGCCGCAATGCGACCATCGGATCAACTCGCGTGGCGCGGCGGGCGGGGATGTGGCACGCGAGCAGAGCGACAACGGCCAGAAGCAGCCCGACAGAGGCAAACGTAATAGCATCAGTCTCACTGACGCCAAAGAGTTGCGCCTTAAGCAAGCGCGTGAATGCCACAGCGAGCGCCGTGCCCACGACGAGGCCCGCTAGTGTGAGCCGGAATCCCTGGTTGAGAACGAGACGGTAGATGCCTCCCTTCTCCGCGCCGAGCGCCATGCGGATGCCGATTTCCCGCGCGCGTTGGCGTGTGCTGTAAGCCACAACGCCATAGATGCCGACGGCGGCGAGCAGCATGGCAAGAAGACCGAACGAGCCGGCAAACGTAGCCGCGACGCGTCCAAAAAGTGTGCCGAGCTGCATGGTGACGGAAAGCGGATTCACGTTGAACAGCGGCAACTCCGGATTGAGCTGATGGATGGTCTCTTCCACAGAAGAAGCCATGGCACGCGGATCGCCAGTTGTGCGGAGGTGAATGGTGGTGTCATGTGTCGGGCTATAGGCCTGGTAACTCGGCAAATAGATGACAGGCTCGCTCGGGTAGGTGAGCAAGCGGTATTTGGCATTGCGCGCTACTCCAACGATGGTGAAGCGATCACCGCCGTCCGTCACCTGCTTGCCGAGAGCGTTTGCACCCGGCCAATAACGATCGACAAAGGCCTGGTTGACGACGGCAACGAGTTGCGATTCCGCCGTATCCGCTTCGGTGAATTCACGGCCCGAAATCACGGACGTGCGCAGAGTGCGAAAGTAATTCGGCCCGACGATCGCTCGGCTGATCTCCATCGATTCGTGCGGTTGCGGCACGTAGCCTTCCAGCTGCAGATAGTCGGTGTGGATGCTGAAGCTCAGCGGTGAAAAATCAGCCAAGGTCACGGATTCGACCCCGGGAAGCGCCGAGAGCCTGTCGAGCACCTGCCGGTCGAACGCCGCACCCGTCGCGCGAGTGTAACCAGCTGGCGAGAGCTCGTAAGAAGTAAGCAGCAGATGACTTGCTTCGAATCCCGGATCCGCTTGCTGTGCTTTCTGAAGGCTGCGGGTAAAGAGTCCCGCGCAGACCAAGAGAACGAGCGAGAGTGAAATCTGTGCCACCACCAGGCCGCTCAAGAGACGACCCTTGTGCAAAGTAAGCGAGACGCTGGTCGCTTCCTCCTTGAGAACAGATTGCACCGGCAGGCTCGAAGACCGCAGGGCCGGAACAATACCAAAGAGGATCGCAGCGAGGATGGAAACCGCAATCGTGACGAAAAGCACGCGTTGATCGACGTGCGCGTCGTTTGTCAGCGGAAGAGAGCTGGGCGGAAAGAAAGCGACGATGCTGCGAGAAGTCCACACCGTAATCGCGATGGCCGCGGTACCGCCGAGCAGACCAAGCAGCAGGCTCTCGATCAGAAACTGGCGGATGATCTGTTGCCGTGAAGCGCCCATTCCCAGCCGGATGGCAATCTCGCGGCGGCGGCCGACCGAACGCACCAACAGAAGACTGGCAACGTTGGCGCAGGCCAGCAGCAGTAGGACTCCGGCGAGCCCCAGCAACATCGGAAGAATCTTGTAGAGATAGCCGTTGATACCGAAGGGAGAACGCCAAAGCGGGTCGAGAGAAATCTCGTTCGGGCTATCCCGGTGATCCTCCGGGAACCGCTCGGCGATTCCCCGCATGAGCAGGTTCATTTCGGCCTGCGCCTGATTCTTCGTGACGCCCGGGCGAAGCTTTCCGAGCACGATCAGCCAGAAAATGCCGCGATAATCGGGACGGTTAAAACCCCAAACATCACGATCCATCGAGACAGGAATACACAGTTCGGCGCGAAGC
>Ga0210393_10005143_pt1 | contig 10311 bp, 7 predicted proteins | sample IncBWC27OmetaG_FD_160068 | JGI IMG/M metagenome (GOLD analysis project Ga0210393, IMG submission 160068) | Forest soil microbial communities from Barre Woods Harvard Forest LTER site, Petersham, Massachusetts, United States - Inc-BW-C-27-O ...
TCTTTGGCCCCGTAGCTAAAGTCGCCTTCTTCGCTGTAGATGTAGGCCGGAACCCAGTAGCCCGGGATCAGGTTCAACCGCCAGCTGTCCATGTGGAAATAGAAAGCGTTTCTCGGCCGCGGCGCGTACGTACCGTTTAGCCGGACGATGTTGTAATCCTGATCTTCCACCCAGATGCGGCCCAGGAAGCGGCCTTTGCCCGCATCTTTCTTGGGCGTCACGTCGAAGACGAGGCAACGAACGTCGCCAAGAAATTCGCGGCGCACGTACTTGAAGCTGTAGTGACCGCGATCGAAGTCATCGCGATCGGCAAAAATCATCCACGAGAAGCCCATGGGCTTGTATTCAAACTTGAACAGCTTGCTCACTCCGCCCAGCAGGTTCTTCTGGAAGCTTTCATCCCGGGAAAGGTAGTCGCGACGGTCAATGCTTTCTCCGAGGTCCAGCCGGCCGAGAAAATAGTGGTCCTCGCTGGGGACAGCGCCGAGTTTCGGATCAGCCTTCAGGTTCTGAAGATAGGTTTCGACCAGCGGTGTCCGCGTCTTCAGCAGTTCCATCAACCCATGTTCGCGCAGGATGGTGCGATCCACCACTTGATCCATGGTCGTCGGCGGAGCCATCGCGTCCGACGCCGCAGCTACTGATTGTCCCGAAACCGGGTTGGCGGGCTGCGATGCAGCCGGTTGAGCTGCCGTCGCGGGCTGCGACGCAGCAGCATTCGCTGGGGCAGGGTTCGACGACGATTGATTCGCGCTCTGCTGTGCCACTGCACTCAGCGTGATCAGCAGGAAAGCGGTGAACATCCATTTGCAAGTACGCATGACTCTGTTCCTCTCTCTGTCTCTAAACTCAATACGCTAACTGGAAAACCACATGTACGATTGCCGTCGAATCTACTGGTGTGCCCATACGCTGCGCCGGCTTGAACCGCATCTGGCTGGCAGCAGTCACCGCCGCTTCATCCAACCCATGACCCAATCCCCGCACCACGCGATTCACATGCAACTGACCATTCGCGCCAAACAGCACTTCGAGCAAAACTTCTCCCTCCAGTTTCAGCTGGCGAGCTTCCTGGGTATAAACCGGGCTGGGTTTCGAAATGATTTCTACTTGGGTCGTCGCCGGGCTGCTGTCGGCTTGGGCGATCTTCGGTGCGTTGTGAGAAACTTGCTGCGCGCCGAATCCTGCAGTCTGCACCGATCCCCCTCGGTTCCGGTTGTCGCCCTGCGCAATCCCATTTCCGAAGCCCGCGCTGGCGACGGTGCCCTTGATGCCGTTTGCGCCACCTGCTCCGTTTCCTTGACCTTGGCCCTCGGGCAAATCAAACGAACCCAGCTTCGCGGCTGCGAGATGGGCGTTGTCCTTGCCTTGTCCTTTGAGGCCATCAGGATCTCCGAATCCTCCCGTCTGCACTTTCTGTATCGGAGCGCTGACGGTGGGAGCGGCGGAGCTGCCGAACGCGCCCGTGTACACGATCCTCGCCGGCATCGCGCTGGAAGGTGGGGCTAATTCAGGCGCTTTGAACTTTGCTTCCAGTTGAGGAGCTTTTTCTTCCTCCTCTTTCTTCTTCTTTACGCGGATATCCTTCGGCACAAATAGTTTCGCCGTCGGGAACGACACCGGAGGCGCAACCTTCGGGAGCTCCACCGGACGCCGCGTCTTCACCTTCGGCTTGACCGGTTCCGGCCTCAGATCCGGCCTCGGAACCAGTTCCGTCACTGTGAATTTCTGCCTCAGCCGCAGCGTGTCTGGGAAAAAGAACCCAGCTCCCAGCAGCAACAAGATAAAAAAGACTTCAATGCCGTAGCTTGTGGCCAGGGTGCGCCACTCGATGTGCCGCTCCGGCAGAAGACCGAAATTAAGCTTGTCAGGCGTAGCCATCCACACACTCCAGTTAAGGGAACCCGAGCCATGGGGAGAGTGCGCGGGTAGAGCTTCTAACTTACGGGAGACTGGGCGAGGGGTAAACGTGCCTCCGGCACCTGTACTTAGGTAACGAGCGGAGGCCCGAAGCGGAACCGGCCCCGAAAAAGGCTGAACCTGCGAAGCGCAGCCTCTTAACACCGCTTTGGGGCGTCACGATTTTAGGCTGAGGTACCGCCTGAGAATGTGATCGACAGGACTGTAGTAAAGCCAGATTGAGGCAAAAAGCAAGACTCCTGCAGGACCAGGGGTGATCTGCCCAAGGACCAACTCATCCTGAGCGGAGTAGATTCGCGGCCCTCGCCGCGAATTGGGCGCGGCCGAGCAGCAAACGCGCAAAAATTATCAAACCGAATAAGCCAGGAAGACTCAGCCGTGGGACCGCAGGCAGCTGAGCCTCCTGTCTTCACAGAGGGTCCCCGACTAGTGTTTGTTGGCGGATTCGGCAGCCTGCTTCAGCTCATGGCTGGCCTGCTCGAGCAATTCCTTGGCTTTTGCGGCATGCCCTGACATGTCCCACTCATTGGCCGACTGGGCAGTCTGGATTTTTTCGAAGGCCTGATCGCAAAGTCGCTGCGCCGCCGCCAGGTTGGGGTGTCTTTTCCCGCTGACATTTTGCTGCGGCATTCCCATTTGCCCATAAACCAGGCTTCCGAACAGCAGACCAAGGCTCAGAATACTTCCTAAAACCGCGTTCTTCGGCATTTCTACCCTCCTCAGGGATGGATTTCTCGGTAGTTGAACCCAAGAAAAAACATAAAGTTGTGGTGCCGCGACATTCTACGACATCCTTGAAGTTCGCGGCAAAACTACAAGGGCGCCGGCAGGTACCTTTTTGGTATCCCGTCCCCGCGGAATCTTTGGGGTCACGTTCGTATAACCGGACAAGTCCCAGCGGGGCGCCAACAAGGCCACTACCGATTCTCTCGCGACCGTCGCCCGGCAAAAGCATAGAAAACTGGTATGCCAGCCAGAATCACGAGGCAGCCCAGCGCCGAATTCCGCAGGTTGTCCGTAAAGGTGTAGTAGAGAAGCAGAGCGGAAGACAGCACAAACAGAGCGGGGACCACGGGGTATCCCCAGACCCGGTAAGGCCGCGCGGCCTGCGGATCGCGTCGCCGGAAGATGAAGACCGTACTTCCCGCGATCATGTAAAACAGCCATTCGGCAAAAATCGCCAGTGAAAACAATTGACGGAAGTTTCCTCCTAAAAGCAGCAAGAGAATGGCAAGTGCCGCCTGCACCGCGAGCGCGACCGAAGGTGTATGAAAGCGAGGATGAACTTCGGCGAGTGCCGAGAAGAAATAGCGGTCGCGCGCGACGGCGAACGGAACGCGAGCCCCGCTCATGACAGTGCCATTCAATGTGACCAGCATCGAAATCGCCATCGCGGCCGAAACCACACTGGCGCCAAGGGGGCCCCACACCAGGCCGATGGCGTCAGACGCGGGTCGAGGCGAAGCCGCAATTGCGCTGGCAGGCAAAACGAACTGCACCGCCGCATTGACTAGCATGTAGAGCGCGCCCACGGTCGCGACACCCGCGATCAGAGCGATAGGAATGTTTCGCTCGGGCTGGCGGATTTCTCCGGCGACCATGTTGAGGTCATTCCATCCGTCATAAGCCCATAAGGCGGCGACCAGCGCGGCCATGAATCCAGCAAGTCCGCCCTTGGCAGCCGCGTATGTGCCGGCGAAATGGCCCCAGCTTCCCCCGCTATAGCTGAAGCCGATGACAACGATGCCCAGAATGATCGCGACTTTCAACATCGTGAAGACCAGTTGAAACTCGCCTGCTTTCTTGACTCCAAGGTAATTGAGCAAAGAGATCAGCAGGGTAGCGGAGATGGCAAAAAGTTGTCCGTAGGAAACGGCGATCGGCCAATTGACGACGTGATCGGAGAAGAATGCGAACACCGGAAAAGTTTCGAGGATGCGAACCAATCCGATGGTGACGGTCGCGATCGAAGCTGGCTTGGCAATGACGAACCAGGTCCACGCGTATAGAAATCCGGCCAACGGTCCATAGCCATCGCGCACATAAACGTACTCACCGCCGGCCTGCGGCTTCATCGAACCGAGTTCCGCGTAGGTGAGCGCGCCGAAAAACGAGAGCAAGCCGCCAACCAGCCAAGCCAGGTAAACCAACTTGGCCGAGCCCACGGCCTGCATCATTTCCGCCGGAACCAGGAAGATGCCGCTGCCGATGATGGTGCCGACGACAATTGCTCCCGCATGACTCACTCCGAGATCGCGCGCCAGTTCGGGGCGGGACGTCGCAGCTTGGATTTGGGCCGGCATCGAGTGGAAGTATAAGCGAAAACCGCCGAACGCAAAGCCCGCCGCAGCCTCGAAGCAGACCGCCAAGACAAACTCGGCATCTCGGCGGTTCGCTGCGTTTTAAGATTCTGCTTGTTCGGGCGGTAGCACGACGCTGAACGCGTATCCGACAACAAAGGTCACCACGGTTCCGATGGCGACATACCAGGTCCAGGGCACGCGCGTTCCCAGCCAGACATAGACTTCGGAAGCGAAGCCGCACAACATACCAATCATCGCCCCGCGTTGATTGGCGCGTCGGGTCAGCACTCCGAGCAGGAACACGCCCAGCAATGCTCCGTAGGCGACGGACGCGATTTGCAATCCGACTTCAATGACGCGCCCGACTTTATGGAGCGACAACATGGCCAGCGAAAACAGCACAAGGGCCCAAACGAAAGTTGCCATTCGCGAGAGCTGTACGCGTCGGCGTTCGTCGGTTTGCGGCTTGTGCTGAAGATAGAAGTCGATGATCGAAGTCGAAGACAGCGAGTTAAGCGCGGCGCTCAAGTTCGACATCGCCGCCGCCAGAATTGCAGCAATCAGCAAGCCGGAAATTCCGTGTGGCATCTGGCTGACAATAAATCTGGGATAGATCCGGTCCGCAGTGCCGAAGTTTTTAGAAGGCACATGATAATAGACAAACAGCATGACGCCGACCATCAGGAAAAGGGCGAACTGGAAAAGAATTGCGACTCCGCTCGAGAGCAGGGCGGTTACGGACTGGCGCTGGCTGCGTGCCGCCAGGAGTCGCTGCACTATGAGTTGGTCGGTGCCGTGGCTGGCCGTGGTGAGAAAAGTTCCACCGACGAGGCCGGCCCAGAATGTGTACGGCTTCCAGAAGTTTGGGCTGAAGTCGAAGACCTGCAGCTTGCCGGCGCTCTCGGCGACACTGTGAATGGTGGCCCACCCTCCGGGTACCAGGTGAAGGATGGTAAACAGCCCTACCAACGTTCCGCCCACGTAAATAACAGTCTGCACGACATCGGTCCAGATCACAGCCGCCAGGCCGCCTTCGAAGGTATAGATCAGGGTTAACACCGTGATTATCGCGATCGAGGCAATCTCGCCGGTGCCCAGCGCGATGGCCACGACGATCGAAACCGCATAGACGCGGACGCCTTCGGCGGCTGCTCGGGTCACGAGAAACAGGCCTGCAGTGAGGGATCGCAAGCCGCGACCAAATCGGCGCTCGATCAGCGCATAGGCTGTGTAGAGATCGCCACGAAAGTAATGCGGCAGCAGAACAAAGCTGATAATGACGCGTCCCACGAGATATCCGAGCACCACCTGCAAGAACGTGAGATTCGTATCGTAGGCGAGGCCTGGAATACTGATGATGGTGAGCGTGCTAGTTTCGGCGGCGACAATCGAAAGCGCAATCGCCCACCACGGAATATTGCGGTCGGCCAGGAAGTAATCGCGCAGGGTGCGTTGACGCTTGCGGAAACGCAGGCCGAAGAGAGTGATCCCCACAAGATAGAGCGCGATAATCGCGAGATCGAGCTTGTCTAAACCCATCTATTTCCTATGCGATTTCTCAAGAGTATCCAGCTTTGGGCTCGCGCAGTGGCTTATCTGCGCGAGGTATCCAGCTCGTAAATTTAAGGGAAGGCTTCACTACGGAGGCACGAAGACACAGAGGAAAACGAGCTCTTAATTCTGTCTTGGCACGTGATCTCCCGTCTCTCTCCGTGGTGAAAAGCCATTTGTGATAGAACTACGCACGTGATCTTCCTTGGCATCGATGGTGGTGGCACGAAGACGTCGTGTGTGATTGGCGATGAGTATTCGCTGCTGGGTGCGGGGACTTCTGGCGGCAGCAACGTGGTGCGCGTGGGAGAACGTCAGGCACGCGAGTCTTTGGGCGCTGCTATTCGACAAGCCTGTGCCGCAGCCAATGTTAATCCTACGCAGATTCAAAGAACCTGTGCGGGAATTGCGGGCGGCGCGCGTCCTGAAATCGACGGGGTGGTGCGGCGGATGCTCTCCGAGTTTGTCTCAGGCCAAATTGAAGTTGTCGGCGATATGGTGATCGCGATGGAAGCCGCATTCGGCAGCGGGCCGGGCGTGATCGTCATTGCGGGCACCGGGTCGATCGCTTATGGCCGAAATTCCAAAGGCGAGACGGCACGGGCGGGCGGCTGGGGCTTCGCCATATCGGACGAAGGCTCGGGGCACTGGATCGGACGGGCGGCGGTGGCGGCGTGTATGCGTGATCATGATGAAGAGCGAGCCGCAAGGAGTGCGTTGCTTGAAAACATGATGAAGGCATGGAGTGTGGACTCCCGCGAGCAGTTGGTCCTGATTGCCAACAAGGCTGCGGACTTCGCAGCCTTGGTCCCAGCGGTAGTGTTTGCAGCAGACGCAGGCGATGCAACGGCTCGCAACGTTTTGACCCAGGCTGGAACAGAGCTGGCGACGTTGGCCGGAATCGTGATTGGCCGACTGTTTGGCGATGCGGTCGCTGTTCCGGTGGCGCTTTCGGGTGGGGTCTTTCGCAATTCTGCACTGGTGCGGCGGATTGTCGACGAGAAGATTCGCTCCGCTTACCCACAGGCTTCGCTGAATACGGCAGTGATTGATCCAGTCAGGGGCGCATTAGCGCTAGCGCGCAAGAATGCGTAAACACGCGGTAGGGAAGATCAGCAACACCGGCTGGAGCATATTACTTCGGTGCGCAGTATTAAGCGACCGTCCTCGACTACGCGATTCTTGCGCTCCTACAATTTTGTATGTTCCGTTGCTCGGCCCGGTTGGTCCTGATTCTCGCAATGACGTGCCCACTGTTTGGCCAGTCAGTGGGAAACAGCTGCGCCAAGCTTAATCCTAAACTCGAGTTCGAAGATACAACGAATGGCATGAGGCTGATCTACCACGTCCCAGACGTTGACGGCATTAGTGCGGCGTGGCTGGAGGTTTGGGACCGGCCCAAGCGGCTTTTCCGGACGGCGGTTCCGGTGAAGACTGACGGGCAGATCATATGGGACCCCGACGATCCTTATCCGACTACACCAGAGATGCTCAGCCTCGCAATCTATGACGCCGAACTGCCTGAGTTCTGTATCGACAACCCTTGTTCTGGACCCTCTTTTGGAAGCCATGTTTCTCCAGTGGTGGTGGGCAACACTACCAGCGAATCATCAGGCAATGCCGAACTGGAAGGGCCACCGATCCGATTGGAGGAAGGCGGCGATGTGACCGACGTGATCGCGACTGGTCGGGACCTGCCACCTGACATGAAGGTGATATTGGTCGAAAAGGACGACACGACCGAAGACTACCGTTGGATTTTTCGCGATTATCTGAATACTGAGGCTATCGACCTGCGGCACATTAAAGTCGAGGTTCCATCTGCATATTTACTGAAGCCTGGCGTCTACGGTTTAGTGGGTCAAGACGTGTCCTTCGAAATGAACGCTAACGCTTTGTCCAAGCTAACGCCAGAGCAGGAACTCTATGTCGCGAGCAAAGACAGTCCGGTCATCACCTCGGTTGAACCGCCTTCAGTGCGCTCAGACGCCGCGAAGAACGATGATGTGGAAGTCACTTTGAGAGGCAGAGGGTTCAGCAAAGAATCACTCGCGGTGTTTGGCACTGCGTCCACAGTGCAAATGGGACTAGGCGGGGGCGACGCTGACTTCGTTTCGTCGCAGGAATTACAGGCGAAAATTCCGTATTATTTGCTGACCGTTGGCCCCTATGCAAGCAACGAGCCCATCCGCGTGTGGGTGACGGATGACAACACCTTGAAAGTTTCTGCGCCAGTAGAGATTCAGGTTTTGCCTGCTCCGTCGCAAAAAGTAGCTCCCAAGGCTGCAGCCATCAATTCCGTCGCTCCGTTTCCAATTCCGCTCATGGACGCGCACAGTCCTCGCCATGAGATAGTGGAAATCGAAGGGGAAAACTTCAGACCCGACGACCGCGTAGTGGCAGTGCGTGATCCTAACAGCCCCGGCGAGTATAGCCCGCTCAAGACCGAATTTATTTCAGAAACCAAGCTGCGGGCCTGGCTGCCGCGAGAATCTTGGCGAAAACATCAGCTCAGTTATCGCTTGCTGTTGAAAACCGCCGCTGGCGTGTGCGCGACAGAAGTGTTTGACGACGAGCAGTAGACGACTCCCGCCCGTGGAGCAATTACTTCGCTGCTGACATGCTTTCTTTCTTGTCCCCGTCGCGGTGATGCAGCAGCCCTACCAGAGCCTGGTTCAGGCGGGCGCGGATCTCGGAGCGCTCCTGCGCGCGCGCGATGTAGCGAACATGAATTTCCACGCCCGCAGGGGTTGGCCGCAAGTTGACGGTTGGCGCGGCTGATACCGAGCTCACTTTATATTGACTGGCGCTATTCTTCCACTCTTTTTCGGCTGCGGCGGCGTTGGTTTCTGTCTCTTTCACGACGGCCTTCTGAATGGCATCGAGCAGCGGATACGGATCCTGGTCCGCAGGCACGGAAAGTTTCAGCTCGTCCCATAGCCATTGGCCGGTGGTGGTGAAATTGAAGAAGTGGCCTTCGATTGCGTAATTGTTGACGAATGCGACTTTGCGGCCGGTGGGATGGCCGGTCTCGGTCCAGTTGCCGGTTTCGAGCAGCACAGTTCGCAGCAGATTGATCTCGACGACCTCGCCGGCTACGCCGTTGATTTCGACCCAGTCGCCGACACGCAGTCCGTTCTTTCCCATCAGCACGAACCAGCCGAAGAATGCGACGATGAAATCCTTCATGGCTACGGTGATTCCAGCGCCGGCCAGGCCCAGGATGGTCGGCGTCTGGCTGGGAGCGCCAAATACAACGAGAAGAACGAGCAGCAAGCCGACGGCCTGCACCGATGAGCGAATCACAACGCGCAGAGTGTGCAGGCGAGTGCCTTCCGCAACTTTCTCCGTGAGCATGTGCTCGATCCAGCGATCGGCGAGATACCCAAGCAGAATGATGAGGAGAATCCACAATACCGACTGCATCATGCTATGCAAAGCTGCGCGCTGTTGCGACTTGACCAACGCGATCCAGCTGCCATAGTTCGTTCCTAACTCCTGCTCGTCTTGAATACGCTTGTCGAAGTCGGAGAGATTCTTCTGATCGTCAGAAAAACGGCGCAAGGATGTGATGTCGGTGATCGCAACGGCCGCCGGGCTCGACGCGGATGAGCTCGAATTGGTCCCACCCGTGGCAGGCCGAGAAATCGCGTGTTTGTTCGCCTTCTCCGCATTAACTTGTTTTTCTAAAGAATCATGAGCGTGGCTGAGTGCGGCCTCGGCTTGGACGGTTTCGTCGTCAGCCTGCTGCAGCGGCATTGCACTTCCGCGCAGGGCACGCCATCGCTCGAACTGGGCGAGCAGGTTCGAACTCGTAGAAGCACTCTCAGGAACGACGGTGGGCGTGGACGCAGTTGCGTGCTCGGTGTCTTTATGCCTTTTCAGCTGGCGTTGAATGCGGCTGACTGGATCGGCACCCGACCTGGACAAGTCTTCCTTGGCATCGTCCAGTTCATCCTGATCGAGATCGAGTTGAGCTTGGGCCAAATCAACCTGCTCTTGCAAGGCGTCCTGCCGCGCGCTGCTGGCGGCCGCGAACTGCTTCTTCAGTTGATTGAGGCGATCCTGATCGGCTTTAACGTCGACTTCGCCCTCGGTTACGTGGGCGTAAAGTTCGCGAGTTTCGGGCGTAGGCTGCGGGGGGTGATCCGCGGCGTCGCGGAGCGCGTCTTCAAAGGCAAGGTCAACTTCGTTATCGGAAAGCCGCAGGGCCTGATCAGCGAATCGCTTTTCGTCCCAATCCGCAGCCAGCTTCGACACGTTGCGGGCGGTTTGCAGCGGTCGTTCGTCTACCAGCGGAGTCTTCCGGGGATGCGGATTCTGCGCCTCAGGCGCACCAAGATCTCCAGTCAGTACGAACCCGATCACGGCCGCCAGCACCAGGACCAGCAGAGCCAGCGTGATCAGCCCGTGGCGGGATTTCATCCAAGGTTGCATCTGCGCGAGAACGTATTATACGGCGCGCGCTGCGAGTGCCAGTGTCCGGAAGGGCAATCGGAAGGCCGAGAACCTTTGCTCTCTCAGTTCTTGTCATTCC
>Ga0210393_10005144_pt1 | contig 10310 bp, 12 predicted proteins | sample IncBWC27OmetaG_FD_160068 | JGI IMG/M metagenome (GOLD analysis project Ga0210393, IMG submission 160068) | Forest soil microbial communities from Barre Woods Harvard Forest LTER site, Petersham, Massachusetts, United States - Inc-BW-C-27-O ...
ATAGCAAAATCACGCGCCGAGCACAACAACATGCCGTATCCGAATATCCTTGAACGGTCTCCCGTCTTGGTCCACGAATACCTCATTTATCTTGTCCAAGGTGTCCAGACCCTCCACCACATGACCGAACACTGCATGCTTCCCGTCGAGGTATTCGATGTCGTCCGCAAGTGTAATGAAGAACTGACTTCCGCAGCCACCGGAGGGTTGGCCTTCTATGGCGGGTGCAACGGCCATAGAAACGGTACCTTTCACCGCGTGCTTCAAGCGCGGTACGATTTCCGGAACGAAATAACGTGGCACGTCCCCTCCCCCAGGTTGTGAAGCAATGAGGGACCAGATAGATTCCCCACCTGTACCTGTCGCAGTTGGGTCACCGGCTTGCGCGAGAAAGTCTTTCGAGACTATGTAACCAACGGTTAGGCGCAGATGATGAGAAAGTAGGGGGGCGATGCGAACCATTGAAAAAGGCATTAAGGTTGTAATAGAAGATCTTGCACAGTTTGAGGAAATTCTCAGAAGTTTTGGGACATGCATCGACCTCGAGGTCGATGACTATGTCTCCGAGGGATGTTTCCAAGAGGAGGGACATGGCCGGTTTACACCGACAGCTGGGCCAACAGCCACAAACTGAAGACCCAGATCACGTGATTAGGATAAGCTCGCCTCGGCTGGCCGATTGATGGAAGGCATGGCACCACTGCCACTCGCATGCAGCGCTCTTGTCAACATAGCGAGATCGCGACCGTGGTCCTTGGCATTGCTTTGCCGTCTCCTCTGCCGCGGAGAGGCAGCCGCGGTCCACTCTGTCCGACATACCCGGCTGGGGCCTCTCTGATCGATCAATGTCGCCTTACGCCTTGCGAAATTTTTCAAAGAAGTCTTGGAAATTTGCAAAATCCCGAGATTGTAAAAATGAAAAGCAGGTGCGGATATCGTAGTACCCGTTGCGTTATCTATTCCGAGGCTCCTTCAATAATCCAATTAAATTTCGGTTTACTTTTATTGTCAGCAAGCAGGACCTCGAGGCTCTGGCCTTCGAAGGAACGATTTATGTGCCAACCATATGCGCCATTCATTGGGATCTTTTATTGAAGCACCGAAGCTCCGAAGAGGTAAATGCCTAAGATTCTTTCTTTGCAACTTGAACGAATGAAGTGCGCGCGAAACCCGAGGCAGACCCATGCCTATTTGCTTTTACTCACGCATATACAGCACATGCGCGGCGATTCGAAGGCATAATCTTGGGCCTACAAATATTGTTTCTAGTGGCCGCTGAGCGCTGGGCGTTTCAAGTTGTTGTAACAGATCCGGAGTAGGTCCGATCATCCATTCGGGCGAGGTACTGTACGTACGACGCAGGAACCCACGAGGCTAACACAGTGACATCAGCCATCCAAAGGCAAAAATAGATCCTGTTCGGGAAGATAGTGCGACAGTGCCTGTCTACTGCGTTTATAAAGGCGGCAAGACGCCCCGATGTGACACGATTGCTCTCAATAGGTGCTGAGACTGCACCATTTGAGCTTACGTGGCACAGAAGATGCATCACAGAAATTGTTACACTTCAAGCAAGGGAACAACACAAGCTCATCAGTCCACTGAGGATGTAAAGATTCACATTCCCGGAAAGGTGTGTCTATTGAGTTACAGTCGAATACGAGACACGAAACCGATAGGCATTTACGTGCCGTGCTCGACCTTGCATAATCTCAGGTAATTTGTCTATGTGGTTGGGAACACGACCAGCGTGTGTGGCATACTGTTCTAGCCTGCTAGTATCGATGAGTCGCAAGCGAGCAGTAGGCCAAAAGCAGCTAGGGTCACGTGGAAAAAATAAAATATGCCGTATTGTTTGCAGATGTCTTAGAGCCGACCCACGCCAACAACTTAGCGTAAAATGCACAAGCTGAAGAGAAGCAAGTGTCCCGATATACAGCACTGAGAGTCTCGTAATTCCGAGAAGCGTTAGAGATTATTCATGTGATGTCTTGGTATCAAACCAGCCAAATTCGTGTCGTTACTGGTCCTTCTTGACTTCCTCATCATCACTTTATCGGCTCCGTCAGCACAATACCACCAGTAAGGCATAGCGACTTACCCTTCATCGTCACTCCGCGAGTCATCGGCTCCCTCACCCCTTAATACGCGATATGCCACTCTCAATATCAAGTATGACCAAATACTCTGGATGACCTATCACAAGACGCGGATTAGCTGCGCCATGCATTGCAGATGAGTGACAATGCTCACTTCTAAAATGACGAGGAGGGAAACGAAAACCGAGTGCACTTCTTTCGTGAACCAGTATGAACGCTCGGGCCACCAACCAAACTCGATCTGAGTTGGAGCATCCCAATAGGTGGATGCAATGACCTTACAGAACAGCACATGACGCGTTAAAAACCACGAAAACATCCAGCCCACAAAGGTTACGTCGCAGGCAGTCTGGAACGAAAGGTATCGCAACATCTTGGCAAACTTTTGAATGATGTGTTAGCACGTCTTCAGGACGACAGAACAAAAGAGACTAAATACCGGCAGGAAAATGTCACACCAATCCATAAGCACCATGATTAAACATCCACAGCGCGTGCAATTGTACGAATAACTGGCGACTATAAGTATAATGGTTACTACGTGGTGGGTCATCATTTGCCAATGATCATTCCGCGGAGCTTCGGCGTTGAGGAGAAGGACGAGATGGAGGTAGAGCGATATCTGCATAAGGTAGTATAGCTTAACGATGCCGGCGAGAGGTATATGAGGGTATCCTGGCCAGACGGTCGAGGGAAGGTGGTAGTGAATGTACTATAGAGTGCAGATAAGTAGGCGCGTTACCCCAAGGAGATAATATAATAAGGAAGACGTACAAGCCCTAGCGACCACTGGCATAGGTAGTATATTGACTGCCAACCTTGCTCTGCGAATCGAATTACAGCGTGGCGAATGCGGCGGGCCTCCGGTGAGTGCTCAGCAGGGCAGTCGGCCAACAACTTGTCGGCACTACCGTTTGCAGTGACGGGGCCATGGGCCTTTCCATTGGAGTTGATACGGACCGCACTACTTGCTTTCGAATCTGGAGTTGTGCTACCCGACTTGAAAGCCTGCCGACGACGCCAGTCCCGTGTAAGCTTCCAACTTGCAAATGGCTCGAGGAGGAGTAAACGAGCAGCGTCACGAAGGATAGCCATCATGGCTATGAGAGTGACGATAAGGCAGACATCGAGAAGGCCAATGTCGTAGTAGGAAGAGTCCGGGAATGAATCTGGATTAGAAGGAGGGTCGACAGGGTAGGAGAGGGAGACGAAAGGAACGAGGAATGATGGGAGTCGATTGGGGTCGAAGAAAGAGTCCATGAAATTGTCTTTGAAAGGTTTACCGACGTGTCAATGGTCATGAACAGTCAAGAAGACCCGGAGTTGAGATGGTAGAGCACGAACGACGCGGTGAAAATTTAGCGTCAGGAAGAGGTTACGTGGGAGTGAGGGGGAAATGGTGAGAGCCAACACTCTGATGAACCGAACCTGAGACTTGTCTTGGGCGTCGGACTCGGAGAGAAAACCCGAGATATGGACTAGACAAGATGAGGAAACGAAGATATAAGTACCCAGAGCTCGGCAGGGAGTAGCAAGCGAACGCGGGTGAGAAATTGAATTACCATAATTTTTTTGGTTTTATTTAGGTTTATGGTACGATCAGGGTCAACATATGAACGTGGGCCTGCGTGTGAAATTGTCCACGGGTTTATCGAACGTGGCCTCAGATCCTCCTCTCCACTGGCCATGGCCGATATCGCAAGCATTCAGCCCAACACATCCCTTTATATCAACAATCTCAATGACAAGATAAACAAGGATGAAATTCGCTCTCAGCTCTATGCCCTCTTTACTACCTATGGAAAACTTATCGATGTCGTAGCCACCAAAACACCAAAAATGAGAGGCCAGGCATTTCTCGTCTATACAGACCTCGCCTCCGCCACCGCCGCCCTCCGCGCATGCGATGGCATGATATTCTATAATAAGCCTATGGTCCGTCCGTACAAGTAATGTCCCCTATCTTGCCACTCATGCCAGGTCCGCGAGAAGTGTATTTCATACGCAAAAAGCAAATCCCATGCGACCCTGCGCCGTGAGGACCCTAACTTCATTCCACCAAACTTTGCCCATGCTTCTTCCGCGAAGCGTGTGCTCGAGGCTGAAGAATCTGATATTCGTTCCAAGCGCGAGAAGGTCGCAGATGCAGACGATGAGGAGATGGACATTGAAGATGATGATGAAGATGAGGCGGGACCCTCCGCGCCGGCTATCTCTAATAGTGCGTCCTGTATTTTTCTGCTGCTACACCCAATTATGGAACAATTCCGTGTTCGACTGTCCGTTTAGCGCAAGTGCAGCCTTCCAACAAGCTTCAATGTTCGAACCTCCCGCAGGAGGTCACAAATGGTGTTCTGGCAGTATTATTCCAACAGTATGTGTTGATGAGCTACCGTTTCATCAACCATCTCTTACAAGCCTTTCAGGTATCGGGGGTTTCAGACGGCACAAGTCAAACCGTCCGCAAAACCCAACACAGCCGGAGAAAAGGTCAAAACAGCAGAAGTTGTCTTTGAGAACGCGCAGCTTGCCGCAGCTGCAAGACAGATGCTGGATGGCTTCCAGCTCAAGAAAGGGTGGAACATGGCTGTCACGTTTTTACCATAGACAGGCAGGTGTTGTTATCCTACGTCTGGACTCACGAAAACCAATCTCACCATTTCAAAAAAAAAAAACTGAATTGCATTCTCCTTTGGGCGTTGAGATCCAAATATGCCAATCAACGACTGACGCTCAAGCTGTTCTATTCGGGTTCATTCTGGCGTACTTGCAACCTGATAATTGTGAATTGAGGCTTTGTTTGGGCGATGCATATCCCTCGCATCGAAGGTAGAATCAGTACTCTGATAACAGTGGTGGGCTTCGTCTGCTCAAATCTTCTATGGCTCCACGCCCCGTAACTGCTCGTGTCAGTCTTAGTCTTTGCAGTCTCAGAGTCGCGTGAACATATAGTTCCCGTTGACCGGCTCACCTATGTAATCTCGACGCATATATGCTGCTAATTAACCCCCTGGGTTATCACACAAGATGACCCAGCGCTGCGCGCTCATCCTCGCACAGGACATGTGATACTACAAAGGACCAAATTCACCTTCAGAGTTACGTTGACTGCGTGCCTCACTTCCTCACGTATCTCCACTCAGACACGAAACAGCCTCCATGGCTCGATCGTACGTCTGCTCTGCTTGTCGAACGCACCCCGTTCGTGCGCGCGCGCTCGTGTTTGTTTTGTTCCCTTGGACTATCTTGTTGATTATCATTTAGTTCTGGATCTGCATATCTGACAGATTTATCACATTCATTAGGTCTTTATCTTAGTGCTCTTTATCACATGCTTGCTTAGTAGCCAGTCTTATGTCTGTGTTTGAGTAGAGTACACACATTTTCGTACACAGTTTACCTTAGTACTTAGTTAGCTTAGTCATGTGGCCGAGCGTGGGAACTCAAGACCCCTGTGCCTGCGAGACACTGCTCTTGCCATGCGTCATTGAAATATTGAAACTTCATTGCATCATCACTGCGTTATTCTTTTTGGGTTTTCATACCTTTCTACACTGCTTGCCCTGCTCTATCCGCCGCGCAGCGCGTAATCATCCTCAAGCCGCAACTCTCGGGCCTGTTTAAGGTCGGTCTGTCAGTACTGGAAGAATGCCATTGACCGCTAGTTGGAGGTGAACAGGCATCTTATAAGGGCAGAGGGCAGTCATATCATCCAGCCGTCATATCATCCACTACGAATGTGAGTAAAGCTCTGTCACTGTTTGATGTAGAAGCATTCCTCACCATGCCCTAAAGACCCACCCCATGTGTACCCAAAAGGTCCGCGTATACTCCTGTCGTTGCGAAAAGTGGGAGCGATTTATTCAATGTGACCAATATGCTAGTACAAATGTACGATGTGCACAACCAAGAACACAGTACGTGCGGCTGCGGCGGCAACAGTTCTGCAGGACACACTTGGTGAAGGCTGGGACTAATGACCCAATGTACCGCCAGGGAAATGTGCCCGCTTAGCACCTTCTCGGCCCGCATCATTCTAGAAAGTGAGAGTATTATTATCGTGACCACGTCCGACTCGGAGGTGCACAATAACCTCGAGGTGTTATCTAAGGAGGTCAGATCGATCAGAACACAAACGTGGATGGAAATGAAGGGAAGTGAGCGGATATCAAACGTCGAGGCTGGGTCCCACTACCATTCTAATCAACTGTACGAAGGGTTACTGAAGTCCAAAGGCATTATTCGATAGCGACAGGGTGATCGAAGAGCCGACGCGCGGTAATAAATGTTTGCATGGTTTGCATCACAGATCCAGACTCGGATGGCTGAGGCCCCTTCAACAAAAGGGTGCGCAGCTCAGGTAACACTTCTGTCGACCTTTCCCCTGTGAGCGTTTGCAGCGCAGGTGTGATAAGCGGCTCCAGTTTCTTAGAGATATACAAATTCTGGACAGCGACAAATGGCCGGAACAGTTCCAGCCATCGTGTGGGGTCGATGTCCGGTGGGTCTAATAGGGAAGAAAAGGCTTTCCCATGGAGGTGGAGGCGTTCTACACGAGATAGGAGCGGAGATAGCTCGCGACATACAAGCGCAATTAATGGGACCTGCCACGATAAATTGACCTGTGTCATTGACAACGTGAAACTATCTGACGGCATAAATTTGAGGTTGACCATTGAAAAGTAGAACTCCACCACAACACGATTCGGTAATTTGATTTTGCTGGCATGACTGATGAACCGGTGGAGTTGTGGGATGTGTAAAATACGGCCATAGGATGTTATGGAGAGGGTGGTGAGTTTGGGGGAATCGATTCGAGCAACGAGGTGCTCCAGGTATCCGATAATGCCTTTGAAGTGAAAGAGGGTGAGAGAAGGGAGGACGGCCGGTGTATGTGAAGATGGACTTGTTCCATCTACCAGTGGGTCGGTCTGGGTCTCGATGCGAAATTCTTTGAGACAGGGCAAGGCGGCCAGACAAGCGGCCATCGCCTCGGGTGAAATGTACCCGGTGCCTGGTACGTTCCGAAGCCGGAACGAGACAAGGCGAGTGGCAGACGAGAGTAGTTTAGGTAATGCTGGAAATGGTATTCTGTCCAAGATCAGCGTTCGTAGAGATGGCGCAGATCCCCCCAAGAACGTCTCGGGAAGGACCGGCACCAGGGCGTTACACGCAACGAGCACAAGTGATGTCAGAGCCGGAAACGGTCCCAGCATCGCCATGGCAAATTTCTTCCATTCGGAACTCATCGGACAGTAGATACTGATCTCCGATACGTGATCACGGTGTTCGAATGTCGCCATGGTCTCTTCACTTCCCCCACACGAGTCCCGGACGGAATAACGAATGGCAATGGGAAGGGGTGGCCAGATATTCAGCGACCTCCTCACCGGGCTTCTGGGGTTGCAGTCAAGTACCAGACGCAGGTGCAGAGGCGAGGCAAAGATGACCTGTCGCCATCTTCGACACACATGTACGTATGTTTTCCACCATGATAGGTTGAATCGGTTAGCTTCTCCACAGAGTGAGAATAATTCTAAGAGGACGTCATCGGGGAGGATGTCAATTGTCACCTGGTCTGCACTGCACCAGTCAGCAGTCATTGTGGGCATTAGGCAGAAGATGGACACGTTACCTTGACCTCGGTTGTTTGATACCGACTCTGACCTGAGAGGCACAATTTGCTGTTCCAACTCCAAACCACCGGAACTGCCATCTATCAGAATTGATGACACGGTGCTGTTGACCAGGACGGACGGATGAGAGCTCATTGGTGAGGATACTGCAGCGGGCCACTGCCATCCATCATCCATCTTCGGCAATCAAACACGTGTCACGGTACCACTCAGCCAAATCACGAGACTCGGTAAATTATTTACTCCTTTATTACAGTAGTCTTTACGAACGACATCAGAAGAACCATTCTCCCTCTACAGTATCGGCGGCAACTACGTGTCTTCAAACTAAGCAAACGACTGGTGACAGCCTACTAGTACAGCACTAGGACGGTGCTTATACGATAAGTGCCGGTACTCTAGCTCGACTTGAAGCAGTAAGCGGGGGTTGAATCACGAACAGAAACTATCATAGGCGATAGCACAAGAGCGGGAGCTAGGGCATGAAAAGCAGGAATCTGCTAGGGGTAGGCAGATTCTAGCGGATGAAAGAGAATGTATTGGGCTACTGAGTAGGGAATGCGTGTTGTGTGAATGTGGACCGTCCTGTACATAGTTTCGATCAGCACTTTCTGTTCTCAGGCTCTCTTCTTCTTAAGGATCTTTCTAATCAAGTGCTTTGTTTCTCATGGGTCTCATCCTTCGATTTGGCGCGTACAAAACTCCGCAAAGGTCGCGGGACCCTGCTGTGACACTTGGAAGCCGGCGAGTCATCAGAACCTATGTGTGGAGACAGTTGCACCTAATGTAGGCACGCGATTATGGTTCGCACCCTGACATACGCTAGGAGCCAACTTCCTGAGCGCACCGGGAAGATCTAACATACGGTGTCGATGGGGCAAACGATGCGCCACTACGATCAAAAGCAGACGATGACTATTGTATGTCACGTCAAAGAATGTCCTAGGACCCTCAACCTTGTCAAACCATCCATCCTTTTTTTTTTCTCTCCAATCCATATTCACCCATAACCCTAACCACTCCATTCCCACCTAGAAGCGAATTCTGTTTCTATGCCATCGGCGCTCGTGATTCCCCCCAGCTCTGAGAGAATCCACGCCGCTCATAGTTTGGCCTTGTTTACGTGCAACTGTAGCCCATCTCAACGAGAACCGATTCCCGTGCCTTTGTCGTCTCGGTGAGAGTGCGGCGCAGTCTGCCATTGTTTCCTGGTAGTAGAAAGTTACTTGGTACTAGGACACCTGGACCAGCTGACTGTTCTTTCCATTTCTCCTGTACCGTAGGATGGGTGAGATGAATTCCACAACCCATTACCCCTAACTCGAAATATGGAGGAGAGCACGCAATGAGGCACAGCATCCGCCGTCGAGCGCTTGTAATCCATCGTCTGACCTCAGCTTATCTAGCTCTTTGGCGCTTCACTTATCGTAACCTCAACGGCTTTGTGGCTTTATGAATTTAGAGCCGCCATACAGTGGACTCTCCACAGTTCTATACATATAAACCCTGCCTCGAATTCACTTCCAGCTGGAGGCTAAAACCCAGCAAATAGGCTGGGGAATGATGAAGCATGGATCTGTACGCTTAAATGGGGATGATGTGTAGGTTAGCCGCCACTTGTCACGACTGATTAATTTCAATTCAGAGGCGCCGTCTCCGGGACTACTCCGCCCGAGGTGTTTTTAGTGCTTTCGGTACAGAACTTGTTGCCATGCGCATCATGAAGACGTAAGCGCTTAGACAAGCAAGCACCGAAGGGTCCTGCTCATCAATCGAATTATTAGCATATCAGGGTCTTCTCCTTGGGTACTGTGCGCTTGCAAAGCTGACACAAACTTGGACTCCCAGGGGCCAAGTAATATCTCTTTTCCTCACTACCGCGCGATCCTGGCAAGTTTTGCAAGTAAGTTCTGTACCGTACCATTGAATTCTTAACAATTTGAGGCGGAGTTCATCCACAGCCGAGCCTAGAGCGCTGTTGTAAATACCGACGCGATTACCACTAGCTGAGTCGGGCTTGAATTTGGTTTTTCCCCTCCCTAAAACGCAACACCGCTTCCCTGATCCGAATGATTTCCCCCTTCCACGCACATTTCATGACGCTCAAAAAAGCTTGCTGAGAGAACACCTCGTCTCTTGGCCAAATTGCTGGCTTTCCGATCTCCCGGGGTTCCCTGTTTTCTTTCCTCCTCTGGTCTTTCGCGAGTGTTATGGCGTAAGGTTCTGTCGATATCTCTTGAATTGCGTGTGATCTGCGGTGCTACTTTGTGAAGACAAAAGACCACATGGCCCTATCTTGTCGCGTCCTGACAACTGTAGGCCTGACCTCTGTGCCCATCACCCTGTTCTACCTTCACCTAGCCCAGACGCTGTCGTTCTCGGGCTGTAGGACTACCAAAAATGGATGGCATCCTGTGCGTTTGTCTTTATTCGGGGAGGGGGAAAGTGAACTTCGTTCGAAAAAATGCCGCCGCAGCAAAGTATTTAGAGAGTCTTCACCTTCTGGAGCTCTCCCAACCCCCCACTACCTGCTAGTGACCCATCTGACATTAACCTCACAACACTAACGACAACG
>Ga0210393_10005146_pt1 | contig 10309 bp, 7 predicted proteins | sample IncBWC27OmetaG_FD_160068 | JGI IMG/M metagenome (GOLD analysis project Ga0210393, IMG submission 160068) | Forest soil microbial communities from Barre Woods Harvard Forest LTER site, Petersham, Massachusetts, United States - Inc-BW-C-27-O ...
GGTGGGACGGCCCGGCCGCGCGGCTGTTGAGGGAACCGCGTCGATTTCGGCTCACCTTGACCTTTGGCCTCACCCACAGTAAATACCTGCCACCTGCTGCCGGCCCGCCTATGCGCGGATTTCCGGCGCGGCTTTAAAAACCCCCGAACAATCGAGCCCGTTTGCCGGCTCATCCTTCAAACGAGGGCTGGGCGAAAGCGGGCTGTTCGGATTCCTTAAACAATCTTACTCGTCTGGCGACGGACGCGGACCCTTAACCGATGGCTTTCAGCCCGTTTAAATTCCTGCAGGAAGTGCGCGCGGAGACCGCCAAGGTCACCTGGCCGACCCGGCGCGAGACGACGATCACCACCATCATGGTGTTCGTGATGGTTGCGCTCGCCTCGGTCTTCTTCTTCGCCGCCGATCAGGTCATCCGTTATTTAGTCACCTTGTTGCTGGGCATCCACTGATGGCAAGCGTCGCAACTCAAACGATGGATAAGCGCTGGTATATCGTCCACGCCTATTCCAACTTCGAAAAGAAAGTCGCCGAATCGATCCGCGAACAGGCAAAGCAGCGCGGGCTCGAGGAACTGTTCGAGCAGGTGCTGGTGCCGACCGAAAAGGTCGTGGAAGTGCGCCGCGGCCGCAAGATCGACGCCGAGCGCAAGTTCTTCCCGGGCTATGTGCTGGTGAAGATGAAGCTCACCGACGAGGCCTTCCATCTCATCAAGAACACGCCGAAGGTGACGGGTTTCCTCGGCGCGGAAAACAAGCCGATGCCGATTTCGGAGGCCGAGGCCATGCGCATCCTGCACCAGGTGCAGGAAGGCGTGGAACGGCCGAAGGCGTCGGTGTCGTTCGAGATCGGCGAGAATGTGCGCGTGGCGGACGGACCGTTCGCGTCGTTCTCCGGCGTGGTCGAGGAAATCGACGAGGCGCGCTCGCGCGTGAAGGTCGCAGTCTCGATCTTCGGCCGCGCCACGCCCGTCGAACTGGAATTCGCTCAGGTCGAGAAGGTCTGACGGGGTACTGTCATTGCCGGGCTTGACCCGGCAATCCATCTGCTTCGCGACAACGCGTTTTGCGAAGGTTGATGGATGCCCAGGTCGAGCCCGGGCATGACGAAGAGAGCAAGCGGCGTCGCCGCTTGATGAGAGCCGTGGAAGGGGACTGACGGTCGCCAGCCGTCATGCGAACCGCACCACGGTCCTGTGAAGCTTTTCGGAATCCTCCGAAAGCAGCATGAGGAGTGAAAAATGGCAAAGAAAGTGACCGGATACCTGAAATTGCAGGTGCCGGCCGGTGCGGCGAATCCCTCGCCCCCGATCGGCCCCGCGCTTGGTCAGCGCGGTCTCAACATCATGGAATTCTGCAAGGCGTTCAACGCGCAGACGCAGAAGGAAGAAAAGAACACCCCGATCCCGGTGGTCATCACCATCTTCGCGGACCGTTCCTTCACCTTCGAGATGAAGACGCCGCCGATGTCCTATTTCCTCAAGCAGGCCGCCAAAATCCAGTCCGGCTCGAAGGCGCCGGGCCGCGACAAGGCCGGCATGGTGACGAAGGCGCAGGTGCGCGAGATCGCCGAGAAGAAGCTGAAGGACTTGAATTGCGATACCGTCGAAGCGGCCATGAAGATGGTCGAGGGCTCCGCCCGTTCGATGGGTCTGGAAGTTGCGGGGTAACCGGTCATGGCAATTGGAAAACGTTTGAAGAAGGCCCGCGAAGGCGTTGATCGCGAGAAGCTTTATCCGCTCGCGGACGCCATCAAGATGGTCAAGGAACGCGCCCATGCGAAGTTCGACGAGACCATCGAACTGGCGATCAATCTTGGTGTCGATCCGCGTCACGCCGACCAGATGGTGCGCGGCGTCGTCACCCTTCCGAACGGCACCGGCCGTACGCTCCGCGTCGCGGTGTTCGCGCGCGGCGCCAAGGCGGACGAAGCCAAGGCCGCCGGTGCCGACGTCGTCGGGGCCGAGGATTTGGTCGAGAGGGTGCAGGGCGGTAACATCGATTTCGATCGCTGTATCGCCACCCCCGACATGATGCCGTTGGTCGGCCGCCTCGGTAAGGTGCTCGGTCCGCGCGGCATGATGCCGAACCCGAAGATCGGCACCGTGACCATGGACGTCACCGGCGCTGTGAAGGGCGCCAAGGGCGGTTCGGTGGAATTCCGTGTCGAAAAGGCCGGCATCGTGCAGGCCGGCGTCGGCAAGGCCTCGTTCTCCGAGGACAAGCTGGTGGCGAACATCAAGGCGCTCGCCGATGCGGTCGCCAAGGCCAAGCCCGCGGGCGCAAAGGGCACCTACATCCAGCGCGTGGCGGTCTCCTCCACCATGGGACCGGGCGTCAAGGTCGAGCCGGGCACCTTGCTCGGATGAGCTTCGCACGGCACGCTTGAAAACAGGGGCGGAACTGGGCAACCGGTTCCGCCCGTTTTCGTAAATCAGCTGTTCTTCTGCTTCTCGGGGTCGACGCCCGGCACGATCGCGCGGGGTTGCAGCTTCGGCTTCGCAGTGTCGTCGAGTGCCGTGACGACGGAGCGGCTGACACCGACGACCAGCGTCGCACGATAATGGTCGGCCTCTTCCTTGATGTCGCAATAGCCGCCGTGGCTCGTATCCTGCAGCGCGAATTGATCATTGGTGTTGAAGACGTTGCGGGCGGCCTTGCGCCGGTACGCGCCGACATTGGCAAAGATATATTGGCTGAGCGCGTCGGGGAAATACATCTGGCCGGTGAGCATGCTCTTGTCGTCAATGAAGATCTTGAAATGGACATGCACGGTGCGCTGCTCATACCAGGCCGGGTAGACGGTGTGGAATAACGCTTCGCCGCGCGCGTCCGCGATCTGTGTCCCGCGCATGAAGGTGCCGCCCGTTGTATCGACATTGTGCCGGTCGCCCTGACCGGGATAACCGGAATAGTAGCCGTCGGCGCGCGCGTGCCAGACATCGATCCGCGCCCCTGAAAGCGGCGTGCAATCGGCCGCGTCCATCACAACGAAGCGCAGCCGCAAGGGCGCGCCGGGGTGTCCCTCGGTGATGTCGCCGCGCTGCAGTTTGGGATCGAAATAGTAGGGACCCGAGATCGCCGCGGGCGTCAGCGTGCAGGCCGGCATCAATGCAACGGGTGGCGTCGCGGTCGCCTGCGCCGTGCCTGTCGTCTGCGCCAGCGCGCGCGGCGTGGCTGCAATGATGGTGGGCGCGGATGCCAGCGCTGTCAGCGCAGCGCGCCGGCTGAGAAGCGATTGAACAATCTGCATGGGCTGTCCTTCCAAGCGTGCATGTGCACATGCGGACGTAGGATACACAGATCAATTGCGTTGAATTAAAGTCACCAACGCTCGTGCGGCGCATCCGCGGTCGCGGGTGGCCGAGCGCTTGAGCCAGCAGGAAATTTCACCGATGCGAGAGCAGGTTCTGATTTATTCGCGCTTCCCCAAGGCGCTGATGCAGCGCATCGGCGAGCGGTTCGAGCTGATGGACGCCGCCGGCAAGCCGCCACACGAAGTTTTTACCTCCGACCGGCTTTCCGGCATCCGCGCCATGGTCACTGCGGGCAGCACCCCGCTTCGCGGCGACATGATGGACAGGCTGCCGAAGCTCGGCGCGATCGTCTGTTACGGTACCGGCTACGACGGCGTCGATCTGGACGCTGCGGCTCAGCGCAACATCGCGGTCGGTCACAGCCCCGGCGCCAATGCGGCCTCCGTCGCCGATATCGCGGTCATCTTGATGCTGGCGGCGACGCGGCGTTTGTTGGCCGCCGACAATTACGTGCGAAGCGGGGACTGGGCCGCCGCCAAACCGTCGCCGATGATGCGGCCGCAGCCGGGCATGCCAGGCCGCAAGGTCGGCGTCTACGGCATGGGTGAGATCGGCCGCAAGATCGCCGCCCGCGTCGCGGCGTTCGAGGCCGAGGTCGGCTATTTCAGCCGCAGCCGCCACGATGTGCCGTATCAATATTTTCCCACCCTCGAGGCGCTCGCGGATTGGTGCAGTGTGCTGATGATCGCGGTGCGCGCCGGCGCCGATACCCATCACGTCGTCAATGCCGATATCCTGAAAAGGCTCGGTGAGGACGGCTGCGTCGTCAACATCGCCCGCGGCTCGGTGATCGACCAGGCTGCGCTCGTCCGGGCGCTCACCGACAAGACGATCGCGAGCGCCGGCCTCGACGTCTACGCCAAGGAGCCGCACGCCCCTGACGCTCTGACCGCGTTTCCGAATGTGGCGCTGACCCCCCATATCGGCGGCCACACGCTTGAGTCGCATGTGGCCATGCAGGACTGCGTCATCGCCAATCTGACGACGTTTTTCGAAGGGAAACCGCTGGCTTATCCCGTGAGCTAAAGCATTCGCTTTAGGATGTCGGTTTTGGCGTCGTATCCGGTGCGTGGCGCAGCTTGTCCGGGTTGGAGTGGATTTTTTCGCCGACCTGACGCCAAACTGGTCTGAATTTTGCTCTTGGCAAGCCGGATGAGACCGGGTAAAGAGCCGCTTCCTGACGTGCTGGCCATTGCTGGCACGTCCGTGCTCGCATTCCGAAAACCCGATACGATAGGAGATCATTCCTTTTGAGGACACCCCGTTTGGGATTACTCGAAAGGAAGGAAAAGCCGATCGTTTTCGGGAAAGGGATGTGGGCAGGGGTCTTCCGGCTTGCCGGATGGCCTCGATCCTGTCCGAGACTGCAGGCGCCCGCGGCGAAACGTAAAGTTTCTTCAACGGCTTAATCGTACGGCCTGCATAGACGGGTGAAGACCGGATTTCGCTTTGCGTCGCGTTTTCGCGCGGCCGTTAAGGGATATTTGGTTCGAACCTCGACACCCCGCGTCTGACAAGGATGCGGGAGGGCAGGCTTCAAATTGTCGTCTTGCCCGACGTGTCCTTGGGACTTCTGTCCAGAGGATGAGGATTTGGGCGGGACGATGGGTGCAACCCGGCGGCCCTGCCTCTAGGGACAAGGCCGCCAACCGGAGAGAGCTTGCTGTGGAACGAGCGGCAAAAAAAGAGGCGGTCGAACAGCTCAACGCGGTCTTCAAGACCACGAGCGTCGCGATCGTTGCTCACTATTCCGGCCTCACCGTGGCCCAGATGCAGAAGCTGCGCGTGCAGATGAAGCAGGCGGGTGCGTCGGTGAAGGTCTCGAAGAACCGTCTCACCAAAATTGCTCTTGTAGGCACTGACCTCGCTGGCATCGGCCCGCTGTTGAACGGGCCGACCGTGATCGCAATTTCGAAAGATCCGGTCGCGGCGCCAAAGGTTGCCATCGAGTTCGCCAAGACGAACGAGAAGTTCGTCATTCTGGGCGGCTCGATGGGTAAAACGGTCCTGAATATCGACAGCGTGAAGGCCTTGGCCTCCTTGCCGTCGCTGGACGAACTGCGTGGCAAGATCGTCGGCCTCATCGTGGCGCCAGCGACCAAGCTCGCCCAGCTCTCCAACGCGCCCGCGGCCAAGCTCGCGCGCGTCATTCAGGCCTATGCCTCAAAGAGCGAAGCGGCCTGACGTCCTTCGTAAATCTCAAAAACCCTGGTTCGAACCAAACGTTTAAGGAAACAGATCAATGGCTGACTTACAGAAAATCGTCGACGACCTCTCGAGCCTCACGGTGCTCGAGGCGGCCGAACTCGCAAAGCTCCTGGAAGAAAAGTGGGGCGTGTCCGCGGCCGCTGCGGTGGCAGTCGCCGGCCCGGCCGGTGGCGGCGCTGCCGCGGCACCGGTTGAAGAGAAGACCGAATTTACCGTCGTGCTGGCGGCTGTCGGCGACAAGAAGATCGAGGTCATCAAGGAAGTCCGCGCCATCACGGGCCTCGGCCTGAAGGAAGCCAAGGACCTGGTCGAGGGCGCGCCGAAGCCGGTCAAGGAAGGCGTGAACAAGGACGAGGCCGAGAAGGTCAAGGCCCAGCTCGAAAAGGCTGGCGCGAAGGTGGAATTGAAGTAAGCGCGGCTTGCCTCAGTTCCATCCCCCGGCGAGCGAAACAAGATCCGGGGATCGCCCCACCAAAGACGTGGATGGCCGGGTCAGGCCCGGCCATGACGGGGAGGGGGATCGGACGACCAAAGACAGGGATGGCCGCGCTCCGGCCCAGCCATCGCAAGCAAGAGGCGTGCAAAAGGGGCGACCTGGAGTGCGTCATACACGGAAATGTGTGGGGATTTGCGGGCTTGCCCCTCGAATCTCCGCGATTGTTACCCCATATCGGGGTAGCAGCACGAAAGCGCGGCAGGCGGCGGGAACGGTGGCGTTCACTCCCGCAAGCCGTTGGGAGACAGGCAATTTCGGGCTTTTGCAGTCCGTGAAGCAATGGTTTTGACGGGCGGGTGCGATTCGAAGCGCCCCGCGCGTCGTTTTGCGTTTTGAAGGTCGGAAGAACAGATTCAGGCTTTAGACCCCTGAAATTGCGTTTTTGGCCCTTGAAATGGATCGAAATTAAACCCGGCGGCGATGGCAGTCGCGCTCCGGATGGCTCGCCCCTTAAGGGCGACGAAATGAGAGGCCACGATGGCGCAGCAGACATTCACCGGTCGCAAACGGGTTCGCAAGTTCTTCGGACACATCAAGGAAGTCGCCGAGATGCCGAACCTCATCGAGGTTCAGAAGGCATCCTACGACCAATTCCTGATGGTCGACGAGCCTCCAGGCGGCCGGCTCGACGAGGGCCTGCAGGCGGTGTTCCGCTCGGTGTTCCCGATCTCGGATTTCTCGGGCACCTCGATGCTGGAGTTCGTCCGCTACGAATTCGAGCCGCCGAAATACGACGTCGACGAGTGCCGCCAGCGCGGCATGACCTATGCCGCGCCGCTGAAGGTGACGCTGCGCCTCATCGTGTTCGATATCGACGAGGAGACCGGCGCCAAGTCGGTCAAGGACATCAAGGAGCAGGACGTCTACATGGGCGATATCCCGCTCATGACCATGAACGGCACCTTCGTCGTCAACGGCACCGAGCGTGTCATCGTCTCGCAGATGCACCGTTCGCCCGGCGTGTTCTTCGACCACGACAAGGGCAAGACCCACTCGTCCGGCAAGCTGTTGTTCGCGGCGCGCGTGATCCCGTATCGCGGTTCCTGGCTCGACATCGAGTTCGACGCCAAGGACATCGTGTTCGCGCGCATCGACCGCCGGCGCAAGATTCACGTGACCTCGCTGATGTTCGCGCTTGGGCTGGACGGCGAGAGCATCCTGTCGACGTTCTACAAGAAGATCATCTACCAGCGCACCAAGGATGGCTGGCGCGTGCCGTTCGACGCCACCCGTTTCCGCGGCTACTCCACGATCAACGACCTGATCGACGCCGATACCGGCAAGGTGGTGCTCGAGGCCGGCAAGAAGCTCACCGTGCGCGCCGCGCGCCAGTTCCAGGAAAAGGGGCTGAAGGCGCTGCGCCTGTCGGATGAGGAACTGGTCGGCAACTACGTCGCCGAGGACCTGGTCAACCCGAAGACCGGCGAGATCTATGCCGAGGCGGGCGAGGAAATCACCGAAAAGCTGCTGAAAGTGCTGAACGAGCAGGGCTACAAGGAACTGCCGCTGCTCGACATCGACCACGTCAATGTCGGCGCCTACATCCGCAACACGCTGCATGCCGACAAGAACATGACGCGCGAAGACGCGCTGTTCGACATCTACCGCGTGATGCGTCCGGGCGAGCCGCCGACGCTGGATTCGGCACAGGCCATGTTCCAGTCGTTGTTCTTCGATTCCGAGCGCTACGACCTGTCCGCGGTCGGCCGCGTCAAGATGAACATGCGCCTTGAGCTCGATGCGCCTGACACCCATCGTACGCTGCGCAAGGAAGACATCCTCGCGGTGATCAAGACGCTGGTCGATCTGCGCGACGGCAAGGGCGAGATCGACGACATCGACCACCTCGGCAACCGCCGTGTGCGCTCGGTCGGCGAATTGATGGAGAACCAGTACCGCATCGGTCTATTGCGCATGGAGCGTGCCATCAAGGAGCGCATGTCGAGCGTCGACATCGACACCGTGATGCCGCAGGACCTGATCAACGCCAAGCCGGCCGCTGCCGCGGTGCGCGAGTTCTTCGGTTCCTCGCAGCTGTCGCAGTTCATGGACCAGACCAACCCGCTGTCGGAAATCACCCACAAGCGCCGTCTCTCGGCGCTTGGCCCGGGCGGTTTGACGCGCGAGCGCGCCGGCTTCGAGGTGCGCGACGTGCACCCGACGCATTACGGCCGCATCTGCCCGATCGAGACGCCGGAAGGTCCGAACATCGGCCTGATCAACTCGCTGGCGACGTTTGCGCGCGTCAACAAATACGGCTTCGTCGAGACGCCCTATCGCAAGGTGAAGGACGGCCGCGTCACCGACGAGGTGATCTATCTCTCGGCGATGGAAGAGGGCCGCTACCGCGTCGCGCAGGCCAATGTGCCGCTCGATGCCAAAGGCCGCTTCACCGAAGATCTGGTGGTCTGCCGTCACGCCGGCGAAGTGCTGCCGGTGGCTCCCGACAAGGTCGACTACATGGACGTGTCGCCGAAGCAGCTGGTTTCGGTGGCCGCAGCCCTGATCCCGTTCCTCGAGAACGACGACGCCAACCGCGCGCTGATGGGCTCGAACATGCAGCGGCAGGCGGTGCCGCTGGTCCGCGCCGAGGCGCCGTTCGTCGGTACCGGCATGGAAGGCGTGGTCGCGCGTGACTCCGGGGCCGCGATCGCGGCGCGCCGTTCCGGCGTGATCGACCAGATCGATGCGACGCGCGTGGTGATCCGCGCCACCGAGGATCTCGATCCCACCAAGTCGGGCGTCGATATCTATCGGCTGATGAAGTACCAGCGCTCCAACCAGTCGACCTGCATCAACCAGCGTCCGCTGGTCAAAGTCGGCGACGTCGTCAAGAAGGGCGACATCATCGCCGACGGTCCGTCGACCGATCTCGGCGAGCTTGCGCTCGGGCGCAACGTGCTGGTCGCGTTCATGCCGTGGAACGGCTACAACTTCGAAGATTCGATCCTGCTGTCGGAAAGAATCGTGAAGGACGACGTCTTCACCTCGATCCATATCGAGGAGTTCGAGGTGATGGCGCGCGACACCAAGCTCGGTCCTGAGGAAATCACCCGCGACATTCCCAACGTTTCGGAAGAAGCGCTGAAGAACCTCGACGAGGCCGGCATCGTCTATATCGGCGCGGAAGTGCGCGCCGGCGACATCCTGGTCGGCAAGATCACGCCGAAGGGCGAAAGCCCGATGACGCCGGAAGAAAAGCTGCTGCGTGCGATCTTCGGCGAAAAGGCCTCTGACGTGCGCGACACCTCGTTGCGGGTGCCGCCGGGCGTGCAGGGCACGATCGTAGAAGTGCGCGTGTTCAACCGCCACGGCGTCGACAAGGACGAGCGTGCGCTGGCGATCGAGCGGGAGGAGATCGAGCGTCTCGCCAAGGACCGCGACGACGAGCAGGCGATCCTGGACCGCAACGTCTACAGCCGCCTCGCGGAGCTTCTGGAAAACCGCCAGGGCATCGCGGGTCCGAAGGGCTTCAAGAAGGACACCAAGATCACCAGGGCCGTCCTCGAGGAGTATCCGAAGTCGCAGTGGTGGATGTTCGCATCCCCCAACGACAAGCTGATGGCCGAAATCGAGGCGATGCGGAAGCAGTACGACGAGTCGAAGAAGGGGCTTGAACAGCGCTTCCTCGACAAGGTCGAGAAACTGCAGCGCGGCGACGAGTTGCCGCCCGGCGTGATGAAGATGGTCAAGGTCTTCGTCGCGGTGAAGCGCAAGATCCAGCCGGGCGACAAGATGGCCGGCCGCCACGGCAACAAGGGCGTGGTGTCGAAGATCGTGCCGATCGAGGACATGCCGTTCCTCGAGGACGGCACCCATGCCGACATCGTGCTCAATCCGCTCGGCGTGCCCTCGCGCATGAACGTCGGTCAGATTCTCGAGACCCATCTCGGCTGGGCCTGCGCAGGGTTGGGCAAACGCATCGCCCAGACCATCGATGCCTATTACGCCAAGCAGGACGTCAAGCCGCTGAAGGAGACCTTGAAGAAGATCTACGGCGACGAGGAGACGATCAAATCGCTCAACGACAGCGAGCTGATCGAGCTTGGCCGCAACCTGAGCCACGGCGTGCCGATCGCGACGCCGGTGTTCGACGGCGCCAAGGAAGCCGACATCGAGGAGATGCTGAAGTTGGCCGGGCTGGATGCGTCCGGACAATCGACCGTCTATGACGGCCGCACCGGCGATCCCTTCGATCGCAAAGTGACGGTGGGCTACATCTACATGCTCAAGCTGCACCATCTGGTCGACGACAAGATCCACGCGCGTTCGATCGGACCGTACTCGCT
>Ga0210393_10005147_pt1 | contig 10308 bp, 9 predicted proteins | sample IncBWC27OmetaG_FD_160068 | JGI IMG/M metagenome (GOLD analysis project Ga0210393, IMG submission 160068) | Forest soil microbial communities from Barre Woods Harvard Forest LTER site, Petersham, Massachusetts, United States - Inc-BW-C-27-O ...
CGCATCGCTCCCAAGAAGGCGTACTTGGAATTCGCCGCCCAGCCCGCCAAAATAATGCCGTACACCCCCATCGAGGTGAGCGCCAGCACATACAAAAGGCCGGCATCGATATTCGCGAAGGCATGCTCGGGACGCAGTGGGATCACCGCCCACAGCGCGAGCGCGGGAACCAAGGCCAGGAACGGCGCGACGCGAAACAAAAATCCGTTCGCGTCCGCCGGAATCATGATTTCCTTGAATACCAGCTTCATCACGTCCGCGAAGGGTTGGGCCAAGCCCCACGGGCCGACGCGATTCGGCCCGCGCCGCACCTGCATGTAGCCGATCACCTTGCGTTCAGCGTAGGTATACATCGCCATGGTCAAAATGATCGAAATCATGACGATCAATGTTTGTACCGCGAGCAGCAACGGCGTAGACCAGTACGGCGTGATGTAGCCGGAGATCCAATCGCGCAGCGGCGTCCAGTCCCACATGGCTAGAGCACCGCGCGGGTCAGGCGCCCGTCCTTGGTTTTTTGCAGCGGCTCGGAACCGCGCACCAGCAGATCAGTTTGGTACGGTGGGATCTCCACCCAGGAACCTTTGGGAATTTCGCCGTTCGGCATAGCGCCGCCCACCGCCGCCGGCGCGGCCTCGAGGCGCGCGCCGCACAGCGCTTTCAAGGCATCGCGAATCTCATCGGAGCTGTTGTAGTCGATGCCGTGCAGGTTCAGTAAGTTCGCGAGCACGCGTAGCACCTTCCAGCCCGGCCGGCTCTCGCCCGCCAGCTTCGCGGCGCCCGCCCAGCTCTGCCAGCGCCCTTCCGCATTCACGTATGTGCCCGAGGTTTCGGCAAACGTGCCGATGGGCAGAACCACATGCGCGACGGCGCGCAGGGATTCCGGTAAATGCGAGGTCACCGCAATCACCAAGTCCGCGGAGCCCAGGGCCGAGGAATCCACGGCAACATCGTTGCTCGGATCGATACCGCCCAGCATCACATAGGCCTTGAGCGGCGACTCCAACATTTGTCGCGCCGACAGACCCGCACTCTTGAGCGGCGTGCCGCCCGCCTCCCGATGGGGCACAGCGCCCGCGAGATACGCGCCGGCCGCGTTCGGCCCCTCGGTGATCCATCCGACGCTGGCTCCGCACAACTCAGCCAGCGCGGCGCCGAGCGCCTTGAGCTGTGAGTAGGCCGGATGCCGCTGCGCCAATGTGCCCAAAATCACGGCACGCCGTGATCCATGCGACAGCGCGGCCACCAGGGATTTGTGGGCGTCCGTCACCGTCGCAGCGCCGACGCCCGCCGGCACCGGCTTATTCGCGGCGCCCGCCGCGGCACGCACCAGGGCGCTCAGCTCGGCTAGCATGTCGGTCGCAGTCACATAGCCCGCGACCGGGAACATGTAGTCGAAGCGGCGCGGATTCACGAATGCAACTTGCGCGCCGCCCTTGATTGCCGCTTTGCGAATGCGATGCGCGAGCAGCGGCATTTCATGACGCAGATCGGAACCCACGATGAGGACGCCCTCGAGGTGTTCGACGTCGGCCATCTTCAGTCCCAGATGAGGATAGGTCGCCTCATTCTCCTGGGCGCGGAAATCCAGCTGCCGCAGGCGATGATCGATATTGCCGGAACCCATACCGCGCGCAATTTGCGCCAGCAGGTACAGCTCCTCGAGCGTGGCCATGGGCGAAGCCAAGTATCCAGTGGCCGCTTTGTTTGAGGCAGCGGCGCGCTGCAAGCCTTCGGCGGCCGCGTTCAGCGCCACCTCCCAATCCACGGCCTGCAAGTTGCCGTCGACGCGCAGCATGGGTTGCGAGACGCGATCGGCGGAGTACATGCCCTCGAAGCCGAAGCGATCGCGGTCGGCGATCCAGGTTTCGTTCAGCTCCTCATTCTCGCGCGGCACCATGCGCAGCAACTTGCCACGCAGCACATGCGCGTACAGATTGGTGCCGAAGGCATCGTGCGGGCTCACCAGCGCGGACTGGGTCATTTCCCAGGCGCGGCCGTGGTAGCGGAACGGTTTGTTGTTGAGCGCGCCGACCGGGCACAAATCGATGATGTTCGCCGACAATTCATGATCGACGCTGTGCTCGATGTAGGTACCGATTTCCATGTGCTCGCCGCGGCCGGTCGCACCCATTTGCGGATAGCCCTGAATTTCCGCGCCGAATCGTACGCACCGGGTGCAATGAATGCAGCGGGTCATGTCCGTGGAAACCAACGGACCCAGGTTCTTGTCCTTGACGACGCGCTTGCCTTCGTTGAAGCGCGAGATGTCGCGTCCGAATCCCAAGGCCAGATCCTGCAGCTCGCACTCGCCGCCCTGGTCGCAGATCGGGCAATCGAGCGGATGGTTGATGAGCAGAAATTCCATGGTGGCGCGCTGCGCTGCCACGGCCTTGGGCGATTTGGTGAACACCTTCATGCCTTCGGTCACCGGCGTCGCACAGGCCGGCAACGGCTTGGGCGCTTTTTCCACCTCGACCAAGCACATGCGACAGTTCGCCGCCACGGTCAATTTCTCGTGGTAGCAAAATCGCGGAATATAAATGTCCGCAGGATCGGTGACCTGCATGATCATCTGGCCCTTGCGGGCTTTCAGCGCAACGCCGTTGACTTCGATATTGACCGTATCGTCTGCCATACGTTTAAGCCGCGACGGCCGGCCGGCCGTCCAAGTGGGTGGCGCCCTCCATGATGGAGCGACCTTTGTGCTCGATCATGTATTGAAATTCGGGCCGAAAATGCTTCAAGAAACTCTGCACCGGCCACGCCGCGGCATCGCCCAGCGCGCATATCGTGTGCCCTTCGATGCGATTCGCCACATCGAGCAGCAAGCCCAAATCCTCGCTTCTACCCTCGCCGGCGATGATGCGTTTCAGCATCCGATCCAACCAGCCGGTGCCTTCACGGCAGGGTGTGCACTGCCCACAGGATTCCGACATGTAGAAGCGCGCGAGCCGCTCGAGCGCTCGCACCATGCAGGTGGTCTCATCCATGACGATCACCGCGCCGGTACCGAACGAGGAGCCGGCCTTCTTCAGTGCGTCATAATCCATATTGGTGGTCCACATGATCTCGGCGGGCACCACCATGCAGGAGGAGCCGCCGGGAATGACGGCTTTGAGCTTGCGGCCCTTCCACACGCCGCCCACCAGCTCCATCAGATCCTTGAAAGGAATCCCCATGGGCAATTCGAAGTTGCCGGGTCGCTCGACGTGCCCCGAGACGGAAAAAATCACGGTGCCGCCGGAATTCACGGGGCCCAATCCTGCAAACCAGGCCGCGCCTTTGCGCATGATGGTGGGCACCGAGGCGAAGCTCTGCGTATTGTTGATGGTGGTCGGTTTGCCGAACAAACCAAAGTTGGCCGGGAATGGCGGCTTGAAGCGCGGCTTGCCGGGTTTGCCTTCGAGGGACTCGAGCAGCGCCGTCTCTTCGCCGCAGATATAGGCGCCTGCACCGATAAAGGTGTGCAGATCAAAATCCACACCGGAGCCCAAAATGTTTTTACCCAACAACCCCGCGGCATAGGCTTCGGCCAAGGCCGCCTCGAATCGCGGGATGGGTTCGGCTAAAAATTCGCCGCGAATGTAGTTGTAGCCCACGGTGGCGGTCATCGCGTAACCGCCGATGGCCATGCCTTCAATGACCGAGTGCGGATTGAAGCGCAGGATCTCGCGGTCATGGGCGGTGCCGGGCTCGGATTCGTCCGAGTTGCACACCACGTACTTTTGCACCGGCGAGCTGCGCGGCATGAAGCTCCACTTCACGCCGGTGGGAAACGCCGCGCCACCGCGGCCGCGCAGGCCCGAGGCCTTCACTTCATCGATGATTTTTTCGCGCGGCGTCTGCTCGCGCAGGATTTTCTCCCACGCCTCATAGCCGCCGAATTGCCGGTAGCCTTCGAGCGTCCACGAGCGCTCGTGCTTGAACGCTTCGAATAACACCAGGTTCTGCTCGTACGGCATCAGCGGCTCTCTACTTCAAGTCGTCCAGGATCTTGTCCACGCTCTGCGGCGTGAGGTTCTCATGATAGACATGATCCACCATCATCATCGGCGCTCCGCAGCATGCGGCGAGACACTCCTCTTCGCGCTTCAAATAAATGCGCCCATCCGCGGTGCTCTCGCCGGTCTTGATGCCGAGTTTCTTCTCGACGTGATCGACGATCTCTTGGGACCCGCGCAGCATGCAGGAAATATTCGTGCACACCGAGATGTGATGGCGGCCCACCGGCTTGGTCTCGAACATGGAATAGAACGAAGCGACCTCATACACCAGGATGTTCGGCAGCTCCAAGTATTCGGCGACCGCATCCATGAGGTCCGTAGTCAGATACCCCTGGTTCTCGTGTTGCACGGCATGCAAGGCCGAAATCACCGCGGAGCGTTTTCGATCGGGCGGAAACTTGGCCACCCAATGATCGATTTCTTCACGCACGTGCTCGGATAATTTCGCGCTCATCGGTCGATCTCGCCGAATACAATGTCCTGGGTGCCGATCACGGCGACCACGTCCGCCAGCATATGGCCGCGCACCATCTCATCGAGCGACGCGAGATGCGCGAACCCCGGCGGTCGGACCTTGAGCCGATAAGGCTTGTTGGCGCCATCGGACACCAAGTACACGCCCAGTTCGCCCTTGGGAGCCTCGACCGCGGCATACACCTCGCCCGCCGGCACGCAATAGCCTTCCGTCATCAATTTGAAGTGGTGGATCAGCGATTCCATGTCGCCTTTCATTTGCTCGCGCCGCGGCGGCCGCACCTTGCGATCATCGATCATCACCGGCCCGGGATTGGCCTTGAGCCATGCCACGCATTGTTCGATGATGCGATTCGACTGGCGCAATTCCTCGACCCGAACCAGGTAGCGATCGTAGCAATCGCCGTTGCGGCCGACGGGAATATCGAAATCCATTTGATCGTAGACGTCATAGGGCTGCTTCTTACGCAGGTCCCACTCGACGCCCGAGCCCCGCAGCATGGGTCCGGAGAATCCGAGCTGCATCGCGCGCTCCGGACTCACCACGCCGATATTGACCGTACGCTGTTTCCAAATGCGGTTGTCCGTCAACAGCGATTCATATTGATCGACATTGGCGGGAAAACGCTGGACGAAGTCGGAGATAAAATCAATGAGGCCGCCGGCGCGCCGGGAGTTCAGCCGGTCCACTTCTTTCTTGCTGCGCCATTGCGAATACGGATACTGCGGCATCGATTCAGGCAGGTCGCGGTACACGCCGCCGGGACGATAATAGGTGGCATGCATGCGCGTGCCGGAGACCGCCTCGTAGCAATCCATGAGATCTTCACGTTCGCGGAAGCAGTACAGGAATACCGTCATCGCGCCGATATCGATGGCATGCGCCCCCAGCCACATCAAGTGATTCAAAATGCGCGTGATCTCGTCGAACATCACGCGGATGTACTGCGCGCGCAGCGGCGGCTCGAGACCCAACAGTTTCTCGATCGCCATCACATAGGCGTGCTCATTGCACATCATGGAGACGTAATCGAGCCGGTCCATGTAGCCGATCGACTGATTGAAAGGCTTGCTCTCCGCCAGCTTTTCGGTCGCTCGATGCAACAGGCCCACATGCGGATCGGCCTTTTGAATCACCTCGCCGTCCAGTTCCAGCACCAGACGCAGCACCCCGTGCGCCGCCGGGTGCTGCGGTCCGAAATTCATGGTGTAGTTGCGAATCTCAGCCATCGGATTTGGCAATGCTCGTGGTGTGGACGGGCGCGTTGGTGAGCGCGGGATCGTAGCGATTGTCGTGACGAATCACCTTGGGCACGAGCACGCGCGGATCGATGGTCACCGGCTGATAGACCACGCGGCCCTTCTCCGGGTCGTAGCGCACTTCGACATTGCCCGACAGCGGAAAATCCTTGCGGAACGGGTGACCGATGAAGCCGTAGTCGGTCAGCAAGCGGCGCAGGTCCGGATGACCCTTGAACAGAATCCCGAACAGATCGAAGGCTTCTCGCTCAAACCAATTGGCCGCCGCCCAAATATCGGTCACGGAGTCGACCATCGGCGCATCGTCGTCGGCGCAGAACACGCGCAAGCGCAGGCGCTGATTCAAGGAAATCGAGAGCAGGTGATAGACCACCGCAAATCGGCGCCCCGGCTGCAGATGGCCCGCGCGCTGCGCGCCGCGCGCTACGCCGCGGCTAAACCCGGCGGAGGTGGCCGTCTCGGTATTCCATTCATCGCGGCCGTGCGACAGGTAATCCACGCCGCAGACATCCATGCACATTTCAAACTTCAGCTCCGGCGCCTCGCGCAACACTTGCGCGACCGCCAGCAGCTCATTCGCCGGCACCTCGTAGGTCAACTCGCCGGTGTGATTGGCAACCGGCGTGAGCTTGCCCGGCAACGCGGCCGTGATCGCTTGGGCCAGAACTTCGAGGCGGGTCGGTGTTGCAACCGCCGCCGTGATGCCAGAATCGGCGCTCATCGGATAATCGCCTTGTTGCGGCGGATTTTGTTCTGCAGCTGGATAATGCCGTAGCAGTGCTTCCGCAGTCGGCGGACACCCCGGCACATAGACATCGACCGGGACGATGCGATCGCAGCCGCGAACCACCGCATAGGAATAATGGTAGTAGCCGCCGCCGTTGGCGCAGGACCCCATGGAGATCACCCAGCGCGGTTCGGTCATCTGGTCATATACCTTGCGCAGCGCCGGTGCCATTTTGTTCACCAAGGTCCCGGCCACGATCATGACGTCGGATTGCCGCGGGCTGGGCCTGAAAATGATGCCAAAGCGGTCCTGGTCGTAGCGCGCCGCCCCGGCGTGCATCATTTCCACCGCACAGCAGGCCAAACCGAAGGTCATCGGCCAGAGCGAACCCGTGCGAGCCCAATTGATGAGCTTATCGACAGTGGTGACTTCGAAGCCGCGCGCGGTGTTGTCGGCTTCTAATCCCATTCCAAGGCCCCTTTCTTATAGTCATAGGCCAGGGCCACCACCAGCACCAAGGCGAAAATCAGCATGGACACGAGACCAAACGTGCCGGTGATTTTGAGCGATACCGCCCAGGGAAAGAAGAAGGCAATCTCCAGGTCAAAAACGATGAAAATGATCGCCACCAGGTAGTAGCGCACATCGAAGCGCATGCGCGAGTCTTCGAAGGCCTCGAAGCCGCATTCATAAGGAGAGAGTTTTTCGGAATCCGGGCGTCGCGGCCCCAGGATCCAACCGACGGTAAACAGCGCGAGGCCCAGAACCGTGGCCAAACCCAGGAAAATCAAAATCGGTAAGTACTGTCGCAACATTATCAACGCCGTTGACTACACGGATTGACCATAATTGTATCAGGCGCAACTATGCTGCGTCGCGCCGAACAATCCATCTTCCACATCGAAAAAAACGATGGTGCCGACGGCCGGACTCGAACCGGCACAGGTTGCCCCACTAGCCCCTCAAACTAGCGCGTCTACCAATTTCGCCACGTCGGCAATGTTCACTTTTGTTCGGGTGTCGGCTGCGTCGTCGGCGGCGGCGTGGGCTGCGGCGCGGACTGCGGTGCCGGTTGCGCGCCGGACTGCGGTGGCGACCCGCTCGTCGGCGGCGTTGCGGGCGTGAGTGCCGGCGGCGGCGCCTTCGGTGCGGCGGCGGCGGCTTGCGCGGCGCGCTCCAGCACCGAGGTCGGCTCCGCGGGTGCGTGCGTGCCGAGATAGGCCAGCGTCAAGCTGGTAACAAAGAACAGGCCCGCAAACACGGCCGTCAACTTCGAAAATAATGTGCTCGTGCCGCGCGCCCCGAACACCGTGCCCGATGCGCCCGAGCCGAATCCGGCGCCCGCTTCGGCGCCCTTGCCCCGCTGCAACAGCACCAGTCCGATAATCATCAGTGCAAGCAGTACATGCACGCCCAAAATCAAACCACGCAACATAAAAAAATCTCTTTAGTGGCGAACGGCCGCAGCCGCGCAAATCTGTCGAAACTCATCGGCGCTCAACGACGCGCCGCCTACCAATCCACCATCCACATCGGGCATTGCGAAAAGCTCTGCCGCGTTGCCGGCCTTGACGCTGCCGCCGTACAGAATGCGCAGATGGCCCGCCATCTTACCATCATGGGCCGCAATCCGGCCCCGCAGAAAGGCATGTACCGCCTGCGCCTGCTCCGGCGATGCGGTTCGTCCGGTACCAATGGCCCACACCGGCTCATAGGCCAGCACCGCCTTGGCAAACGCGCCGGCGCCGTGCATGGCAATCACCGCATCGACCTGGCGCCCCACCACCGCTTCGGTTTGCTTGGCCTCGCGTTCTTCCAGGGTTTCCCCGACGCAAAGCACCGGCGTCAGGCCCCCGCCCAAGGCGGCCGCAAACTTTCGCGCCACCAACGCATCGTCCTCGTGATACCAGCGCCGCCGCTCCGAATGACCCACGATGACGTAGCTGCATCCCACGTCCTTGAGCATGGCGGCGCCCACTTGACCCGTAAAAGCACCACCGGATTCGGCACACACATCCTGCGCGCCGACCATGATGCGTCCTTCTTCTAGATCCCGCACCGCATCGGCTATATAGACATAAGGCGGAAATACCACAACGTCGATCGGCCAGTCCGGCTTGATATAGCCTTCCAGCTCGGCGAGCAAAGCTCGATTGAGGGCCTGCGACCCGTGCATTTTCCAATTGCCCGCGACCATCGGACGACGCATAGCCAACCTTCGGGCATTCGCCCTGCGGGAAAGGCGGCGAAGATTAGCCGCGCAGCCCCGTAACTGCAAGCCCCTGTTAAGGATTAGCGCGGGATGCCGCCGCGACAGCCGCGGCAATATCCTGGGCGCCCTTCTTTACCAGAGCCGCATCCGAGCCCTCCACCATCACTCGAATGACCGGTTCCGTGCCCGATGCGCGCAGTACGATTCGACCGCGTCCTTCGAGCCGCCGTTCCACTTCTTCGACCACCCGAACGACGTCGGGTTCGGCCTGTGGATCGAAGCGCTTCAGCACCTGCACGTTGAGCAAAACTTGAGGATACTTCTGCATCGCGGCCCCAAGCTCCGCCAAGCCCGATCCGGTCTGCTTCATGATGGCGAGCACTTGCAGGGCGCTGATCAAACCATCGCCGGTGGTGGTTTTGTCCAAGCACAGAATGTGGCCGGAGGTTTCTCCCCCCAGGGTGCCGCGACTCTGATTCAGCATGGAAAGAACATTGCGATCGCCCACCTGCGCGCGCAAGAACTCGATGCTGCGCGATTCGAGCGCATGCTCCAAACCCAAATTGCTCATGACGGTGCCCACCACCGGCCCCTTCAACTCCCCGCTGAGATGGCGCGCCGTGGCAAGAATGAACAGCAGCTGGTCTCCATCCACACAACGCCCCAGCTCATCCACCATCACCACGCGATCGCCGTCCCCATCGAGCGCCAAGCCAACTTGCGCACGCACCCCTGGAACGGTGAGCTGCAATAGCTCCGGCGAGGTTGAGCCGCAGCCGTCATTGATGTTGCGGCCGTTGGGAGAGCAGCCGATCGGCACGATTTCCGCACCGAGATCGGCGAGCACTCGCGGGGCCACCTTGTAGCCGGCGCCATTGGCGCAGTCGATCACGATTTTGAATCCGTTCAGGTTCATGCCGGCGGGAATCGTGGAGGCGCAAAAATCCTGATACTGCGTGCGGCTGCGGTCAATGCGAATCGCTTTGCCTAAATGCTGCGATTCCTGTGTGACCACCGGTTGCTCCAGCAAGGATTCAATCTCCTGCTCGATGCGATCCGACAACTTGCTGCCGGTGGCATCGAAGAACTTGATGCCATTGTCCTGATAAGGGTTGTGTGACGCGCTGATGACAACGCCGAAACTGCAGTCCAAACGCTGCGTCATGTAGGCGATGCCCGGCGTCGGCAAAGGCCCGATCAGCATCACATCGACGCCGGCCGCGACAAAACCCGCCTCCAGCGCCGATTCAAACATGTATCCGGAGACGCGCGTGTCCTTGCCGATGAGGACGCGGCCGCCACCGGGTGCCAGCACGCGCGCCGCGGAACTGGCCAGGCGCAACGCAAAATCTACAGTCATCGGCGCCGTGCCGACTCGACCGCGAACCCCGTCGGTTCCGAAATAGTGGCTCACGTGGCTGATCCTTGCAGCACCGCGCTGACAGTACGTACCGCGTCAACGGTCGGCCCCACATCGTGGGTGCGAATGATGCGCGCGCCCTTGGCCACCGCCAAAGCCGCCAACCCCAAGCCGCCGTACAGCCGCTCATGCACGCTTTTACCTAAAATCTTGCCGATGACGCTCTTGCGCGAAACGCCGACCAACAGCGGCGCGCCGAGTGCTGCGA
>Ga0210393_10005148_pt1 | contig 10307 bp, 8 predicted proteins | sample IncBWC27OmetaG_FD_160068 | JGI IMG/M metagenome (GOLD analysis project Ga0210393, IMG submission 160068) | Forest soil microbial communities from Barre Woods Harvard Forest LTER site, Petersham, Massachusetts, United States - Inc-BW-C-27-O ...
TTCCGGCTTCGTCATCCGTGCTTTCTTTTATTTCGCCATCTGGAACGTGCTCTCGTTCCTGCTTTCGAAGTGGTCGAAGCAAACCGACCATGCCGGCGCTCCCGACAACTCAGGACGCTTCAAGGCGGTCGCCGGTCCTGGTCTCATCCTCTACGGATTCACCATCTCCTTCGCCGCCATCGACTGGGTCATGTCTCTCGATCCCAGTTGGATTTCGACCATCTTCGGCCTGCTCATCCTTATCGGTGAAGTGCTCTCCGCCATGTGTTTTGCGGTGGTGGTCGAGCGCATTCTCTTCAACTACAAGCCCATGTCCGAGATGTTGACCCCCGACTTCGTCCACGACCACGGCAAGTGGATGCTTACCTTCATTATGGTGTGGGCCTATTTCTCGTTCTCGCAGTGGCTCATCATCTGGGCCGGGAATTTGCCCGCAGAGATCTCTTTTTATCTGAAGCGCTTAAGTGGTGGCTGGGGATCGATCGGGCTTTTTTTGGTACTGTTCCACTTCGCCATCCCATTCGCATTGCTGCTCTCGCGCCCATTCAAACGCGATATTCGAAAGTTGGTATGGCTTGCGGTCTGGATGATGCTGATGCGGTATCTCGATCTGTTCTGGATCATAGAACCGAATTTTTCAAGAAGTCTTAACCTCACCATGGCCGATATCGTCGTGCCGATCGCCATCGGCGGAATCTGGCTTTGGTATTTTTTCCGGAACCTGGCTGCGCTGCCGCTGTTGCCAGCCTACGACCCGGACGCTCACGAAGTTCTACAACCGGCACATCATTAAGCGAAGACTATGAGCGATGAGTTCAAACACGAGAACACCACCGGGCAGGAGAGCTTCGAGCACCAGGACCTAAAGCCCGCCGGGATCGTTTACTTCTTTCTGATCCTGGTCGTAGTGACAGTGCTCTGCATGTTCGGTCTCAAAGGCCTCTATGCCTATCTCGACCGTCGCGAAAAGGCTTCGCAGCCAGAAGTGAATCCGCTGGTTGCCAAGGTCCCCGAAGATACGCGCAATGTCGTGTCCGGATACCCGCAGACTGCCTTCCCTAACCCCAAGCTGGAAGAAGACGAGCGTGGTCAACTGAACGGGATCAGGATGGAGGAAGAGAAAGCCCTCTACAGCTACGGCTGGGTCGACGAAAAAGCGGGAACGGTGCGCATTCCGATCGAGCGCGCTATGGATTTGTTGGTAGAGCGCGGACTGCCAGTGCGTCCGCCGGGCGCGGCCAATGATAGCGCGGCCACTGACGGTGCGACGAACAGGCGTAAAGCATTGAGCGGCAAGGGTGAGAAGAAGTGAGCTGTAGAAAATCCAATTCGAGTTTCGCCGTGCGCGTTTTGTGGTTAGTTGCGCTCCTGGCGATTTCCGTGAGCGCTCAAATCAATAGCGGCGTCATGTCTCCGCCGGCGAATACGCGACCTCCCCGTCTGGAGAACGTCGGCATCGAGCAGCATCTTAATGCGCAAGTGCCCCCGGATCTTATGTTCCGCGACGATGCCGGCAAAACCGTGAAGCTCGGAGATTACTTCGGGCGTAAACCCCTCATCCTCAATCTGGTTTATTACAACTGCACCATGCTGTGCGGCGAAGCTCTCGCCGGACTCGCCAGTGCGATGCGTCTGGTGAAGTTCGATGTCGGCAATGAATTCGACGTGGTCACCGTAAGCTTTGATCCGCGGGAGACTCCAGAGATGGCCGCGGTAAAGAAAATCGACTACGTCAAACGCTATGGCCGAGCCAACGCCGCTGCGGGCTGGCATTTCCTTACCGGCCAGCCGGACTCGATAAATGGGTTGACGAAGGCTGTCGGCTTCCAATATCAGTACGATGCCAAGAGCAATCAGTACGCGCATGCCACCGCCATCATGGTGCTGACGCCGCAGGGCCGCATCTCGCGCTACTTTTACGGCGTGGATTTTCCGCCCAAGGATTTGCGCATGGGACTGGTGGAAGCTTCGCAAGGCAAGATCGGCAATGCTGTGGACGCGGTGCTCCTCTATTGCTATCACTACAATCCCGAGACCGGAAAATACGGCGCCATGGTCGCAAATATCCTGCGCCTGGCAGCTGCCGCAACCATTCTCCTGCTGAGCGGTTTGATTTTTATTTTGTGGCGGCTGGACCGTTCCGTAGCGAGGAAGACGGCAACGAAGACAAGGTATGCTCAATAATTTTCCATTATGGCCGCAACAGGCTTCCACGTTGGCTGGCCACGTGGACGCGCTCTACATTTTCCTGCTTATCGTGACCGGCATGATGGCTCTGCTGGTCTTTGTCTGCATCATCTTTTTCGCCGCCCGTTACCGTCATCGTCCCGGCGTCCGCGCCGAACAGATAGAAGGTTCGAACGCTTTGGAAATTACCTGGAGCGCGATTCCGTTCCTTATCTTCATGGTGATCTTCGTCTGGGGCGCGCTCGTCTACTTCAAAGAGCGGACTCCGCCCACCGACGCCAGTGAAGTTTATGTCGTGGCAAAGCAATGGATGTGGAAAGTGGAACACGCCGAAGGGCAACGTGAAATCAACGAACTGCACGTTCCCGTGGGACGTGACGTGAAACTGATCATGACCTCGCAGGACGTGATTCACAGCTTTTACATTCCCGCGTTCCGCATCAAGCAGGACGTCCTTCCAGGCCGCTACACCGTGGAATGGTTCCGCGCCACCAAGCCCGGTGTCTATCATCTATTCTGCGCAGAATATTGTGGCACCCAGCACTCCGGGATGGTTGGCTCAATTGTTGTCCAGGAACAGGCGCAATATGAGGCGTGGATGAACGGCGGTTCCACCGGCCCGCTTTCCGCCAGCGGGGAGAAAATCTTCGCTGAACTCGGCTGCGCGACCTGCCATCGCACCGATACCCCAGGGCGCGGGCCGAATTTACAGGGGGTTTTCGGTCAACCTGTTCAACTCGAAGACGGCCGCACCGTCACTGCGGACGAGAACTATCTGCGAGAATGCATCCTGGATCCGGGCGCCAAGCGGGTCAAGGGATTCCAGCCGATCATGCCCACGTTTCAGGGGCTGGTCAGCGAGGAACAGGTCAATGCTTTGGTCGCTTATATCAAATCGATCTCCGCCAACAAGCCGCCGGGCGGGGCGAAGGCGACTGCGAGTGTAGTCGCGCCGCGACACGAGCCAGGTGAGACAAGAGCTCAGGCCGGTGAGCGCGTCCACGCACAACCGAACGGAAGTCAGGTGCAATGAGTATGAGTATGACCACCCCGATACTGCAACCCGTTGAGCGCGAAAACTATCTGAACAAGGAGTACGGAGTGTGGTCGTGGCTGCTCACCACCGACCATAAACGCATCGCACTTCTATATCTCATCTCGATCACCTTCTTCTTTTTCATTGGTGGCTTTTTTGCATTGCTCATCCGCCTCGAACTGCTGACTCCCGTCGGCGACCTCGTGCAGGCCGACACCTACAACAAACTCTTCACCATGCATGGCATGGTCATGGTGTTCTTTTTCCTGATTCCTTCCATACCGGCCGTGCTCGGGAACTTCCTCGTGCCCATGATGATTGGGGCCAAGGATCTGGCTTTTCCCCGCATCAATCTGCTGAGCTGGTATCTCTACATCATCGGCGGGGTGATGATGTTGCACTGCATGCTCACAGGTGGCGTTGACACCGGTTGGACCTTCTATGCGCCGTTTAGCACATCATTTACCAACACAAACATTATCGAGGCCGGTCTGGCGATTTTTGTTGCCGGATTTTCTTCCATCCTCACTGGCCTGAACTTCGTGGTCACCATCCACCGCATGCGCGCGCCAGGCATGACATGGTCGCGCCTGCCGCTATTCATCTGGGCGCACTACGCAACCAGCATTATTCAACTTTTGGGTACGCCGGTCATCGCCGTCACGATTGTGCTGGTCGCTGCCGAACGCGCTCTGCACCTCGGAATCTTCGATCCCAAACTCGGCGGCGACCCGCTGCTTTTCCAGCATCTTTTCTGGTTCTACTCCCATCCCGCCGTCTACATCATGATTCTGCCGTCGATGGGCGTGATCACCGAAATCATTGCCTGCTTCTCGCGCAAGCGCATCTTCGGCTACCACTTCGTAGCTTTCTCCTCCATCGCCATCGCGGTCTTCGGCTTTCTGGTGTGGGCTCACCATATGTTTGTGGCTGGAATCTCCGTCTACTCCGCTCTTGTATTTTCTTTCTTGAGCTACGCCGTGGCGCTGCCCTCCGCCATCAAGGTCTTCAACTGGACGGCCACTCTTTACAAGGGTTCCATTCACTACGATGCGCCCATGCTTTACGCCTTCGGCTTCCTGGGACTTTTCACCATCGGCGGCCTCACGGGATTATTTTTGGCGGCTCTCGGCATCGATGTCCATGTCACTGACACGTACTTCGTCGTCGCCCACTTCCACTACATTATGGTTGGAGGCGCCGTGATGGGCTATCTCGGCGGAATGCATTTCTGGTGGCCCAAAATTTCCGGACGCCTCTATCCCGAAGGCTGGGCGCGACTGGCTGCGCTGATCGTTTTCATCGGATTCAACCTAACTTTCTTCCCCCAATTCGTGCTTGGCTACATGGGAATGCCGCGGCGCTATTACGATTACAGCCACATGCCGGAATTTCAGGTGTTGAACGTGCTCTCGACGGCTGGCGCCACGGTCCTGGGAGTGGGATATTTGCTGCCCATGGTTTATTTCCTGTGGTCCATGCGGTATGGCAAGCCGGCATCGGATAATCCGTGGAACGCCGCTGGGCTGGAATGGAAGACGGCCTCTCCGCCGACCACCTTCAACTTTGACGCGGAACCTGTCGTGACGTGGGAAGCCTATAACTATGAGGAGCTAGACGCGCCTCACAAGGAGGGGGTGCCCGTTGCACGATAGCTCCACAACCGTTGTTCATGAGCGTAACGGCGAGGCTCATGCTGCGCACAACCCGGCCTTGCTGCACCACTTCGCGGAACCGCAGCAACAGCGCGACGCCGCCAGCCTGGGAATGTGGGTCTTCCTGGCAACGGAAGTCATGTTTTTCGGCGGCCTCTTCTGTGCCTATCTGGTTTACCGCCAATGGTATTTTGGAGACTTCGCCGCCGCCAGTAAGTCCATCAATATGGGCCTCGGCGCCACCAACACCGCGGTGCTGATCTGCAGCAGTTTGACCGTAGTGCTGGCCGTGTGGGCCGCGCAAACGGCTCGGCGCAGCCTGCTGGTCGGTAGCCTCGCCCTTACCATGCTGCTCGGGCTCACGTTCCTTGGCATCAAGGGCATCGAGTACAGAGATAAATTTGTGGAGCATCACGTGCCCGGTGCTTCTTTTAGTTTCGAGAATGAGCCAATCCCCGGGCATCCTGGTCAGTACGCCAATGCCCGCCACGCGCAGATGTTTTTTTCTCTCTACTTCGTCATGACCGGCCTGCACGCGCTGCACATGATTATCGGGCTGGGTATTTTTCTGTGGCTGTTGATTATGGCGTGGAAGGGACGATTTACCCCAGAGTGGCACACTCCGGTTGAGATTGGGGGGCTGTACTGGCATTTCGTCGATATCGTCTGGATTTACTTGTTCCCGTTGCTTTATCTGATCGACCGGCACCCATGAGGCTTGCATGTCAGCACATTCATCAGCAACATCGTCGCCTTTGAAAATGTACTTTGGGGTATTCTTCGCATTGCTCGTCGGCACCGGTCTGACGGTATACGCCGCGACGCTCGACCTGGGACGATACAACGCAGCAGTCGCTCTGGGTATCGCCACCATCAAGGCAACTTTGGTCGCGTTATTCTTTATGCACGTCTGGCACGCCAGCGAAAAGCTGACGAAGCTGGTCGTGATCGCCGCACTTTTCTTCCTGCTGCTGTTGCTCGGGCTGACCATGTCTGATTATGCGACTCGCATGTGGAGCTAGTCTCCACCTGCGCTCGCGTTCAATCTGCGGTATACTCGCGCCGACCGTTTAATTCACTGCCCGGCGTGAGGTGAGGTATGGCGTTCTGCAATTCTTGTGGCGCAAGTCTGGCCCCCGGAATCCGATTCTGTAACAAGTGCGGTGCCGCAATACTCGCTTCATCGCCCGCGCCGAATGTTGCGACCCCCGTCATGGCTGGATCCACCATTCCTGCGGCTTCCGTCCCGGCGGCGAACGCCGGGCAGGGAAGCGGGGCCCTCAAAGTCATTCTCATTGTGGTGGGCGTGATTGTTCTGTTGGGAATTCTGAGCGTCGGTTCGTTCGCGTTTTTTGCCTGGCGCATAGCCAGGCACGCGCACGTCCGCCAGGACGGCAACAACGTAAAAGTGGAGACTCCGTTCGGCAACGTTGAAACGACGCAAGACCCGCACGATGCAGCGCGTAATCTGGGAGTGGAGATCTATCCCGGAGCGGAAGTCCTGAAGGATGGCTCGGCTTCTGCAAGTTTTGGAGGAGTTCATACGGCGTCAGTCAGTTCCGAGAGCAGCGATTCCGTCGACAAGATCGCCAGCTTTTACAAAGGGAAATTTCCCAACGCCATGGTCACGAGTTCCGACGCCGGCCGTTGCACGATCATCGCGAACGATCGCAAAAGCATGATTACCATCAATATTGAAGCTGAAGGCGGCAAGACGAAGATTCAGATCACCAATGTGTTCCGCAAATCTGACGCGGCAGATTCGTCTTCGAACTGATCTTCGAAACAACGAGAGACCGCGGCATGTCAGACTCATTTGCAGAACTCGCGCAGGCCGCCAAGTCCGCGCAAGTCGACGCTTTGGGGCTGGCGGAATCTCTGCGTAAGAAGATTCACGGTGAAGTCAGGTTCGACCGCGGCACTTGCGCTCTCTACGCCACCGACGGCTCCAACTATCGCCAGGTTCCGATCGGCGTTGTACTTCCCCGCGATCCCGACGATGTTCTCGCCACCATCGCCCTCTGCCGCGATTTCGGCGCGCCACTGCTCTGCCGCGGTGGAGGCACGTCCCTCGCCGGCCAGTGCTGCAACGTTGCCGTCATTCTCGATTTTTCCAAGTACATGGCGAGGATTCTCGAAGTCGATCCCGTACGCCGCATCGCTCGGGTGGAACCAGGGGTTGTGCTCGACCATCTCCGCGCCGCTGCCGAAAAACACCATCTCACTTTCGCGCCCGATCCCGCCAGTCATGATCGCTGCACGCTCGGCGGTATGATCGGCAACAACTCCTGCGGCGTGCATTCAGTCATGGCCGGCAAGACCGACGACAACATCGAAGAACTCGAAATCCTGACCTACGACGGCGCGCGCATGAAGGTTGGCGCCACGGCCAGCGGGGAACTCGCACACATTCTCCATCAAGGCGGACGCCGCGCCGAGATTTATGGCAGATTGCAGAGCATCGCCACTACCTATGGCGATCGCGTCCGCCAGCGGTTCCCGAACATTCCGCGGCGCGTCTCCGGCTACAACCTCAACTATCTTCTGCCCGAAAACGGATTTCACGTTGCGCGCGCACTCGTTGGGTCCGAAGGCACGTGCGTCACGGTTCTCGAAGCTACCTGCCGCTTGGTCGAGAGCCCGCCCGAACGCGTGCTGCTGGTCGTCGCCTATCCCGACATTTATCAAGCCGCCGATCATGTACCAGAAATCATGGCACATGAGCCCATCGGCCTCGAAGGCTTTGACGATCTTCTTGTTGGCTATACGCGAACGAAAGGGATCAACTCCGAGGGCCTCGCGCTTCTGCCTGATGGCGGCGGGTGGCTGCTGGTCGAATTCGGCGCTTCCACCGCGAAGCATGCGGAGTCTCAGGCCCGCGCTCTGATGCGGTCGCTTAGCCACAGTGCAACGCCTCCCAACCTGCTCCTCTATACCGACAAGCCCCAAATCAAGCGCGTGTGGGAAGTCCGCGAATCCGCTCTGGGGGTCACGTCGCACGTGCCCGGCCAGCCGCTGCACTGGGAAGGATGGGAAGATGCGGCGGTCGCCCCCGAAAAACTTGGAGGATACCTCCGCGATCTGAGCCGGATGATGGCCGCTTACGGCTACAAAGGCTCCCTCTATGGCCACTTCGGCCACGGCTGCGTGCACACCCGTATCAATTTTGATCTGCAATCGAAAGAAGGAATTGCCAAGTTCAGAACGTTCATGCAAGAGGCGGCCGATCTGGTTGTGAGCTACGGTGGCTCCATTTCCGGCGAGCATGGTGACGGTCAATCCCGCGCGGAACTGCTTCCGAAAATGTTCGGTAGCGAACTGGTGCAGGCTTTTCGCGAATTCAAGTCAGCGTGGGATCCGGAATGGAAAATGAATCCCGGCAAGCTGATCGAGCCTTACAAACTGGATGAAAATCTGCGCCTCGGCTCTGCCTACTCTCCTTGGGAACCGAGAACCGTCTTCCAGTTCACGGCTGACCATGGAAGTCTCGCCGAGGCCACTTTGCGTTGCGTGGGCGTAGGCAAGTGCCGCCGCGAAGAAGGTGGCCTGATGTGTCCCAGCTACCGGGTTACGCGCGAAGAAGAACACTCCACGCGCGGGCGCGCTCACCTTCTGTGGGAAATGACGCAAGGCGAAGTCATTCGCGATGGCTGGCGCAGCCAGGAAGTGAAGCGGTCGCTCGACCTCTGCCTCGCCTGCAAGGGATGCAAAAGCGACTGCCCCGTTGGCGTCGATGTTGCGACCTACAAGTCCGAATTCCTGTCTCATTACTATGAAGGCCGTTTGCGCCCGCGTAGCGCCTGTGCATTCGGCAATATCGATTTGTGGGCCCGCGCGGCATCGCACGCACCTGGTCTTGCCAACCTCGCCACCCAACTACCCGTACTGCGCGATATTTCCAAGCTGGTCGCCGGAATCCCCAGACAGCGTTCTGTTCCGGCCTTCGCTCCAGAGACTTTCCAAGCATGGTTCCATCGCACGCGGACACCGGGCGCTCGAGGTGCCCGCAAAGATGGTTTTGGGTGGCGCCGCGCTTCAAGCGCTGCCATTGAACCGTCCGATTCTGGCAGGGTTTCGGCCCCTGAGGACGCCCGTCCCGTCCTCCTATGGCCTGATACGTTCAACAATTATTTCCATCCCGGCACCGCGAAAGCTGCCGTCGATGTCCTTGAAGCCGCCGGCTTCCAAGTGATCGTGCCAGGAGCCCATCTCTGCTGCGGACGCCCGCTCTACGACCATGGCATGCTCGACCGTGCCCAGGCTCTCCTGCTTCAGATCCTCGATGAACTCTCGCCCGAAATCGAAGCTGGCATTCCCGTCGTCGGCCTCGAACCAAGTTGCGTCGCCGTCTTTCGTGACGAACTTCTGAACTTACTGCCGCACGACGAACGGGCTCAAGCCATGTCGCGCCAGACTTTCCTTCTCAGCGAATTTCTCGAAATCCACGCCCCGCACTTCCGGCCGCCGCGTCTCAATCGCAAGGCTATCCTCCACGGCCACTGTCATCAAAAATCTCTCATGAAGATGACCGCCGAGGAGGCCGTCCTACACCACCTGGGCGTCGACTTCCGCAGCCCTTCTCCCGGTTGCTGTGGCATGGCCGGTTCTTTCGGCTTCGAACCTGATAAATACGACGTTTCCATCGCCATCGGCGAACTCGAACTGCTGCCCACTGTCCGTCAGGCCCCGCCCGACTGGCTGATCATCGCCGACGGCTTCAGCTGTCGTGAACAGATCGCCCAATGCACGCCGCGTCGCGCGCTTCACCTTGCCGAGGTCTTGCAAAGGGCAATGCGGGGCACAGACGCGCCGGAATCCGGACCCTATCCCGAATCGGCAAGCGTCAGCCTTAACGAAGCTAAAGTGCTTCATTCTATGAGACGTGCAGGATTGGGTCTGGCAGCCTCGGCGGTGACCGGGATACTGCTGTGGAAGATGTTAAGAAGTCGCTTATTTTAAGTCGTTTAGCGGTGTTTTTGGCGGGATTTTTCCGGCTGTCACTCGCCAAATTACCCCACATCTGGGACAATAGAATTCTCGCCGCCCGTCCCGCCGCGTTATGGACCGTTGCATGTTGCATTATGGATCGTGAAACCACCATCACCGCCCCGGCCATTGGGAAAGTTCCCGCCGAGGCCCTGCCGACTTTGGTTGCGGGGAAGCTCCCGGACGCCCCCCTGTGCGGCTCTGTCCTGGTGATGATCCAATTTGACGTCTGCGAAGAGATTCGGCTCGACGAGCTGCGGAGCATTCTCGACGCACGAACCGTTGACGCCAGCTTTAAACACATGGCTCCCGGATATGTCCGCTTCCAGCGTCCTCCGGTGGAAGAGGTCCTCGAACCGCTCGTCCTAGAAAGTGGCGAGCGCCTTCAGGGAGAGATTAAATACTTCGATTACGGCGTGGTTAGCGTGGTCTTCGAGCTTCCA
>Ga0210393_10005150_pt1 | contig 10305 bp, 7 predicted proteins | sample IncBWC27OmetaG_FD_160068 | JGI IMG/M metagenome (GOLD analysis project Ga0210393, IMG submission 160068) | Forest soil microbial communities from Barre Woods Harvard Forest LTER site, Petersham, Massachusetts, United States - Inc-BW-C-27-O ...
TCCGCCATATACGGTATTTGCGCCTGATCCACCGAGAATGCTGTCGTTGATACTATTGGTGGCATTAATGAAGTTGGGTCCGTCACCCGCCGCCATATAGTCGTTGCCGCCATCGCCCACATAGTCCGTCACTCCGCCACTAAGCGTACCAGCGATCGGATTTAAACTCTGGGGTGCAGTACCTACGTCAGACGCCATTGGAATATAGTTGAACGTAAGTGTCGTGGCCTGAATCGCTCCGCCGACAAGTGTGTCGGGATTCGAGAGTGATGCGCTCAACTGCAGAGAAGCACCACCGGCCAAATCGCTGGATCCGTTGTCCGCGGTCACGTCTTGCAACGTGAAGGCAACATTTGTCTCACCTGCCGCCAGCGTTACATTGAATGATCCGTTCGCGCTAAGTTGCTCGACGGTGTTGCCGACTATTGCCTCAAAGTCAGACGGGCTCGCGCCCGATAGAGTAACCGCGAAAGTCTGTGCCGCTGTGCTCGGTGCATCCACCGAAAGCGTATAGGATTTGTTTGTGCCTTCGACAAAATTGGGTGCGGGGGGATCGACGCCTGCGTTGGCGGACGCGCTCAGCGACAACTGTTGCGGCAGCACTATTCCTAGATAGCCTCCAGTTTGCTGTGCGGATTGCAAATTGAAATTGTCTACGATAATTTTGTTGTTGCTGCTATTCGCCAATAAACCCTCGCTGATTGTTAGCGTCCCAACATTTGAGTCATCTGCAGTGGGCGCGAAACTGTATAGATCATGATTGCCGTCCTCCCAGTTATTCAACTGGCCGGCGACCGATGCGCCACCGGTGAGCGTCGTGGAAGTCGATGCACCCACGACGACGATCGATCCACTGCTGTCGTCCTTCCCATTGTTGATGTATTCAATTAGCGTATTCGTCCCCGAAGGAACCGCATATGCAAATACGCCATTTGTGTTCTGGGTTTCCGCAAAGAAATTGTCACCGAACAAATACGGAAGATTGTCACCGTTCACCAGCGCCACGTGGAGTTGACCGTTTTCCGAGCGAGTGAGGCCTTCAGAAATTACTGAAGCTCCGCTAATGTTGGTTAGACTCTGGCCCATCTCGCTGGTTGGGACCCCGACAGTGCCCAGCGAACTGAGTACTTGGGCAAGAGGAGACGTACCGCCGCTGAAGGTCGCGAATACTGTTCCACCGTCACTTGACATGGAATATGTCGTAGTGATACCGGACTTTGGATCGGTAACTTGAGGTAACCCGCTCGCGGTGGCTGAGAACACAGGCTTGGAAATATCGACTGGATCTCCAGAAATGCCCGATGCGACGGATGCCGAAGTCCAGTTGGTCGCGCCGAGCCCGCTGTCCGCGCCGGTACGCGAAATGTAAGCGAGTATCGTTTTTAGTGCATGGGCCGGTCCCAAGAAGACTTCGAATAGGGAAGCCAGCGATACGCCGGCGGCAGCATCGATACCGCCTTCCTGGGCAGACGTTGCCAGCGCCGCAGTATCTGGCCCCGTAGCCAAATTTACTAGGTTTCCGGCGCCGCCCAAATGGACCCCGCCCGCCGCATGAACCGCATCACCTTGTGTGTAGAAATCTATCGCTTTGTAAAATGATGCCGCGTGCTGCGGTTGCAGCCCACCAATGCCAGGTGAGTCAAACAATACTGCGGACGCATTTGTCAACGTACCCTGATCAACCAGCGCCACAAGTCCCGCTTGCGCCTCGTTGCCTCCAAGAGAGTGACCAGTTTCAATAATGCTAGTGGGCGTAATCTGCGACTTCTTGAGTTTCGACTGGACGGCGAGAGCAAACACCGCGGCGTCTCCCTGAACTTGGGTCGGAATACCTAGGGCGAGCTGAGCATCACTCACAAATAGATTCTGTGACGTTGATGTGCCCCTATTGGCTATAACGACCTCACCCGTAACGCTGTTTTCATAAGCCACCGCGAAGTAGCCGTCATTCCAATCGTTGGTGCCAGAATTCGATGTTGCGAACACTTGCCAGTTAGCGGATAGGCCGGCTAATAGCTTCGAGGTGGGACTGGTATCTTGATTTGGCGAAGAGGTTCCGCTCATTGTGTCCGCGGACATTTGAGCCAATTCATAAATCGTGGCCATGGAATATCCTTTTCGTCGTGTTTATTGGATTTGCCACAAAGTCGTGCCACCCGTACCGCCGGCCGCAAGGTAACGCGAGTCCGGTGACATGGCGATGCTTTTGATGTTTCCCTGTATGTGCTGAAGCATTTTATGGCGCGCCTGGTCCCAGATCTGCAACCCGCGACCGGTGCCCTTCCCGTTCATGTCGCTGTCCAGAAAAAATCTTCCATCCGGGGAAAACTCTACATTTATGTGGGTGGTGCCCTCAGCCGGCTCGTGCAACAAAGGACTACCTGAACGCGAATCGAAGAACTCCACGTAACCTAAGCCCGCCACTGCGATACGATGACCATCGGGACTCCACGTCACGGGTCCAACAGCGCTTCCGTTTAAGGTCGTGGCAACTTTTCTTTGCCGCATGTCTACGATCTGAATCTGAGGCCGCTCTCGCGTTCTCCGAAGGCGCTCCGCAATATCGGTGATACCCGCGGGCGGTACCTCTGTCAGCGTTCCACCGCAGGCGGCCCATCGTCCGTCCGGACTGATGGACATCGACATCGGCGTAAAGAGATTGAGCTTGAGACTCCATTCGATTTCCCAACCGCTCGTCTTTCGCACAATAAAATTATCAGTAGGTTCGCCAATCCGATTGACGGCACTGACTAGATATGAACCGTCAGGAGTAAAGGCCGCCGCGCTGACGATTCCGATCTGCGCGTCCACGATATCCACCGCAGTCGTCCAGTCTCGAGTTTTCCATATTCTCGTCGTAACATTACCAAGCGCCTTTGATACGGACACAGCAAGGAGCTTTCCGTCAGGACTGAAGTGCAGGGGATTTGTTACCAATAGCGGATTAGCGCCCTGCGGCAATTTGAGTGTCGTTTCAGCCCTGTTGGTCTTCCAATCCCATATGTCGACTTGATAACCTGAGCCCGCCGCGATTCGATTGCCATCCGGACTGAAATCCAGCCCCCAAACATCGGCGCCGTGGTTCACAGCCGGTAAATCTTTGATCTTGAATGCTATGCTATTCACCTGAATTCCGATGAGCGAAATGATTTGGTTGCCTAAAGAACCTGCCGGTTCACAGAAGCCCGAAAAGACGAGTAGAACGGCCGATGCGACAAGCCCTGTTCTAACCAATGGCGCCCTCACGTGGGCGCTCCGACAGCTTCAAGCGAAGTCTGCGATGATTCCGGTGGTGATCGCGTCACTCCAATCTGCACGATCTCGTCCACCTGCAGGTTTTTCGGCAGCGCGTGCGTGATGAAGAGCATGGTGACTTTCCCTTTGAGTTGATTGATGGTGGCGCAGAAGTGTTCTGCGGTAGCAACATCGAGGCTGCTAGTGGATTCATCAAAGATCAAAATCTTGGGTTGTTTGATCAGCGCCCTCGCGATCGCCAAGCGCTGCTTCTGGCCGCCCGATAGGCCGACACCACGCTCGCCGATCTCAGTCTGATAGCCTTTGGGTAGCCGTTCGATAACGTCGTGAATTTCGGCGACCTGGCATGCCTTGGTGACTTGCTCAAACGAGGCGTGTGGGTGTGCGGAAATCAAATTCTCGTAGACCGTGCCTGAAAAAAGGATAGTCTCCTGAGGTACCACACCAAAATTGATTCGTAGCTCGTTTGCAGCCAAATAAGTGATGTCATTACCGTCGAGCTTGATCCGGCCTTCGCTGGGCCGATATAGGCCTTGAAGCAATTTTGCGAGCGTGCTCTTACCGCAACCAGACGGTCCCATAAAAGCCACTACTCGACCCGGCTCGATCTTGAGATTCAAGCTTTTTAGCAGCAGCGGCAACCCATCGCCGTAGCGAAAGCCCAATCCCTCGATTTCAATGACGCCACGCCCTGCCCTGACTCGCCTCGGAACCAATGAATACGGCTCCATCGGCGCGTTCATGATGTCTCCCAATCGGGCAACAGAGAGACTCGCTTGCTGGAACTGTTGCCAAAGGCCGACCAGACGAAGCATCGGTTGCGATACACGGCTCGTAAACATTTGAAACGCCACCAACATTCCAATGGTAAACGTGGTGCCATTCATGACAAAGATGGCACCCACGACTAAGATCAGCAGCCCCAGCGATTGCTCAAGCGCATTCGCAAGCACGTTGTAAGTGTTCGCGATCTGGCGCACTGAAAATCCCGAACGCAAATAGTCGGCCAAGTACCCGTCGTAGCGCGACTTGACCTGAGGTTCCATCTGCAGACTCTTAACCGTCTCAAGTCCCGCAATGTACTCAGTCGTAAACGCCTGATTGCGGGCGCCCAATAGAAACTGCTCGTTCAGGCGCGATCGGAAAATCGGTGCCACCAGAAGACTCAAGACCACGATGATTGAAATGATCCCGAGCGCCATGACGGTTAGCGGAACGTTATAGGCAAACATGATAGCGACGAAAATGAGCAAAAAGGGTAAATCAAGCACCAATGTGACGGCCGCGCTCGCAATGAATTCTCGGATGTTTTCAACCCCCCGCAGGCGTGCGGTGATCACTCCCGTGGGGCGGCTTTCGAAGTATCGGGGAGGCAGCTTCAATAGATGCTCGAACACTGCGGACCCTAGTACTGCATCGACGCGATTCCCGGTATGCAGCACCAAATACTGTCGTACCCAGGACAAGAGGGCCGAGAAGATGGCGAAGAGCGCCATGCCGATGCCAATGACGGCCAAAGTGCTCTGGGTTCGATGAACCACGACCTTGTCGATCACGACTTGGGTGAAAATCGGAGAGCCCAAGGCCAGTAGCTGAATGAAGAGAGACGCGATCAGCACGTCGCGCCAAACTCGCTTGTGCTTGAGCAGCTCAGGTATGAACCAACGGAACCCGAATGCACGATGCGTGTCCCGTGCGCCATCCGGATCTTTGAGGGAATCGGCGACAGGAGCAAATTGGAATACCGTGCCCGTGAATTCGTCATCGAATTCCGCCAGCGGGAGGCTAAGCACCTGATTGGTCCCCGCGCGAAATAGCATAACCTGGGTATCGTTTACCTGCACGATGAGGGCGGGCCGGGCGCGGCGAGTCCGCGAGGCCGGGCTAAGGGTATCGCCGGATGAGCTGTCTGGCGAAGACTCAGTAGCGGCCTTCTCCCACAGCAACGCTATACAAGGCATGGTGAGTGCCGCGAGATTGCCTCGCGAGGTGCCGTGCCGTTTGACCCTGAAGCCTAAAGAACGGGCCGCCGTAATCAGAGAATCGGTTGATAAGGGCGGCGCAGGTAGCTCGCGCAATAAAAGGTCGGCGTCAAATGCCAGATGATGCAGCGCGGATACGCTTCCCATAGTCCAGAGGACATCTTGCAGTGGGAGCTCATACGCAATGGGTTGCTTGCGCCTTCCCCAAAACCAGAACGACCAACGAGTAAAAGCGGGAATCTTCAACCCAGTGCGCCAATCGTGCAGTGAGCAGTCCAACGGACCAACCTTCCCTGTTTCTCCATGGCGAACATCCTCTGTTCAACTCCATCGTGTCGCTACATCCAATCGTAGTTTTGTCCTGCCCGATCTACGTATACTCCAACCGCATCCATTTGCAAATGTCATTTTTTTCTGCGACACGAGAAATCTTTGGGAAGGAATTCCGCTTACAGGTGAAGCGCCGACGCATTTGCAGGTTGCGTAAATTCAATTCGCAGCGATAGTGTGGACTGATCATTGGTAAGGACTGCGCGAGATGAAGCGGCGAGCTCACGCGCATCACTCCGCCTACAGGGATTCGTACTCACATGAAAGTACTTTGCGTCCACCAGAACTTCCCTGGGCAGTATCTTCACCTCGCCCGCTATCTCGGCACCCAACCTGAGCACCAAGTCGTGTTCATCACTCAGCGACAGGAAGTCGATTTACCCGGCGTGAGAAAAATCGTCTATAAACCCCGCCGCACGGTATCACCGCAGGTACATCACTATCTTCGCGAGTCCGAAGCGGCAGTCCTCAATGCCCAGGAGGTCGCGCGCATCGCATTGGATCTTCGCAAAGCAGGATTCATTCCCGATGTGATGCTGGGGCACAACGGCTGGGGGGAGATTTGGTATCTCAAGGACATCTTTCCCGAGGCCCCTCTCATTGGATACTTTGAATTCTTCTACCGGATGCACGGTGCGGACGTGGGCTTTGATCCCGCGGATCCGGTCACACCCGACACGGCTCCCCGCTTGAGGACCAAGAATCTCGGCAATCTGCTCGCACTCGACACCGCCGATTTAGGCCAATGCCCCACCGAATGGCAAAAATCCGTCTATCCACGCCGCTATCAACCGATCCTCAATGTCATTCATGAGGGAATCGACACGACGATTGTGAAGCCAGACCCCGCGGCGCGATTGATCATTGCCTACAAACAAGTGGAATTTACCGCAGGCGACGAGATTGTCACCTACGTCGCCCGCAATCTTGAGCCCTATCGTGGGTTTCCGAGTTTTATGCGTAGCTTGCCGAAAATCCTCACCGCAAGACCCGACGCCCGAGTAATCATTGTGGGCGGGGACGAGGTGAGCTACGGTGCGCGCCTCCCCAACGGGCAAACCTTTCGTCAGCAGATGCTTGCCGAGCTTGCCGGATCAATCGACCTATCGCGCGTGCACTTTCTTGGGAAAATCCCCTATGCCGGATTCGTCAAAGTCCTTCAGATCTCCCGTGTCCATGTCTATTTGACCTACCCCTTCGTCCTATCCTGGTCGATGCTGGAGGCGATGGCCGCGGGGTGCCTTCTCGTGGGATCTCGCACTCAGCCAGTTGAGGAAGTCATTCAGCATGCGGAGAACGGGTTGCTCGTGGACTTCCTTTCGCCCGAAGAGATAGCCAATCGCGTCATCGACGCGTTAGAGGATCGGAAGGCTTTTGATTCGCTTCGTCAAAACGCCCGACAAACCATCGTCGACCGCTTTGACTTGCGGTCCATTTGTCTGCCCGCTCACCTGCGGTTGCTCAACATGTTGGTCTCGCGGAAAGGACGCGCATCAGTGACGCCTATAAAAGCTGCCGCGGCGTGACAAGGTGTTTTGGTCCGAACATGCTTCCCAAGAATAAATCTTGTACTTAAATCCTTGAGCGCTGTTCCACCCGACTGCCGAGCGATTGCCGCCACAATTCAGTGAATGATATCCGCTAATTATCATGCGCAATACGCACAAAAAAAGATTCGCACGGGTGTTGCCCCGACGCCCCATGGTGTCCACAAGAAGGTATCTGCCTGAAGCCGCAAATTTGCAGGGGACTCGGCCGACCATCAGCAGGAACTTATGAACCTATCCAAAAAGCCTATTCGCGAGAGGAATCAAAGCTGCCAGGATGAGGCATACGACCCCCGCACCGGTGAAGGGGAACGGACTACTCCAATTGCTCGGTGGAACGATAAGAAAATCATCTTCCGTCAAGGCCGTAGGAGACCAGCTCTTTCTTTCGAGCGTTCGTATTTTGGCGATGTGAAAACTTGACATGCGTACAGCTGCGATTATCAGCATCAAAATCCCCAGCAAGAAAAGCCCCTCCACGAGGGTCGCGGCCACCTTGCACAAATTCAAAGGATTGATCTTGTCGAATCCGATCAATATAGACACGACCAAAGCCAGCACCGTGAATACGGCACGGGTGTTAATCGCCATCAATTGCGCCAGATGCTTATCCCGCAGCGCGACGTACAACGTCCTTAGATCATCATCTGCCATGGAAATCTCCTGTTGGACTCATGAGACGCATATAACGCGGGCATCGAATCCCCTAAGTCACGCCGATCTGTCAGTTTCTTCCAGAAGTTATCGCTTTTTGCCTTAAGGGTGTGCGTCAACGCACTCAAAAAGGCTGGTCGGTCACCGCCGCATAAGACGTGCCTGGAGCCCACCTAGCCTGCATCTCGGCGGAGAAAACCGACCAAGCTTTGCCGGTGCCGGTCAATGCTTGGTAAGTAGCAGCAAGCGTCGCTCCGCCGCAGGCGACGATATCGGACCACGCCAAGCTATGGGCATAATTCAACCAGTTCAGAAATAACACGCTGCAACCGACGGCAATCGGATCGACATCGCTTAGCCGTGTCCGGCTGATCCAGTCGGGGCGCGGATTCTGCTTCAGCCAGACGGGCGCCGTGACCGTCGCCTGCGATTCACCGCCTGGGTGTAATTCTCGCGCCAAGACGCGCGACAAGCCCTCTCCAGTGCTTTCTGCGCACGGCCAGCCGACTAACTTGCACGAAAAAACTTCGACCACTTCCGCCATCAACATCATCGCATGATAATCGTTGACGCCAAGCGGCGTAGCAGCTGAATTCGATACGTAACCGATGCTAATCTCCGTGCTAGAACAGCTACCATGGCTGGCGCCCTTCGTAAAGTCGTCGAGATATACGTTGAACGGCAGATGGTCCGGGACGCTACGGGCAAAAATTGCCAACAGCTTGCTGTAATCGGACTCGCAAACCGCCGCCAAATTTGTCGCAACGGCTTGCGCGCCCGCGGGAAGGCCATGTTCGACGAAAAATTGAAAATGGGTTGTTGTCGCGGCGGGATCAAAGTTTTGCGGCAATCCAGCAGTCATTTCGGATCTCCCTAATTAGAGAATTTCCAGCTAACGCCGAGGCTCGGACCGATGGCCCATCCATCGTAAGACTTGCCAGGGAGGCTCGATGTGAAGCGCGAGTAGGCAACCTGTAGCGTGAAGACCGGGTTGCCGATGCTCGTCGCGTTCCTGGCTTCTTGCGCGTCGGATTGGTTATTAGCCCAGCGGAACCAGCGCGCCGGCGGCGAGTAGAGCACTGTCAGTACCGGGCCGATGGTCCAATCTTGCTCCGCGGAGGACGGCATCGCGCCAGCCGCCGCGGAAGCCGCGTCCCGCCATACTCGCATGATGTTCACGGCGAGACTGGTGCTCCAGTGCGAAGCGTACGCGTCAGAATCCAAGCCGTTGTTGGAGTTGTAACCAAACGAAGGTGACACCTTAAGATATGTGCTGGACGGCGATGATGTCGCGAAGGCGCGACCGGCTTGGGCGGAAAGGCCAACTTGCAGCGTGACAAACCGATTGGCGATCAGTTGGTCCTGAGGATTGCGCTCCAATCCTTTGCCGCGCTCCCAGTAGCCCCATTCCCACAACTTGTCGGAACCTGCGGAAACCTTGCGCACAGTGCCCGAATTGGACGAAAAATTTGAGCTGTAGGCGGTCTGGGACGAATAGGCGAGGAAGGGTTGGAACTCTTGGTCGTTCTGCCCGGAGACGTGTTGAATCTCAAAGCTGTAGGATACCGGTGACGCATCCTTGCCCGCGTCGTTGGAGTAACGATTGAAGACTAGATCTCCGGACCCACTCAGCGTAATTCCCCCGAGTGCCGCAAAGTGGTCGGTAGCCCCGAGATGAAGATCGGGTGCGACTTGGAGCGCCGAGGAGCCGCCCGTTGGGAGCGTATTCGCATTCGAATCCCAATTGGTCGGGGAAAGGAAATTGAACGAGAACTGCGGCACTCCATCGGCTGGCGCGCCGGCGGTGGCGGCTTCGGTGTTGGCATAGGCCCTCTGCGGCACATAGAAGTTGCCAGTCACCAAGCCGTTGGGTCCGGTTGCGAGGATCGCATCCAGGCGATCATTCAAGAATTCGAGCTTGGCGGCGGCGGCAGAGTTGACCGTTTGGGCTCTGGCAATCGGTGCCCCCAATGCGGCGAGGGCAAACACGAAGCTTATGCGTGACAAGCGCAGTGACAGGTTGTCGCTCGGAGAAATCATTTGCTTGCGACCTTAAAGCCCAAATAGGTGCCACTGCTGATACCGAGGAGCGTGAGGACCGGTGCGGGGAAGTAGGGCAGTGCTACGAGGGGATTTAGCTTCGAGACGTAAATGAAACCGAAAAGTAAGGAAAAAAATAGCAACTGAATGCGGTGGGGATCGTATGTGCCGTCCGGTTGTTCTGCGAGCAGGTCGGATCTGATGTCCTTGGAAATGAGGCCGGCGGCGACGGCGGCGCGATAGCTCTGCTGCACTGAAGCATCGTTGCCAGGCCCCGCGTTTACGATGGCGTTAGCTAGGCTCGTGTCAAGGGTACTGTCATTCGGCGTGCTGCGATCGACAAGCGTTGCGCCGACCGCGACGAATACGGGGATGCCGAGCAGGGCGATCAGGGTGTCGTTGAGGACCTCAATTGTGCGGGTCAGGCACAACGCATAAATCAGTGAACCGGTTACGATCGAGAACCACCACAAGGTAACGGTGCGACTGAGACTGAG
>Ga0210393_10005151_pt1 | contig 10304 bp, 6 predicted proteins | sample IncBWC27OmetaG_FD_160068 | JGI IMG/M metagenome (GOLD analysis project Ga0210393, IMG submission 160068) | Forest soil microbial communities from Barre Woods Harvard Forest LTER site, Petersham, Massachusetts, United States - Inc-BW-C-27-O ...
AGCCGATTGAGCCCGCTCGATTCCGCCGTGGTGCTGTCGGCGACGCCCGAGAACGCCGACGATTTCAAACTCTATGCGCGTGACATCATTCAGGTTCCGCTACACGCGGACTTGGTCGTCATTTCGGCCTGTTACAGTTCCGGGCTTCGCGCCTATGCCGGCGAGGGGCTCGCGGGGTTGGCCTGGGCATTCTTGCGCGCGGGATCGCACAACGTCATCGGCGCGCTGTGGGAGGCCAGCGACGCGTCGACTCCCGCTCTGATGAACCGCTTATATGATGAACTCGAGGCGGGCGAGGCGCCCGATGCGGCGCTGCGTACTGCAAAACTATCGCTGATTCACGCCGAAGGCGTCTTTCGCAAGCCGCTGTACTGGGGGGTGTTTCAGCTGTACGCCGGATCATGACCCCCGCGACCCGGCATCGGCTCAGTCGTTCATCCAAAAGTTCCACAGTGTCGTCGAGGCACTTTGCGCACCCACACTGTAAATCGACTGCCCGAGATTGCGCTCATCGATCATCGAGGAGGCACGGTCATAGTGAACCAATGGATGACCAATGAGATGATCGTCATTGTAGGTTCCATCGTTCCCGTCCTGCGCCGCCACCTCTTGGAACCATGCCGCGTTGATGTCTCCGCCCACTGCCGCATCAAAGCCGAAACCCCACTGCAAATTGTCATCGGGATAAAACATCACGGTGCGAAATCCGATTGCGTTGTGGAGGCCCTGGAAAACGGGCCACCACGCATCGAACGCGGAATACGGATTATCCGCGGCTCCTTCCTCAATCTGTCGATCGTGCATCGACGGAATGACCTCGCACGACATGATCACCCAGGTTGCCAGCACGCCGCCTGCCGCGGCGCCGAATCCGGGATTGCCCTGGGTGCCGATATCGGTCACAAACCAGAAATCCGCGTTGTTCGACTTGGTCGTATTCAAGAGCCAATTGCCATGCGGCACGGTATACGCGACGTTGACCGCGTTCATGAACTCTCGCGATGAGGGACCGACCACTTCCCAAGGGTAAGCGACGTACCACTGCGAGCGAGTGATCAACGGCGTCGATGCATGGAAGAAGACATTCCCGAAAGTCAGGCCGCTGAGAAAGCTGGCCGACATGTCCACATAGCCGCCATCGTTGGGCCAGTCCTGATTGGCATACTCGCCCAGTGTGACTTGCGCGGGGAGCCGCGCGAATTCGGCCGCGGCAAGCGGTTCTATCCGCTGCGAGCGGTCGGCGAGCGGCCGCTGCAAGTGCTGCGGTGTCTCGGGACGCGGGCCGGCCGGTTCGGCGGCCAAATCCGGAATCGGCTCAAGGGCTTTGCCGAGGGGAACGTAGCCCGCGATCCTGATCTTTGACACTTGCTTGGCCGCGGGTTCAATCGTGGCTTCAAATCGATACACCGGCTGCAGAAATTTGGCATTGCTGTCGTAGTAGGCGAGGAGGATCTTGTCAACGGTTGCCTTGGTACCCTCGGTGCCGACGTGCGGTCGTAACTGGCGCTCGATCTCTGCGCGCACCTGGTTGGCGGAGCGGTCCGCTTTGATGCGTTCACCCAAGGAGGCGGTTCGCCAGCGCCGCAAGGCGCCCACAATGGATCCGTCGTGGGCGACCGACACGAGTGCGTGCGAGCCCAAACCGTAGACCCGATACTCGGAGACGAAGCGGGTAGCCGGGACGATCGTCATCATGATCCGTGCTTCCGTTTCTGCCTGCGGTTGCACGCGTGTGGCTTGGATGGACGCGTGCTCGGTTGCGCCCGCCATCACGGCGATCGGTTCGGCGATGCGTATTTGAGTCACATCCTTCGGAATGAAGCGCGGGTCGGTGAGCGCCGTGCGAGCCAATCGCTGCACGCTCTCCAAGGCGATCGCCTTTGCCGTCCGCGAGCTGCGGGTGAGCTCTGCCAGGTTTGGAATGAAGTGCGTATCGCCGGATTCCGGGTCCGCATAGGCCCGCACACGATCCATCTCGTTGAGTCCGGTCGTCCCCCGCGCCAGGTAGGCCTTCTGCTCGAGTTTCAGGGCCGGCAATTTCACGGCGCGCAACCGCTCATTCAAAAACTCGAGCGGCGCAGGGGTCGGTGCAAGTTTATAGGCTTGCATCTGTTGCGGCGCGGGCGGCACCTCGGCCGTAAAGCGAATCGCGTCCAATGAGTCGGCGCCGAACGAGTGCCGGGCGAGAAGGCACGCTGCCCCGAGCAGATAGAGATGCGGCAAGAGACGCTGTCCGGGGGAATTTCCATGAGACATGAGTAACTCCGTGTTGGCTGTGTGTGCTCTGCAGTCATAGTGAGTACACGCGGGCATTCGTTACGCACGGTTGCGGGCGCGGCCGCCGTCATGCATTCGGGGAATCCTGATTTATTTTTTTTCGCCGCGTAACGATCTTCCGGCGTGCGTCACTATTCAGACTGAGTGCTACATGACTTAGAGGGGTGACACATGCTTCGCACATCTCAGAACGGACACTATGACGAATCGCAATCACTCGGTGAGTATCAGTTTGCCGAAACGCCGTTCGCCGATCCTCGAAAGTTCGAACAAGAGGACGCGGTCCACGAATCCGGCGTAGGTGGATCCTATGCCGGTCAGTGGGAATTCACATCGCCGTTTCTTCCGGGCGAGTCGAGCGAGTCGAGCGAGGCGGGCGAGTCGGGCGAAGCGGTGGTCATGACACCGGAAGCCGGCGCATTCAGCGAGATTACCGCTGAGCTCAAGGACACCCTGTTTCGCGAGGCGCTCGAGCAGCTCGCCGATGAGGCGTTGGACGCGCATCCGTCGCTGCACTCGGGCGAATATGGAGATCGCGAGACGCGCGATCTCGCGGCCGAGCGTGTGCTCCATGAGCACTTCCAGCCGCTCGCAAGTCAGGCCGAGGCCTTGCTTGATCGCTTCTTCGAGCGACTGGAAGGTTACGAAGCAGAATCGCTGACCGATTCCGAACTGGAACGTATTTCCGACGAAGTGATGCCCACGGGCACACCTCTGTCCCCCGCCTCGGAACAATTTCTAGGCGGTTTGCTGCGCAAGGCGCGCGGCCTGGTGTCGGGGGCCGTGAACCTGGCAAAGCGCGGCGTCAAAGGCGCCATCAATCTTGCCGGGAAAGGACTCGCGGCGGTCGGCAAGCTCGCCTTGGGACCCCTGCTCAAGCCGCTGAAGATGCTCGGAAAATTTCTGCTCAAACACGTGGTGAAATTTGCGCTCAATCAATTGCCGCCGGCCCTGCGGCCGCTGGCGCAGAAGTTGTCGGATCGGCTGTTTCAGGCCATCGGCGAGGTCCATGAGGGGGAGGGCGACGCGCAAGAGCAAGGCGAGTCTGAGACCCCGGCGGCTGCCGATGCCAGTCGTCTGGAAGCCGAGTTCGACGTGCAGGCAGCGCAACTCTTGTTCACCACGGATGAAGCCGAAATTGATCATCTGGTCTCGAGCTATGGAGAGGGTGAAGCAAATTCAAACGCACTGGAGGTGCTCGACGATGCCCGCGCGCGTCTCGTCAAAGAGCTGGCCGGACTACAGCCCGGAGAAAACGTTCAGCCGGTCATGGAACAATTCGTGCAGGCAATCTGGCCTGCCGTAAAGCTGGCGATCTCCGTGATCGGCAGACCGAAGGTGGTCAAATTTCTCGGCGACCTATTGAGCCGGCTCATCAAACCGCTGATCGGCGCCGAGGCGGGCGGGCTGCTCGCGCCTGCCATCGCGGATGTGGGCCTGCGGGTGTTTGGCTTGGAAACGGCTGCCGCGGATCCGCGCGTGGTTGCAGCCGAGGCGCTTGCGGCCACGGTCGAGGAGACCGTGCATGCGGTGGCGGCGCTGCCGTCGCATGTGCTCGAGCACGAGACGCTGCTCAGCGACGCGGTGCATGAGGCATTCGAAAACGCCGCCGCGTCTTACTTTCCCAATTCGGTGATCAAACCGGAATTGCGCGAGAGCGCGGAGCGCAATGGGATGTGGTCGCGTAAGAGCGACGGCTCAGGGCGCAAACGCTATGCAAAATACAGCGACGCCGTGCCCGTGGAGATTCCACAGCGGCTGGCCGGGACTATCGATAGTTTCGGCAACCGAAGCTTGCACGATCACTTACGCGACCACCATGGAATGCATGACGGACGCCCGTATAAAGGCAAGATGACGCTGTACCAAGCCCTTCCCGGAACCCGGGGCAGCACCATCGCCCGTGCCGAAGGTTTTCCCGTCTCCCAGCTGCATCCGCTCACGCCGCATGCGGCCGGCGCGCTGCTCGGCCAGAATGCGGCGCTCGGCATGCGGCACACACCGGCCGCCTATACGAACACGCCGCAGCGGCTGCATGTCAATCAGCGGCTCTATCGCATCGAGCCGCATCATCACCGCCACCATCCGCACGTGCGGTCGGTTCACTCGGAACTGTCGATCAACCTGCTGCGCGGCGAAATCCGCCTCTGGCTGTACCTGAGTGAACCGCTGTGCCAGCGCATTGCGGCGGATCTATCCAAGGCCAATCATGCGGCACTCGCCTTCGCGCAGGTGAAGCGGTTGTTGCGGCGAACGACGCACGGTCTGCGCACCGCCGCCGCGCATCGCCATTTGCCGCCAGGTACCATCGTCGTCGCCGACGCTCCCAACCTGGGCGGAAGAACGCCCCACTGGCTGCAGCACGCCGGGCAGCGCCTGGGATTGAAGATCGATGAGTGGGCGGGAATGCAAGTGGCGCAGTACCTGCAGAACAACGCGCAGGAATTCAAACGCCAATGCGCTTCGCATCATGATGGCGTGACGCTGCGAATCACCATGACACGTGTACCCGGTCTCGATGCCCTGCGCCTCGTTTCACAGGGTAAACATGTCAAGGATCTCGCCCATGGGGGCTGGCCGGCCGGTACGCCGGCATTCCACGTCGGGCTGCGTGCCGGCTACGCCATCCACCGGCTGCGGAATTGAGCGTCAATGAACGCTCAAATCAGAGCCATTGCACAGGAGGTGAGCCCCGGGCTTCTGTCGCAGGTGCTCAGACAGCTGAACCACTGGGAAGGCGCGGCCGAACGCCTCGATGACTTCGAAGCGACCGCGTCGCCGGAAGCCTGGGCGAGCCTGGAGAAATATGTCGGTGTCGCGCTGCGCAGCGGCCTGAAGCATGCCCGTGATCAGCTCCGGCGCGAAGCGACTGCTGTGCGCGCGGCATTCAATGCCGTGCATGCGCGCTCCCAGCTGGAGTTGGTCGCCGACCAGGTCGCCCTATTGCGCCGGCGCTACATGCAGACGGAGTCGCTGGTCGATTTCTATGTCGCTGCGGTGCGAGCGCGCGCCAATCCGGAGGTCGGCCTGCAATTGCGAGCCTGCGACGTGATGGCTGAGCGTAGCGTGCGCGGCGCGCTCGAACCGCTCGGGATCAAAGCGCCGCCGATCATGACGTATTTCACAACCGGTCTCGGGGCTTCTATTTTGCGCATCGGAACGCGCCTGTGGGACGGATCACTCAGTCCCATCGCAGCCATCCGGTTGACCTATCACAATCGGTTTCGCACCACGTCCCTGTTTCACGAATGCGGCCATCAGTTTGCCGGTCTGACCGGGTGGAACGAGGCCTTCGCGAATTTGCTCAATGAGCGCTTGGGCGGCGCGGCGCGCAGCCCGGTCGCAGGCATTCGCAATTTGCGCGCGGGATGCGAGTTTGCGGAAATCGTCGCCGGCTGGAGCAGCGAAATTGCGGCCGATGCTTTCGCCTTTGCCAACACCGGCTACGCATCGGTGGTCGCGCTGTCCGACGTGGTTGCGGGCCGCGGCGCAGAAGTGTTTCGATTTCTGCCGGGCGATCCGCACCCCATCAGCTATTTGCGCGTGCTGCTGGGCGTGGAGATGTGCCGCCGGTTTTACGGCATGGGTCCCTGGGATGAGTTGGCGGCCGCCTGGCAACAGCAATATCCACTGCATTTGGCGCCGCAGGTGTCGGCCGCGATTGTCTCGGCGGTTACACCGCTGTTGCCACGAATTGTCGACGCATCGCTGTTGACGCCGCTGGCCTGCTTCAAGGGCAAGAGTCTGGCGCAAATCGTCGATCCGCAACGCGTCGCCCCCGCGGCACTTCGCGAGATGGAGCGCAAAGCGGGCGGCTCGGTCTTCACGTCGAGTCATTGGATATGGAACGAATGCATCCGGCTCACCGCATTGACGGGACTGCGTTACGCAGCCGAACCGGAGCAAGGCCCCAAAGTGCTCAAGCAGCAAGAGGACTGGATGATCCGCTTGGGCCACTTACGGGCGGCAGCTGCTTGAAGCGGCGGCAATTTCAAACACAGACAAATGGATGAAACCAAAGGAGAGCTTAGATGGCAGCCCACAAACCCCCCACCAGACAGGACACAGGGAACACCCAACGCGAGGTTCTGATCCAAGAGCGCACGATGCTCGTTGAGGAGGATGCATCCTTCTCAGAATCGATGGGCCAATCGAACGCTGAGGCCACCGGGGCTCTGGCTCCCCCACGCGATCCGCCGGTACAGGTCACTCATCGCCGGCCACCGGGCGATCTCAGCAGCGCGCAACTTCGGTTGCTGGAGAATCTCGAACGGCTGACGCACAGTCTGCAGGGCCCCGAGCAGTCGCTGGACAAGCACGGCTACTCGCGCCCCTTCCCGAATGCGCATGCGAATACGCATACGCCCGGCAACAAGCAAGCCTAAACATCATCTAAAAGGATATCGAACATGTTTCGCCAACTCGTCTCCGTCGGTCCCAATCCGGGTAACCTGTTGAACAACATCAATAGCTTGTTCACTTACCATCCGCTGCAGATCTCGGCCAGCGTCGAAACGGTGTGGCTGAACCGGTACAACGCGGCGAGTTCGCAGACCAGTTCCCCATTCTTCCCCTGGTCGCCGCAGGTGGCGTCTCCCATCCTGAATGCACCCTTTTTCTCCGGTTATACGTGGACCGGGGGCGTGCCGACGCAGATAACGCCGCCGGGCGGTTTCGTGCTGCCGATGAACCAGCCCGGCATCCAAAATACCTGGGATGGCATTGGGGCGAACCCGCTGCCCGGGTCCGGCATGCAGGCGACGAACTGGGATCACCTGATCTATGCCTACATCATCGAAAACACCCGCATTTTCGATATTTTTGCCAAGGTGCTGGAGACGTACATGTACTCGGAGCAGTTGGAGACGCCGAGCCCGGACAGCCAGCGGTTCTGGCGCAATTTGGAATACCTCATTTTTGGAGATGCGATGCCCTCGATGGTTTGGACCGCGACCAGCCGTTCGCGGCGCGACGAAATCGCCGACCGCCTGACGACGTATTACTGGATGTTTGGCATCGACTTGTCACATGCACCGGATATCGCCGCGCAGCATCCCTACCAAAAGCCGGTCGCTGCAAACCATGACTTCATTCCGACGTTTGAAGCGCTCGCGCGCGAAGTATGGCGTGGCATCGTGAACGCCCGGAATACCAGCGGCGCCAACGATACGGATGCGACCGTGATCGCGACGCTGGCGCGGCGCCTCTACGACATGATGGCGACGCGCCGGATCAACGGCAACCTCTCGCGCGAGGAGTTCCGTGCGGTTTCCATCATTTCTTTTCTGCATCTCGCGGTTCAGTACGATTCACCTGCCGTGGTCGATCTGAAGGCCAGCGCATCGAGCCCGGAGATGAGACTGCAGAAGATGGCCGAGCGCGTCAAAATGAGCTGCCATGTCAAGTCGAAGCCGTTCTTCGACCTGGCCGCACCGTTTTCGACACTGATGCAATCCATTGAGAGCGGAGCGTTCAATACGCCCGCCGGCGCCGAGCTGTTGTATAAGCAATCTCCACCCAATGTGGTGTCGCGCAACGCTGAGGAAGTCATCGATCAGTATTCCTTGGCGACCGGCCGCGATCTCAAATCCAAACCGGTACTCGTTACGGGGCACACCGTTCCGTCAGCCATGCACACGCCGCGGCGTCCTGCATCCATCCCAGCGCCCGCGCAGCGACGCTTGGAAGGTCAGAGCGGCGCAGCTCATTGACTGGCGCATTCAGGCCAAATCGCCCCGGGAGTATGAAGCATGTCGGACCGCGATCTGCAGGTGTCGGAAGCTTACGAGCAGGAGGAGGCAGCCGCGGGTCCGTTTCTGCTGCGAGGCGAGGGAGAGTACGAGCCGCTCCTGCCTCGAGAAGCCCAAGTGAGCGATCCGCAACGATCGCAAGTTGCGGTATCGCTTCCCACAAAGAAACGAGTGAGCGACAGCTTCGCAGTCCCATTCCGATGGATTGCAAAGGTCTCCCTATTCAAACGCGACAAGCTCGATTCGCACGGCTCGGGAGTGCTGATTTCAGATCGTCACGTTCTCACCGCGGCGCACGTAATCCAAGACGTCATTCGCGATCCGGGCCAGTTCCATTTGGAGGTCAACCTGGCGCTTGATGGCGGCGATTCGCTCGGCCCGTTTCTGGCGTCCAAGGCTCCCGACGTCCCTGCCCAGTACGACTCGAAAGATGACAGCGATGTCGACAACGATTTTGCGATTATCACGCTCAGCCGTCCCGTCGACGGCGAGACACCGAAGCGGCTCAAAGGCGACAAGCTATGCTTTTGGGGGAGCGCGTCGTGCGGTGCGGGAACTACATCGATCCCCGTGGATCCCGGTGTGCTGCTGAGGCAGACCGCCTATACCGCAGGGTATCCGCGCAACCAAGGCGGCAGCGCCATGTGGTGCTTTTCCGGAATGCTGGCCTCGGTGCCGGCGCAGCGTCCAATCATGGTTTACACCGGCGAGACCACCGAAGGCCAGAGTGGATCGCCGGTTTGGATTGAGCAGGACGGAAAACGCAACTTGGTCGGCATTGCCGTGGCGCGCGGCAATGTGAACCGGGTGGTCAGGATCACCTGGGGCGTGGTCGAACAGCTCAACAATTGGATGCTGCGCGCTGAGAGTCCTGCCCGGGAGTTCGAGTTTGAACAACTCGAAGGCGAGAGCCAGGGTGTGTACGAAGTGCTGCCCGTCCAGCTCGGTGAGCTCGAAGAGCATCAGGTCGCACCCAAGAATCTGGTGCTGTTCGACCACACGCACGTGCCAAAAGCACCCGATTCCGCACATCCTGGCGCATTTATCGCCGGTACCTCGAGCAAATTGACGAGTGCCGACTTGAATCCGTTATTTTTCGACCCCAGCGGCACCGTGATTTTGGACAGCACTCCCACGGGCCTGCAGCACTGTTTGAATGGCTTGATCTCCACCGGGTTCAACGAACTGTTGGGTACGAAAGATCAAACCGGTCCCGGGGCGCGCGACCTGGTTCACGTGGCGGTGGTTGACCTGACCAAAGCAAAGTTGTCGAAGCCTGATCTCGCCGCGTGGGGCGCGCCCGTGGATATGTACGGCGCCAGCGTTCCCAAGATTCTGGCCCTCTACGCCGCCTTCCAGCTGCGCGCTGACTTGCGCAATCTCATCGCCCGCACATCGCCGGCCGATGGGAAACATCTCGAGTCATCCGCCATCGCCGAATGGAAAGCCAAAGGAATCACCAAGCAACTTCCGGATCTGGTGTGGCTGTTCGATGTTCGCAAGTGGGCAGCCGCGGCAACCCTCGATTTCACGCCCGAGGCACGCTCAGCGTTTGCCAATATCTCGCATAACTGCCCGGCCGGTACGCTGATCGACAAGGTGAGCCTGCCCTACATCGGTTCCGTTACCTGGCAAGCAGGATTATTGCGGCCGACTGCGAGCGGACTGTGGCTGAAGGCCTCGTATTGCGACAAAGCGGGCTGGGATAGTCCCGTGAATACGCCTTTCACGCACAATGCGACCGCACTGTCCGCAGCCACGTATTTCACGCTGCTCGCGCAAGGCCGCCTGGTCGACGATTCGTCCTCTGCCGATATTCGAAACGCGCTTAAGCGAGGGTGCGTCACGAGTCTTTTTCCGCCGCTGCCGGTGGTGGCCTCGAAGTGTGGCATCTATGGCGGCTATATCCACGACTGCGCGTGGATACAGGACGCTGACGTAAGATATGTGGTCGCGGTGCTATCCAAGTTATCGACGAACAAGCAACATCAACAGTACACACAACTCATCGCTCAATTGGATACGCTCATTCGGCAGAACAACCAAAGTCCGAAGGCGTCCTGCCTGCCTTAGATTCTGTTCATAGTGGCGATCTATCGTATCGATAAGATATATTGATTTGCTCTATCTTAAATGTCTCGCCTATGCTTGCGACAAGAGTTGGGAAGCACTGGAATGACGCTCAGGGAACTTAGATATCTGGTGGCGCTCGCGGATCACGAGCATTTTGGCCGCGCTGCGGAGGAGTGTTGCGTTTCGCAGCCGACCTTGAGCACC
>Ga0210393_10005152_pt1 | contig 10300 bp, 8 predicted proteins | sample IncBWC27OmetaG_FD_160068 | JGI IMG/M metagenome (GOLD analysis project Ga0210393, IMG submission 160068) | Forest soil microbial communities from Barre Woods Harvard Forest LTER site, Petersham, Massachusetts, United States - Inc-BW-C-27-O ...
TAACAACACAACTTATAAAAATATTTATTTTATATTTTTATTAATTATAAAATAAATTAATTATTTCTTTAAGTAGATTTAAATAATTAAATAAAAAAATTTAATTTAATATACTTAATTTTAGTAAATAATAATTAAATATAAGTAAAAACACTGTAACAATAAATTTCTTTTTATATAATTAACCTAATTTAATAGGGATTTGTACTAAAATTAAAAAACAAAAACAAAAACAAAAATAATTAATTAGTAACAATGGAAAAAATTATTAAATTATTCTATTCTATTAAACTTTTAGACAAATTATAGAATAGTTTAACATTTTTTTTTAATAAAAATTTTATTCTCTTTTGGATTCGAACCAAAATTAACACTTTAGAAGAATGCAGTTCTACCATTGAACTAAGAGAATTCTTATAATTAAATTATTTTTACTTTACATTTAACCTAATTATAATTTTACAAATAATAAAACATATAATTAATAGATTTCTTAAAACACAAACCAAAAATAAAAACAAAAAAGAATATAAATAGATTTTAATTAATTTAGAGTTAAGAGGGAATTGAACCCTTAATTTTATAGATTTTGCAGATCTACTACAGAAACCATCTGTAAACTCAACTCTAATTTATATAAATTTTACAACAATTTCAGATTTACTTATCGTTTTGGTTTTATTATTTTTAAATATTTAAATTTTATTATCTCTTTTTTACTTAAATAAACAAACTTTTAAAGATATCTCCTCATCTAAATTATATATAACTTTTAACTATAAATTTACTATTTTTCTTTATATTTAAGATTTATAATATTAATCGTAATCAAAAGATATCAAAATAGTACAAAATTAGAAAATTAAATATATTAAAAATGGGGGTAATATAAATTAAAAACAAAAAATTTTTGTTTTATAGTTTTAATAAATTATTTAATTTATTTTTTATTTAATGATATGAATATAGGAGCAATCATAGATAATAATAAAATAATACTACAAATTATTAATAATATAGCAGCATATGTATAAATTAATTGTCCTATAGCTTCAATTTGACTAAATGAAATAAATGTAGTATCTGCAATATTAGATTGATAAGTAGTATGAATATTATTAACAAAATTTAATTCATTATTATTTCAAATAAATAAATTAAAATTAGTTATAGTATCAAAAATAAAATTTAAACCAGATACATTATTAAAACTAAATGGTAAAATATTAAACAATTCAAACATGAATAATGAAGCAACTACAAAAGCTAAAGGTAAATTTTTAGTATATTGTTTTCCAGTATCTATTATATCTGTTAATGATATATTAATCATCATAATTACAAATAAAAATAATACAGTTATAGCACCTACATATACAATTATATATGATAAACCAAGAAAACCTATTCCAGATAATATTAAATAACCTGCTGCATTTACAAATACAGAAATTAAATATACTACTGATATTACAGGATTTTGAGAAGTAATAACTAATACACTAGATATTATTGTTGTAAAACTTAATATATTTATTAATATATATTTCATTTAAAAAATAATAAAAATAAAAGCCTATATTATTAATATTCGATCTAAATTTTGAACGAAAAAGGCTGTAAACATTAAATTTTTATAAATTTATAAAAATAATTGAATTTATTAAAATTTAACGTAGGTTTAACCTAAAAATATAATACTCTAATTAAAGAATATTTTGAATTATTATTATAAATTTTTATAATAAACTTAAATTTATTTTATATAAATAAACTTATTAAAATGTAATAATTTTTGTTTTTGTTTTTGTTTTTTTTATAATTTAAAAATCTAATGTGATTAATTAACGAAAACTGAATAGTAAATATTCTCTTTTATTATTAGTGACTTGAAAAGTGATATTTCATTGTTAATAGAAATATTTCCATCAGAATTGTTTTAACTCATTTAGTGTGTACTAAACACACATTTTAATTAAAAAAGACATAATATAAAGCATATACTACTATAATTCAATTATCATAAAAAATAGAACACTATAAAAACAAGAAAAAGGTCTCTTCATTCTAAATTCAAAATTAGAAATCGAGGTCTAAAATTAATTTTAGAATTTATTAGAATCGAACTAAATTATGAAAAGTCGAGTACTATTTCATAGTTAAACCATTAACTTAAATCCTTAAATACAGGGGGCAAAATGAAAAATTAAATAAATTTATTAGGTTCCTCAAATACAATTTTAAAAAATATTGAAGCAATTTATATAAAAGTATAATAAAGTTTTAATATTCTTTAAAACTTAATTAGACAAAGTAATTAATTAGAGTAGGTCTAAACCCCATTGATACTAATTAATTATTTCTTCTTTAATCATCGATATGAAGTAAAATATTAATCATGCACTTTTAAATCGGAAAACCACCTTATAAATAAAATAAAAAACTAAAATGTTAAAAAATAAATTAAATTGATTCGATTTCAATTTCGAAATCAAAAATACTAACTTCTCATCTATACTATTAAAATCTAAATTAGACATCTTCTGAAAAGAAATTATGGAAACTAAATTATCTGAAAATCAACATATATGATTATTATTTAAGTTACAATGAACTAATAATAATCATGTTACTATTGGTAAATTAATTAAACTAAATAAAGAAGATAAAGACTATCTATTTGAATATATTCTAACTAATTTTGAAGATAAATCAGAATATTATACTGAACAAACTATCAAAAATATGATTTTTAGTTATACTATTAAAAAGGGTAAAGCTAAAGCTAAAATAACTTTAGATTCATCAAATTTACAATTTCAAAATTATCAACATCATAAATTACCTATTACTATGAATCCATTAGAATATGGGATATTAATTGATCAAAAAGGTAGGGATTATTGAGTTCAAATTAATAGAACTAATACTGCTATCGTTACTAAGTTAGATGAATTAAATAATAAAATTAAATTCTTTAAAGAAGGTAAATTAGTTTATGAATACACAGATCATAAAATAGATGAATCAACATTTATTAGATCTTTAGACAATAAAAAATTTACTTTTAAAGACAATAAATTAGCTTTATTATATATCGAAAAAACTGTTAATTTTATTAGCAATTTAAAACCTTCATCACGAGTAACTAATAAAATTATTACTTTGGATATCGAAACATTTATTAAAAATGGAATTCATATTCCATACGTAATTAGTTGATTTGATGGTGAAAAATCTAATTCTTATTATTTAGTAGATTTTAACTCATCTGATAGTTTATTAACTCAAGCTATTAAAGATCTAATGGCTAAAAAACATGATAATTATAAAGTATATATTCATAATATGGCTGGTTTTGATGCAATATTCTTACTAAAAATATTAGTTGAATTAGGAAATATTAAACCTATAATTCATCATGGTGAATTAATTTCAATTAATTTTAAATTTAAAAATTATATTGTTGTGTTTAGAGATAGCCTAAAAATATTATTGGTTAGTTTAAGAAATTTAGCTAAAATATTCGGAGTTGATACTCAAAAATCTATTTTCCCTTATTCATTCGTTAATGAGAATAATTTAGATTATGTTGGTGAAGTACCAGATTTTAAATTTTTTGATAATATTTCAATTAATGAATATAATGAATATAAATCAAATTTTGATAATAATTGAGATTTAAAAGACGAAGCAATTAAATATTGTGAAATTGACTGTATCTCATTGTATCAAGTAATACTTAAATTTAGTAATATGATCTTTGATCTATTTAAAATTAATATGCATAATTATGCTACTTTATCTTCAATAGCATTTGCAATCTTTAGAACTCATTTCTTAAGAAAAGATGAAATTCCTCAAATATAGGGTCAAATTAGTAAAGATATTAGACAAGGTTATACAGGGGGAGCTGTGGATATGTATATTCCTAGACCTCTTAAAGGAACTAAAATCTTTTGTTACGATGTAAATAGTTTATATCCTTTTGTAATGGATCAATTTGATATGCCAGTGGGTAAACCAACCCAATTCTATGGTGATATCAGAAAAATTGATCCTAATGCATTTGGATTCTTCTATTGTAAAATTGTAGCTCCAGATAATCTAAAACATCCTATATTACAAACTCATATTAAAACAAAAAACGGTATGAGAACAATAGCTCCATTAGGTACATGAGAAGATATGATTTTTTCTGAAGAAATGGATAATGCTCTAAAATTCGGCTATAAATTCGAAATTTTATGAGGTTATAAATTCAATAGAAAAAATATTTTCAAAGGTTATGTTGGACAACTTTATAATTTAAGATTGAAATACCCTAAAACTAACCCATTAAATTTAATAGCTAAATTATTATTAAATAGTTTATACGGTAGATTCGGTATGGATGATAGATTTCCTAAAATTATTTTATTTAATAATTTCAAAGATTTTAAATTTTGATTTAATGATCATAGTGAAGATGTCGTTGATTTTGAAGAATTAGGTAATAAAGTATTAGTCCAACACAGATCTGAAGATTGAGATATGCAAACCGAATTATATGGAGATTTAGAAACTCATAATGTGAATATTGCTATAGCGTCTGCAATTACTGCTTATGCTAGAATCCATATGAGTCAATTTAAAAATAATCCTAATTTTATTTTATATTATTCTGATACTGATAGTGCGTACATTGATAGAGTATTACCTGATAATATGGTTAGTTCAACTGCTTTAGGTAAAATGAAATTAGAAAATATTTTAGATAAAGCTATTTTCTTAGCTCCTAAAGTATATTATTTAATTACTGAAACAGGAGAACATATTTATAAAGTTAAAGGTCTTTCTCACGACATTGAATTAACTTTTGATAATTTTGAAGATTTATTATTTAAAGATTCATTTTTAAAAAGAATTCAAACTAAATGAAGAAGAAATCTTTCCGAAGGTAATATGTCTATTCTTAATGAAGTTTATACATTACAAGTGACTAATAATAAAAGAAAACTTATCTATGAAAATAATAATTTAATAGGTACAATTCCTTATATTATAAATGAAGAAAAAGAAATATTAAATAAATAATATTTGTTCTAAATTATTTAGATTTTACCCCCATTATTAAAATGGCCTTTATACTACGAGCAGTTATACTTTTAACTTAAAGTGGACTCAATAAAAAATTCAAAACCGTTTTTTTGAGTTTAATTTTTATTTGTTTTTTAACATTAAAATATGAAATTTAAAAATAATACATATTTCTTTTAATGATTCAATTTAATTTAAAACCATCTCTGCATTTTATAAAATTAAACTTGATTATTTCTATAATAATGTAACCCCGTTATATAGTACTACATAGAGGAAATAAAATTATAAAATGAAAAATTTAAATAAATTTACAAAAGCTGAATTAATCGGCAAATTTAAGAAATTAGAAACTAAAAATTCTAATGTTAATAATTCTAACACTACTTTATTCTCTAAAATTTTAGATTTTATTCTTTATTTTAAAACTTTAATCTTCAAAGTTACTTTAATCTCTATAATAATTAAATGAATTAAGAAATACTCTTTATTTAGTAAAATCTTTAGATTTGCTAATTGAGTAATCTTATCTATATTTGGTATAAGTCTTATTGATAACTTTTCATTTGATTTCTTCAGATAAATTAGATATGTTTTAGCTGGAATTATTACTTATTTTTCTAATACTCATTTCTATAGCTTTATGACTTCATTATTTTCTAGTAAAGAAGTGGTTACCAATCAAAAAATCTCAATCAGAGAAAAACCTATGAGTTGAGAAGATTCAGGAAATGAATCTGAAATTAAACAAAGTAAAAGAAATTCTAAAATCTCTGAATGATTAAATCCCGAACCTGAAGTTAAAGAAGACAACTCCAATAAAAAATATTATGTTATTGCCGGTTTATTAATTTTAGCCTGTTTAAGTTGATATTATTATGATGAAATTAGAACCGTTACTCCAGCTATTACTAATTATTTTCGAAGACCTAGACCAGGAAATGATGGTATTGGAGATGGTAATACAGGAATGAATAATGGAAATATTCAACCCTCATTAAATAATAGATCTACAATTGAAGATAGATTGAAAAATTTAGTTAATTCTAATAAATCAGATCAATCTCAAATCGAATTACAAGATAATACTCAAAATGTGGCTTCTACTTCTAAATTAAATAATAGTCCTCCTTCTGATAATTCTATGAATCATTATTTCAGTAAACCCGTTGAACAACAAATGACTGGTTTAAGAAATATAACTGGTCAAGATTTAGAAAATGAAACTAATTCAGTTGTAAATGAAATTAGTCAATTCATGAATTATCACGATAAAGCTAGTTTCCCTAAAGATGCAGCTGTTAGTGCTGGAATATATAAATTATTAAAGGATAGATTACAAAAACTAATGGATAAAAACACCTTGTTTTGAGGTGAAATAAGTGATGATGATAAAGTAATGGAAAAATTAAATAGATTCGAAGATCTAGAAAGTCAATTTATTACTCCACATAATTCACCAGTAGTTGAAAATAACAATTTAGATAGTAATAATCAAAATAATAATAATAATACTCAAAATATTTTAGATAATCAAAGTGATACTTATGAAGAAGTAGCTGTAGCTAATATTGAAAGTAGAATGGCTTGATCTGATAGAGCTACACCTTCAGTACATTCACAAGAAATTAATTCTCAATTAGCCACTCCTTCTGTACAATCTGAAGAAATCTCTCCCGATCAACCTGTTACATCTAATATTGAACAAACTGAATTAGAAAGTCAAGAGGTTACTCTACAAACGGTTCAACCTAAATCTACATTTGGTAATTTATTTGATTCAATTAGAAAGAGAAGAGATGATTCTCATGTGATAGGAAGTCCATCTAATAAAATATCTAATTTAATTGATAATGCAGATAATTTAGATGATACAGAACTATTACAAGCAGTTAAAGGAACTTTAAAGGAACAAGTAGGATTGAAATTAGATATAACTAAATCACCAGATAAAACTTCGCCAGTTGATTTACCTAAAATCGATATTGATTCAAGTAATTCTTCAATGGAACAATATTTCCCTAAACCTGATGTTACTCCACAAGATGCTAGTTCAAGCTTTACTAATTTATTTAGTCAAATTAATACTAGAAGAGATGATTCTAATGTAGTTGGTTCACCCCAAATCGGTCAATTAGGTTTACAACCTTCTAGATTGTCGCCATTACACACTAAACCTAGTATTTCTAATTTATTAGAAGATACTCAAGCATTATTTGATGATGATGATGATGATTTAATAACTTCAACTGTTGATAAAGGTAAAGGTAAAGAAATACCCGTGAGTGAAGATTTATCCTCTGTACCTATTAACGATTGAGATAAAGTTGAAACTACTGTTAAATACGGTGATTCACCAACTGATATTATTGTAGATTTAAAATATGAGGATCTATGAACTAGAATTAGTAGTTATAGATTCATTATGAATACAGGTCAAGTTATTGATTTTGGATATCATACTTATGGTAGTTTACCAGAGAGAAGTTTTGATTTATCTTCTAGAATTGAAACTGATAATAACTCTATAGTTGAACTAAAAGAAATTATTATTTTAGATCTAAATAATAGAGGAAATTCAGTTTGAAAGAATAGTAAATATTCTAATTAATCTGATGTAGTAATATCACATTGAAGAGGGACATTTTCTGTCTTAACAAAATATTTTTATAAATATATAATAAATTTGATAAATCTATCAAATGAAAATAACTATTCTATTTAACAACACAAATAAATTTTACTAAAACTTAATTCCTCACTACTGTTTATAGTCAATGGGTTACGAGAACATATAATTAATTAGAGCAGTTATACAGTCTTTTCTTAAGATTTAGCTAATAAATGTATAATAATTAATGGTAATGTCCAATTTGGATCAATATTTATAAATTAGCAAAGTATAAATGAGGTTTGATTATTCCTACGATTTAATTACTCTACGCCAAAGTGCTACTGATCGAGTATAAATGACAGAAATAAGATTATTAAAAATGAACTTAATTTTACTATTAATTGTTTGATTACTAATTACCTATAATATAAGTGGAATATATTTAGCTATACCGCTAATACTAGCCATTTTAAATGTAGGAATTAGTACAATATTATTAATTTTTTCTCCTGATTCTTTTACTTACAAAGTAATTAGAATTATCTCGGTACTATACATCGGAATCATATTATTGATTCAAATTAAACCATTATTTGATTTTTTAATACAATAACTATAAATAAAATTACATTTTTAGAAAGTATTATACCAAACGATGTATTTTGTTTGAATAATAGTATGATTAACAGATTATATTTTTTTGATTCACTTGAGATTACTATATTTTTAGATACTTTAGAAGTTGATAAGGTATATGTAGTATGCTTTGAGTATATTTCATCATGAAATTTACATGACGAAGATTCTCCAGTTATTACATTATCTAAACCTATTCTTATAACTAGAAATAGTAATCCGAGAATCATCTCTAATTTTATTAAATCTCAAATTGATTTAGCTTGTTTATCCTACAACATCGAGCAAATTGATAACTTGAATGATAAAACTGAAACACCAGGAGTATTAATAAAATACAGAGAAAGAAATATTTTCTAAAACTAGATTTTTATACTTAAAATAATAGATGTATAATATCTAGTTTCTTTTATAGATTTACCCCCTTTCTGAATTTTTATTTTAAAATAAAATTTTAATTTTTAAAATAAAAAACAAAAATGTTAAATTTTACAACAAATACAACTACAACTTTTAATTCTAATTGAATGGAATTTATTTATTTATTTATCCATTTAAAATCAAATTAGTACTAAAGATTTAATTAAAAACTTTATAATTATTTTGAACTCAAAAAATTAAAACAGAATTAATATCTAAAGATAAAGTTTTTGCTATTCAATTTAAATTAAAATTTAGAGAAGGAGTAATTAGATCTATCTCTAAAGTACAAAAAGTTGATAGTACAGATTTAGATTCATTAATTGAATTATTTAATTCTTATTGAGAAATAAGAAATAAAATCTGATGAATATCAATTAGCTGAAAGTTTAGAAAGAATATTTAAGTATAATTTATTTAAAGATGAAAATCTTACTAAAAAACAAAAAATATACCAACCAAACTTATTAAAAAGTGACGATAAATCATTATTTAATTTTAAAGGATATAAATTACCTAATACAATGGATTTAACACTTTGAGGAGACTATATTTTTATTTTTATTAATTGATTTTCCTTCAGCTATTGTCTTTAAACTAAATTCAAAAGCAATTTATCCTATAACTTTATTTGATAATTATCAACTAGTTAAATTAAAAATAGATAAAAAAAGTGATAATTAAATTTAAATATACTATAATTGATCTTAATAATTTAAGTTCCTTCAATAGAATTATAGCTTCTCAAGAATATATATTTGAAAATGGAAATTTATTACTTAAAAAATTTACTTATAAAACTAAAATTTTAAGATCCATTTGTCTATCTATAATTAGATCTTCTAAATTTATTACTATGGACTTAGAAACAAGATTAGTTAATAATACAATGGTTCCTTATGCAATAGGTATTTATGATGGAATTGAATCGTTTTCATTTTTTAACAGATTTTAATAATCCAGAAAAAATGATGATAAATGCTATTGAACATTAAAACAAAATGTTTTAATTAAAAAGATTAAAAATTTGAACAATTTTAAACATCAAGTCTATTTTATAAATTAGTAATGCTAAACTAAATAATTCACAGTTACTTACATTTGCATCCTATTAAGAAATGTTCTTTTTCTTATAAAAATTAAAAATAATTTCTTTTTCTTAAAAATATATTATGGATTAATATATTAAAAAGAAATATTATAAAAAAATAATAGAAATAATAATTAAGATAGTATCTAGGGGTTAGTTTCTTGCTTTATATACATTCAGCGCTTATCTAATATGTTTGTGGCTACCCAACTATGCCTGTTTAATTAATTAATAATTAAATTCAACAATTGGTACACTAGAGAAACACAGCCTATTGATCCTTTCGTACTAGAAGGTCTTTCCCTTTTTACTATTTATTTCTTCAGAAGATAGGGACCATACTGACTCACGTCGTATTAAACCCAACTCGCGTACCCTTTTAATCGGCGAACAGCCGAACCCTTCCAAGCTTCTTCACCCGGAGGATAGGATGAGTCGACATCGAGGTGCCAAACAGCCGG
>Ga0210393_10005154_pt1 | contig 10299 bp, 7 predicted proteins | sample IncBWC27OmetaG_FD_160068 | JGI IMG/M metagenome (GOLD analysis project Ga0210393, IMG submission 160068) | Forest soil microbial communities from Barre Woods Harvard Forest LTER site, Petersham, Massachusetts, United States - Inc-BW-C-27-O ...
CGATGTCGAAGAACTTTGTCTCCGCGATCGATAGCATGGGACCACGCACTCTCCCTGACAGATCGGCCAGCACGCCGATGATGAATGGCAGCTGAACCCTTTTTGTCGGGCCATAGAGATCTACTTCGTAATCAATGTTGACGCGGGGAGTGCGATTGCGCGCGATGAACTTCGTCGTCGCAGAGCGGTGGCCGGGCACCGGAGCCTGCTCAGTCGACGCAGGGTTCGGGGCAGACGCGCCGCCGTGCAACCAATCTGCGTCAGCCCACGCGTCTGGGATTGCGCGAACGGTTCGGGCCCTGTCGTCTTTTGGATGAGATTCCTTCATCAATGAACCCGCAAGGTCTGAAGTTTCGGCATTTGCTCCGGGTGCGGATGAGGAAGCCTCCATACTCGGTGGCTTGATCGAATTGGTGCCTGCGCGATTCGGAACGAGGCCACGCGGCAACTTCTGAAAATGCAGTTGACTCAGCGCGACGGGCGGCAGGTTGTTTTCAGGCCGCTGTGGCAGGGGTTCCTCCCAGTACACGGGTCGAATAAATCCCGGCCGCCCCAGTTGCAACGCGTACTCCCATTCCTGGCGCACCGACGGAGAATCAATGGACCTCCAGGACCAAAAGAGTTGAAACACGTCCGCGCCTTCAATAAGAGCCTTGAGGCGCTCGGTCCAAAATTCGCCCGATCGCAAAGTTGCAACGTCGCGAAAGTATTCGTCGCCCATGGCGCGAGCAAAATGCTCAAATTCCTCTACGATCTCGGAGTCCTTATAAGAATACGAGGCGAAGATGCGGCGGTATCGTGGCGCGGACTCCATCGCAAATGTTGTGGGAGCCTGCGCGTCCGGTCGCCGCGCCGATGCGGCGACGGCAACGCATACACGGATACTCAAGGGCACGTCCGCCAGCAGAATGCGACCCGAGAAAACGGCAAGGCGGCCACGCAGAAGACGCCCCGCGACGCTCGGTTTTGCGCGCAGTAGGAACGTTTCGCGGTGCACCGCGTCTCGCCAGTTAAAGGATCGTTGCGGGGGATCGAAATCGAGACCCTCGACTTCTGGTATGAACGTTAACTCGCCGTCACGGGGCACCGCCCGCGCCGCGTCCTGGGCCAGCGGTTGATAGTTGCTGATTGAAGTGCCGAGAATGGCGCTTGCCTGCTGCTTCACGACTTCGACTGGGTCGGCCTGATCCGGTGCCGCGTCGAGCGGTCTCCGTGCTAGGTGAACAAAGGCGAGCAAGGTATACCAAACCGACGGATCAATCTCGTTGGGTCGATACACTGTGAATTGCACGTTCTCGTCCGCGAGTCTTTCCGAGGAACTCGGCTCAGGCGTCGCGACTCGACCAGGATCGCCGCTTTCGGCCAAAGAGTCTTTCCTTGCCCGGCCCACTTTCCAATAGATCAACCAGAGAACAAGCCCCAGCGCGAGAGTAGCCAGCACAACTAGCGGCGCGTTCATCTTGAGCACCGACAAGGATCTTGTAGTGTGCGGATGCGCCAGTGTTTGACGGGGTGCTGCATTTGCGATTGCTCAGTATTGCCGCGAGACTTATATGGGAATTCGTTGGAGGGCAACCACAATATCCCCGTAATTCGCGTGGCGCTACATTTTCTGGTCCCCCTGTGTTCCGGCAAATCCAAGATAGTCGTTGTAGTTCGGGCGGGGAGAGAATGCCACGCCCCGTGGGCGGAGTGCCGAAAGCACGAAGAGGCGGGCCGTTCAGTGGTAGCCTTTGAGGCATCGATTTCAACCCACGGGCTGGCGGCACTCATGTTGAATGAACATCTCGAGGGCCAGGGCGCCAAGCCGTTCTGGATTGACTTGCTGAATCCGACGCCGGATGAGATCGCGCGCGTGTCGGCGCGGACCGGCATTCGAGTTCCTTCGCGGGAGTCCTTGCAAGAAATCGAGACTTCGAGCCGCTTGCGAGCGGAGGGACAGGTGCTGTATCTCAGCATGCCGCTTACCCGGCAGGATGAAACCGCCGACTTCGCGCCGATACCGTTGGGATTCATTCTTTCCCCGGTCGTCCTTGTCACCGTTCGGTATTCCGTAGTTCAGGCTTTTGCCCAGATAGAGGCAGATGTAGCCAAGGGTCTGTGCGCGGACGGCGCCACCGTATTCGCTGCGCTCATCGAAGGCATCGTAGATATCAACGCCGACAGGCTGGAAAAGTTGAGTAGCGATCTCGCCGTGGTCTCGGCGCGGGCTTTTGGCCCACATGGGGATTCTGCCAAAGCGAAGAAACGCGCCTCGCGCGCGCTGCGCGAAAGCCTCAATGCGGTGGGTACGGCCGGAGATCATCTGTCACGAATTCGCGAGAGCTTGTTGGGTCTGCAGCGAATCATCGGGTATGTGCTCAAAATGGCGGCGGATTGGTTATTGCAAGTGAAGACGCGTTTAAGTACTGCGCAACAGGACGTGGCTTCATTGGTTGACTTCGAAGCGCATTTGTCCGGAAAGACGCAATTTCTGTTAGACGCGATACTGGGATTCATCAACACTGAGCAGAACGATATCTTCAAGGTGCTCACCATCGTGTCCGTGGTGGGGATTCCGCCGACACTCATCGCCAGCATGTACGGCATGAACTTTCACAATATGCCGGAGCTCTCTTGGCGGTGGGGATATCCCTACGGACTGGTGCTCATTGCGCTCAGCATCTTGGTGCCGATCCTGTGGTTTAAACGGCGTGGATGGTGGTGACTGAAGTCCTAGGAAATGGCCTGGACTGAACCGGTTCCGCTAACGGAGGGGACTCAAGAGCGCCGAGAATATCCATGACGCCTAAGGACAAAGATTTTTCCGATCTGCTCCTGCAAACCAAATTGGAGTTAGCGCGCCCTGATTTGAGCGCGAGAGCGGCCGTTCTAATTCACGAGCATGTTCCCAAGGGGAGCCTTCGCATCCCGACACGGCACCCTGCCTCGGCCCGGACTTGGCTTTCTGCGCTGGTGATGTCGGTGCTGCCATTGTTGGCAAGTGCGCAAGAATCGTCCGATTTGGTCACCGGCCTTCAGAAAAATGTCATTTTCTCGGCGTACTCACCTCTATCCGGAAGCCTGGAAGTAGCGCGTCGGACTTTAAGTCCGCTTGCTAATGTCGAAGTAGCGCGGGCTAGTGCCCGGCTCCGTCCCCAGGCGGTCGATTTAACGCACGAACGATTCTCCGTGTACGTTCCGGCGCAGCGTCCGTCGCGGGGATACGCTCTGTTGGCGTTCATTCCGCCGTGGGAAGATGCGCGCCTGCCGCCGGCCTGGGCTCCGGTTTTGGATGAAAATGGCGTGATATTCGTCAGCGCGGCCAAGTCCGGCAACAATGAAAACGTTATCGATCGTCGTATTCCGTTGGCGCTGCTCGGCGCGTACAACATGATGCAGCGCTATCCCGTCGACCCCGATCGAGTCTACATCGGAGGATTCTCGGGAGGATCGCGGGTTGCCATGAGAACCGCGCTGGCTTACCCAGACTTGTTTCGTGGCGCACTGCTCAACGCCGGTAGCGACCCCATCGGAGGTAGCGAAGCGCTATTGCCTCCGGATGACTTGTTTGCACATTTTCAGAGCTCGACTCGCTTGGTGTATGTGACGGGATCAGACGACAGCTGGAACATTCAGCACGATATGGTTAGCCGGGATTCAATGAAAGCTTGGTGCGTCTTTGCGACCCGTGCTGAGACTATGTTGAAAGTGGGTCACGAAGCGGCAACGTCATACTCCCTGCGCGGCGCGCTCTCCGCACTCGATCAGCGCGCGCCTGTCGATCCGCAGAAGCTATCCGCGTGCCGGGCACATGTTGCCAAGGAACTGGCGGCGGACTTACGGCGTGTCGCTGACCTCATCGAGCGAGACAAACCTCACGACGCCTGGCGGTCGCTGACAAAGCTTGATATTCATTATGGGGGTCTCGCTCAATCTGAGAGCATTCAATTAGAGCAACGCATTGGCGCCCGTCGCTGAATTTGATTTTCCCAGGGGCAATCTGGTGCGTTCATCTAGTCAATAGCCGTCCTTCGTCTGACGCTTTCCCCCGTCTGGCACCTGCGCATTATTCCCCCAAGCCAGCACGTTACTCGTCTTTTCCAAAAAAGAGGTACAAAAAAGCGCCCACGACACACGCGGCGGTCGCTAAGAAGCCAAATAGACCGCCGGCATAGATCCCACTTTTAAGCCAAGGTAGTTCCGGATGTTCTTGGGAGGCCCAAAAACAATCCGCAAGGTAAAAAAAGCCGCCGAGAGCCAGAAGCCCACAAAAGAACTTCCACCGCTCCGATTTAACCGACCTCACGTTTCATGCTCGCTTTCGTGGCTGCGGCCTAGACGGACATAAAACTGACGACTATCGACCGCTTATGCCGGCTGCGACGGGCGCGGTGGCGGAAATCGTCAGTCAAACTTTATCGCGTGTCATGAGTCGCCGTGCGAGCCTGAATCCCGAGCTCAATGCACCTTCCATGTAGCCGACGAAGGCTGAAGATGTATGTTCCCCGGCGAAGTGCAGCCATCCATCAATGCCGTTTTTCCACAGCGGCCCCCAGTGAGTTACCTCTCCTGGTCTCGGAAAATAATAAGACCCCCGCGTCCAGGGTTCGGCAGGCCAATCGGCCAACTGCCCTTGCGCGAGCGTGGCATCGAGTGTCGGGTAGGTGGGACGTAGTGCCTGTAGGTAATGCGATTGTCTTTGGTTAGGGGCCCAGCCAACGCATTCGCCCGCGTGCTCGGCCCCCGAAAAAGCAACCATGACATAGTCTCCCTGGTGATCGTCTTCGGTCGTCTCCCAAGTAAGATCCACGGGGCCGTCGGCTGTGAGGGTGGGGCTACTTGCAAAGTCTTGCCAGAATCGACTTCTCAGCTGCATCAGATATTTAACGTTGATACCCAGAGCGGGTGCCGGGGCTACCACTTTGCTAACGTCGGAGTCCTTGAAGCCGATTTGATTCCAGACCGATGGAGGCACTGCCAAGATGACATCATCGGCCTCCTCGATCACGGTCTTATCGGCGATTTGGGCGGTGACACGTCCATGACCTCCGATCCGGTCTATTGCGATCACGGGTGCGCCGGTCATAACCGTGTTGGGACTTAGGTCGTTCAGGTGCCCGCAGAATCGTTGCGCGAGTTGCTGGTTACCTCCTTTGCATCGGAAGAGTTCGGTGTCGGTCCAATAGCGATCCAAACCTCCGCCCTTTACCATGGCGAGCACCCCCAACAGGCTCTGAGCGTTCGCCGGGACGCCGTTATCGGCGACCAGCATGGCTGCAACCGCGTGCTTTGCCCGCTGCGTGACGTGGGGTTGCCGCTCCAACCAGTCCGCAAGCGATTGCCGATCCAGCTCATCGGCGTTGCGATTGAGCCACGGCTCGTGAGGATCGAGGATGGTCTCAGCTTCATTACTCAAAATCTTGAGCAACAATTCCACTTCATCGATTAGCGTTTTACTCTCTTCGAACGAAAGCGTGCGATGACTAATCCGAATCGGCGAATTGCCATAGTCTTGGACATCGGTGAATGACAGCCCGAAGAGAGTCTTGTACGCAATCCAAAGCGGATGATTCGAGCCGATGAGTTCAGCCCCTCTCTCGACAACCTTGCCTGGCACCCAATCGGCCACGCTCCAGACGCGACCCCCCACGCGATCGCGCGCTTCGAAAACCTTGACACGGTAGCCGACGGCGGCGAGTTCGAAGGCTGCGCATAGCCCAGCGAGCCCGGCCCCGACGACGATCACTCGCTTTTGGCGCGCGAGTTCCGCGGCGCGTGGTTTCTCGGCAACCAGGGTCGGCAGTCGCTCGACGACGCCCTCGCGCTCGGCGGGCGAGGGAAGGCTCGGCACGCGGAGAGTGTGGCGGTGGCGAGCACGAAGAGATGTGTAGAGTGTAGGCACGGCGCATCATCCCTGAACGGAGCCAAGCCCTAATCCTGATACTTACCTCATGATGCTGCAACAGGTTTGTGTTAGGTTTTTCTTGCTGGTGGCTGCTCGGTACCCAGCGGAGCGGATGACTCCGACTTTAAAGGCGCATGGAGGCGACTTGAAAATCCAAACTGCCCCAACCTTGCCGCAAATGAGACTACGCAATAAGCGCGGCCCCAATCGCCCAACTTCGCAGCTAAGGGTTTCTTGCGCCATCAACGACTGGGCATGGAAAGCTTGTAAACAGTTGAAAGACAGCATGGAGGAATGACATGAGAAGCACGAATATTGCCATCATTGATCAGAATCAGCGCAAACGTCAGTAGCGCGCCATCGATCGGCGCCCTGCCGGCCAATTCCTGGCCGGTGTTCCTGGTGAAGTCACTCCCGCCCGGCGAGGCTGCTTTCACATGGACAAGCACAATCAGCCGTATGCGAAGGCATTATGACGCGTGGAACACATTCTTTACGGCTGGCGGATTTAAGCAATCGGTGACGTCAATCGCTTTACGATTCTGTCAAGCGTCGAGCGAGGCCTCCTGGCAATTTCGCCCCTGCGCTCTTCAGGAGCTTGCGAGTCTCTTCATGTCTCGCCTTATCGATGGCCTTCTGCAATGGCAACCAGACGTGCTCACGACCAAAATCCTCTCTAAAGCCGCGACCCAGGGCTCGCATCAGATAAAATCGTACGCAGACGCTTTTTCCTTTGACGCTATAGGAGACATCGTGCAAATGGTCTTCGATGCAGCCCCAGACCCCCGCTTCCTCATGAACTTCTCTAACGGCAGTCATTGTAGGGTCTTCGCGTTCTTCGATGTGTCCCTTAGGAAGGACCCATTGATCAGGATCATTCGTCGCCTCGACCAGAAGATATTGAGTCTCACTACCTCTCATCCTCACCACCACTCCGCCTGCGTGAGTGAGATTATCGGGCGGCAGTTCTGCGGATGCGAGTTGAATTTTTCCATCCTTAGCGGTCAGTGCAATGACGGCCCAGTAAGCCTGATTGGTGGATTTCAGCCGCTGGTCCATATAGCGCCAGAGGGACAATAGGAGAAGCACAAAAGCCACCGGAAGCAAAGATGACGGCCAGCGGTGCTGAAGCGGCCACGTTACAAGCACAAGAATGATTACGACAGACAGACAACGGAAAAATTTGGAGTCCGCTTCGAATCTCTGCACGAGCGCGAGACTCGCCGAACTCTCAATATTCAGGAGCGCCTTGCACCATTGAAAGGTATTCATTGCATCCTTCGCGCGCAGCGCCTCGACGGCATGCTTCTTTATCTCCGATGCCGTGGTTACAGCGAGGCTGCGCTCCCGCTTGAATACTACCCAGACAATGGTGCGCAAAAGCCACGAGGGCAGCCTTTTCCGACGAGCTACCAGCGCAATTTGGTTGTTCAGCGTGTGGTTCCGTACCCAGTCATAGAGAATGTCCAGCCAGGACCCCAACAGGAATATAAGGTGGCCCACGAGATAGCTCGCGAAAAGGAAGGCGGTCCAACCTTGTGCGCCGGCTAACTTGCCGTAATCCGCGCCGAGCGCCAATGGGCCTGCCTGACCCATGAACAAAAAAGTAAGCAACGCACCCGGCAGCAGGATGGAGAAAAAATCCATCAGTCCGACAAAAAACTTTTCGGGCTCGAACTCCACGGGTACGAGACCTAAGTCAACTGCCGAACCCGCGCACTTCGACCGTAGGTCGCGGCGTAGAGACTGCGGTCCGCGAGCCGATACGCGAGATCGGCTACCATGACCGACGGCAGATTGTCGGACAGATTGCGCCACGACACGCCCTCATCATCCGTTGCTCCTAGCAGATTGATTTCGTGTTGAAGCGATGCCGTACTCACCGCCGCGGTTTCTTCAATTTCTGGCGCGGACGATCTCGGCCGCGCGGAAGGGTAACACTCGATTTCGGGTTGGGTCTTTTGGCAGCACGCGCCTTTGCTCTCGCCGCCGCAGCCTTGCGCAAGCGTGCAGTGGCCGCAGCAGTAACGATTTTGCCCTGGAGCAGGTCTACGGTGACTGAGTCCGCCTGCGCGGTCACGCCGCCTACCGAGGTGTTGAAGGTGACGGACAGATGCGTCGCATCCGTTGACACCGTTAGGTAGCCGAATTGTACGATTGGTCCGACGACGAGCGTGTCCGGGCCGATCGTCGTTCCGACGGGCGGCGGCTTTGTCATCGGTGCGGTCGCGGAGAAGCCGCCGCTTCCCGAGACGATATACGGAATTTCCTGGCCGGTCGTAGTCACGTGTTTGTAGCGCTGATAGAGATGGGCGTGACCGGACAGCACGACGTCCGGAAACAGCCCCGCGGCGGCGCAGCAGGAATCGAGATCCGCCTGCAGCCCCGTCGAGCCGCCGTGCACGGCATCGACCGAAAGCGGGGGATGATGCACGGCCAGAACGATTGCGCGCCGATTGGCTACGCGGTCGGGTTTGAGGCGGCTCAGTTCGCTTTGCAGAAACGCCAGCTGCTCGTCGCTCACGGGATACCGGCCGCTTTGCGAAGAAATCACGCCTGGACCTTCGAGCACATTGCTGTACAGGCCGATCACAGAAACGAACGGTGCATCGAGCGTGAAATAGACGCCGGGCTGAGTCATGACGCTACGCATGATGCCCGGTGCGTCTGGAGAGGGCCCCGGGGCGGCCGCGCAAAAATTTGCCTGGAAGGCGCCGAGAGATACGTTCTGAGGCGCGGTCGAGGTCGGGCCGAAAACCATCGCGTCATGGTTGCCCGGAATCGCGAATATCGGCCGGTCGTAGCCGCGATAAGGCTCGTACAGCTGGTCGTAGTAGTACTGCGCTTCACCGAAGTTGTAGATTACGTCGCCAAGAATGAAGAGGAACGCAGGGCCGCTTGTGCCTTGCGTGCGAACTTCCGTGGCCATGCCATCGGCAACATGTGCCTCATTGCCGATGGCCGTGGCGACGGTTTGGGATCGGTTGACTTTTGCGGCGCCCGTGTCGCCGGCCGCATGAAACGAGATGGATCCCGCGCCCGTGATCGCCGCGATCACGTCGGCTGGCAGAAAATTCGACAGCTGCACTGCCGCAGTATTGCGACGTGGTGGAATTGCCCGAACCTGGTTCCTGTGCGCGAGATAGTAGGGCGACGTGTAGTAGGCCGCGCTGGTGTTGTCTTGGCGAAAGGTTACTTCGCCGGGTGTGGGCTGCGGGTCGGCGTACAGTTGGCCACCCGGACCGATCACATTGGTTACGCTCGTCATGCTCACTCTCCTTGTTGAGATCGAACGACCCTCGCGTGCGGCGACCGCACGACTGCTTGCTTCGCCCTGGCAGTTTGCCATTCCGATCAATCGGGGCCAATAGGAATTTTTCGGCCGCCGAACGGCCCATCTGGTTGGCCGAGAAAGGTTAAACTGAAGCGCAGCGCAGGAAACCTGCGCTTCGACGCGGGTGGTAATTCACGGAGGAGTACTGCAATGGCCATTAAGAAAGCGCGCTCTGCCAAGTCCCACAAGAAGACACGTAAGGCCGGGAAGGCACCCCGGGCCAAAAAGTACGCACCGCTTGCCCGCGGGCCGAAGAAGAAGCGGGCCGCCGCGGGTGTGCCGGTCCGCATCTCGCTTCACAAGGCACGCAGCGGCTGGTTCATGGCGCGCGCGGCGTGGCCGGACCGGGAGGCGAATGTCACGCGTATGATCATCGAGCGGGCGCGACTTGCGTCCCAACCGGTGATCGGCCCGCCGCCGTGGACGCAGGCCGGGCCGACCAACATCGGCGGCCGCGCGACGTCCCTCGCCGTCGATCCCCGGAACCCGCAGCGCGTCTGGCTCGGAGCGGCGGGCGGTGGTGTCTGGCGGAGCGAAGACGGAGGGTCTACTTGGACCGCGCAATGGCAGAAGCAGCCAATCCTCAATATCGGTGCGCTCGCGGTCGACGCCAATAACGGCGACGTGGTCTATTGCGGAACGGGTGAAGCCAATCTCTCGGCGGACTCGTATCCGGGGGTTGGCCTGTTCAAGACCACCGACGCCGGATTGACCTGGGGCTTGATCGCAGACGCCCGGGTCGGCACCGTCCCGTTCCGGATAGGCGCGATCGCGATCGATCCGTTCGACAGTACGCACGTCCTGGTGGGAGGCCTGGGCTACGGGAACCTCAGCCCGGCAAACAATCAGGGGGGGCTCTACGTTACGACGAACGGCGGACTCGCATGGATGCGACTGACATTGATCCCCGGCAACTACTGGTGCTATTCGATCTGCTTCGATCCCGGCCACCGCGGTGTCATCACCGTAGCCGTCAGTGAGCGTGGTGCGAAGAGCGGGTTCTATCGGACGATGGACGGTGGCGCGACCTGGATGCAGATCACGGCGGGCCTGCCCTCGAGCGACCGGTTTGGCCGCG
>Ga0210393_10005155_pt1 | contig 10297 bp, 5 predicted proteins | sample IncBWC27OmetaG_FD_160068 | JGI IMG/M metagenome (GOLD analysis project Ga0210393, IMG submission 160068) | Forest soil microbial communities from Barre Woods Harvard Forest LTER site, Petersham, Massachusetts, United States - Inc-BW-C-27-O ...
CACAGGTGAAAAAGGGAAAGACTCGGCTCACGGGACACCGCTGGACTGGAATTGTTCAGTGGCCGCTTTGATTGCTGCCTCGATCTTATGGATCTCTTCGTCGCTTAATTCCGAAAACGAGTCTCGTTTGCCTTTTGAGAGTTTTCCCTTGTTCTGATGAATGAGCCTGATCAGGAGCGCCGCGCGTTGATTTGGCATATCGACGATACCCATTACTGACTTCACGGCCGCATCGAAAAACTTCAGGAAATCCAATTCCTGTTTCAGGTCGCGGCTGATGGTTTCCTCAATGCAGTCGAAGAGGTACTCGGTTTGCGGAGTGGCATCGAAGAAACGGTATAGAGGACTGGTTTCATTCGAGACGGTAATCTCTTGTTCGGCATTCATGTTGTATTCAATGAAGGGAAAGATGGGGCGCGAGAAGGTCTCGAGAGCCCGGTCATACGCGCCTATATCCCTGAGCATCGCTGCCGAGACGGGAAAAACAACTCCCTGGGGAGTGAATCTGGTCTTCGAGAGGATATTGTGAACCAGGAAGCGGTGAATGCGCCCGTTCCCGTCGACGAATGGGTGGACAAAGACGAATCCGAATGCAGAGGCTCCCGCCGCGCAGACAGGATGCACAGGGCTGTCGGCACCGAGCAGACGCCCAATCATTTGCATCCAGCCGTCCATTAGTGAGGGAACATCCTGCGGTTTCGGACAGATAAAGTTTAGGTCCTGAGAAAAATCCGGCAGTGTTTCGCCAACATAGACCTGGGTGTCGCGCCAGTCCTTCTGCGCGTAACGAGGGTCGACGATTGCGTTTTGCAGATCGACGAGCGCTGGCTTGGAACCGGGGTCGAACTTTTCGGCGCGCATGAGCGCCGCGACGAATCGCTCGGTGCGGTCCTTGCTGGGCGTCTCGCCCTCAATGGCGAACGAAGACTTGGTTTCTTTGGTGAACAGATAATTGACCGCTCGCTTTAGCACAGCGGGTTCAATGGCCGCGACGAGAGAGCGGGCGCGTTCGCTGAGGTTCTTTGCCATGCCGGCTTCGAGTTTTTCGGTTCGCCGGAGGAGCGGACAATAATGATGATTGCCCAGGAGATTGTCAAAGACGCGTTGCCGGCGAATTCGGGTGACCGGGCCAGTGATGTGAAGATGCGAGTCGAGAAGATCAACATACGGCCCGGAGGTGCGGTCCGGCACGTTGAGAGTGCCCCCCGTGAGCAGCTCATATAAATACCAGGCACGGCGGGCAAAAATTCCGTTCGGCTCGCTTTGAACCCAGCGCTCGATGTCGATTTTGCCGATGCTGGCGAAGGCGGCCTTGTAGACGCCGAGCTCAACCGGCTCGTATCGCAGAGCAAAGCGAAGATGACCAACTAGGCCTTCTGCCGGTTGGTATGGTCTAGGGTATTGTTCAAGAACCTCCGTGTCGGTGATCCGCGTTTTTCGGGTGCCGCCAGTAATAATAGAGCGAACGATGGGACGGGGTGTTTTTAGGTCGAGTTGATTGATGAGGGCGTGTAATCCAACCGGAGTTTCTGGGTTGCGGATAGTTTTAGTCATTAGAACGCTCCAGGTGGATTCAAAACGTCCCAAATCCGTGGAGTGCAGCAAAAATCGTTCCAAGCTCCAGTTTGGCCTGGATGTCACAAATTCACCCTAATTATCACAAATATATTCCAGAATGTAAATGTGGCAATTAATTCACTCCACACTATGGGCTAAACGCCGGGGAGGGACGGTCCAGCTCACCGAGCGGGCCCTCCAAGCGCTGGCTCACGCGACCTCATCGGCTCCTTGCGAAATCGGCCACAGGAGTGGCGGAACCCTGATGTCCGGGTCCAGGAGTTTCGACCGTACCTCATCGGACACAGAATCCGGGACCATTCCGGTGCGGGTAGCCCCACCAGGCAGAAGCGCGTTGTAGGTCACTCCTGTGCCTTCCAGTTCCTGCGACCAGATGATTGTCTGCGATTCAAGCACAGCCTTGGACGGACCATCAGGAGCGTGCCGTTCATGTTCGTGTCACAATTAACCGCCACGTCTCCGACGAGATCTCCCAGAACCGTGCTGGCTTGGTCATAAACGCATCGCTCACATACTCCATCCCACGGCCGGCGTTGTTCACCAGAATATCCAGGCGGCCAAATCGCTTCGCCGCGGCAACGATTTCACAGTCACTGGCCTTCGTCACATCGGCAACCAGGGGAACCACGGTCGCTGCAGCGAGAGAGACGCCGGAGCCTTCTCCCGACGATGCGGCGGCGGTTGTTGCCGAGTCACTCTTTTCGCCATTCCAGGTTTAGCCTCGCCAACCGGATCAGTTCCCGATTGCCCCGACAAACCGGGAGATTTCGGGCCAACTTTCGTGTTGCCCGTCACCCGCTCAGAATCCAGAAGGAGTAGATCGGTGGTCGGGCGCACCTCGGTCGAGAGAGCCCGCACGAGCTCGCCATCCGTGCCCACTGTGCACAAGCGGATCACAGGACACGAATGGCGAGTCGCTCTCGAGCTGACCACTCAGTCGTCATCGTGCATGCGACGTAAGTTGTTCCTGTACTCGGCCTTGCCTATGGCCTTTCCCAGGCGCTCGCCTGCGACCTGATCGGTTCGAAAATGTATCCCACCGTAAACGCGCGCGTCGGAGATGTCGTCGGTAATCTGTTTGAACGTCGTGTACTGCAACACGATGTCGGGCACGGCGGGGTTTGACAACGTAATGGAATGCCCACCTTCACCGTAGATACGTTTCAGAATCTTGGCTGCGCCATTCGCAGCGCTGCCATGGTTGGAGGGATAACTGGGGAAGCATGGGGTCGTGATAAAGGGAACGAAGCTGGGATCACCACCAGTTCTCGGATTACCGTCTTTGTTACCAGCATGGATCGCCGTTTCGGGTCGCCAGAAATTGTAGTGATACTTATTGAGGAATGACGCGACCAAGCTATCATTCATCGCCATGTTCACCAGGGCCAGAGCACGAGCATTATCGGACAGCGAACGCCACCGTTCCTGTGCAACCTGCTGAACGGCCTGATTGAAGACCTGAGTTGGCGAGGACGCGGCATAGAAGAGCGCGACATTTGCGCGATCTTGTGGTCGCTCTGTACTGTCGATGCTTCCCACCGTCATCACCTCTTTGTAGGCTTTCGCGTATTCGCGGCTCGCGAGCGCCGGCGGCGGATCGAGCAGAAACTCACTAGCCCTGGGGATGCCGAATGGAGTTATGTTCTGCCATTGAAACGCGATTCCGACCGCGATTCCATTCATAATTGGACAACTCGGTGTGGCCTGCCATTCTCTCCGAACCGGCGGCCCGGGTGTCTTGAATTCCGGGGGTGACGATCCGTCGTTCGCACGCAGGGCAATCATGGCCAAAGCTGCGGCTTCACCCGTGGCAATGCCATCGGTCTTGGCTTGGCCGTCCGGTATAGACGCCAGGGAGTTGGCGCGCTCAGCGTCGAGTATCGAGGCGCTGGCTGTAAAATAGGTGCTGAGCACGCGATATGCAGCCTGGATGGCTGCAGCTTCCGGGGATGCACCTGGCGGTGCGACGATCGTTCCGAGATAGGGATGATACTCGCCCGTGATGGCGTTCACGGCTTCGAATACCGCGAGTTGAACGATCGCCGCGTATCGTGCCTGGGCGAAGGCGTTCTGGCTGTTCGTGACCGCTGTGTTCACCGCGATCACGTTCCAGTCCAATACGACATCGGCTCTTGCGCCGGCAGACAATAATAGAGCCGCCATCAAGGTGCACAGCCCGAGAATCCTCTTCTTTGTACCGCTATATATCCTTTTCATTGTGCTTCCTCCTGATTCTTCACTGGCTTTCGGTCAGTGTGGTCGGCATCCTTGCAACTGCGGACGTTATTGTCCATATCGGAGAGTGTGTCGCGGCGTTATGCTTTGTGTCGCTCTAAATACAGGCGGGATTTGCACTTATGACAGTGTTTCAGGCGTGGTGTAGAATCATTCCGCTTTCGTGGGGTGTGTGCCATGGCTTCCGAGCCAGCTGGAGTGGAGCAACAACCGATCCGGTTTGACGAAGGCTACGAGCTTGATCTGCGTCCCCGAAGGCTGCGCCGCGGCAGTCATGTGCTGAAGCTCGAGCGCATCCCGTTCGAGATCCTTCTCCTTCTGCTTGAACACCGGGACCAGATTGTCACCCGGGATCAGATCGTTTCCAGGGTTTGGGGCCAGGGTGTTTTTCTGGATACCGACAACAGTATCCGGGGCGCGATCCGCAAGCTTCGTCAGGTCCTGAAGGATGACGCCGAGACCCCGCGATTCATACAGACAGTGACCGGGCAGGGGTATCGCTTCATCGCGCTGGTCATTGCTCCCAAAGCGTCAAGCGCAGCGTCCGAGCCAGTGGCATCGGTCGTCTCCGCCAGCGACCGGAATTTCGTATCGGAACTCGATGGCTGGTTACAAGCCCGAAGACTGCGTTTAGTGGAGCCAGATCAGGATGGAACAGCGGAAAAGACGACGGAAGCCGGAACTGCTCATCGACAAGGGAATCGGAAGGCTTACAGGTGGCTTTTTGTTGGAGCAGTGGCTTTAGTCTCAGTCGCTTGCCTTATGTCATTCCTGGTCGTTTGGGGCTGGCGAAGAGCATCGAACCCGCCCACCCACTCCCAGGGCAAGATAGTCCTCGCTGTCCTGCCGTTCGAGAACTTGAGTCGCGATCCCGAGCAGGAGTTCTTCAGCGAAGGCCTGACTGAAGAAATGATCGCCCAGGTAGGAAAGCTAAATCGGGATCGACTCACCGTGGTAGCCCGCAGTTCGGTTGCAAAGTACAAAGCCACCGATCTGGCCGCCAAGGAGATCGGTAAAGAACTGAACGCGGACTATCTTGTCCAAGGCAGCGTTCGTCGCTCGTCGGACCGTGTACGCATCACCGTTCAACTCATCCAGGCACAAAATCAAACCGACCTCTGGACCGAGAGTTACGACCGCGAAGTCAAAGATCTGTTCGCGGTGCAGGACTCTGTGGTGCAAAGCATCGCAAGCCAAATACACATCGCTCTCACCGAAGAACAGAAAACACGTTTAGCAAATCCGCAGCGAACCAGGCCTGAGGCATACGAGGCGTATTTGAAGGGTCGCTACTACTGGAACAAGCGAACCGCCGGCGGCCTGCAAAAGGCGGAGCATTATTTTCAGCAGGCCATTGACAGCGATCCCACCTACGCCGCGGCATATTCCGGGCTGGCCGACTGCAACAGCGGACTTACGTGGCACGGGTTCAAATCCCCGGCCGACGCACTCCCGAAGGCTCTGGCGGCCGCTCGCAAAGCGGTCGAGATCGATCCACAATCGGCTGAAGCCCACGCCTCCCTGGGCCTTGTACTTAGCCATGGTTGGGATTGGGCCGCAGCGGAGGTCGAGTTCAGGCGTGCTCTGCAGTTGGATCCGCAATACGCAAATGCGCACCACTGGTACGGAGACTATCTTTCCATCAAGAGGCGTCATGACGAGGCACTTGCCGAAGCCAGCCGCGCACTGAAACTCGATCCACTTAATCTCATGATCGGCACATGGGTGGCACTCCGCTACTACCAGGCAGGTGACTACTCCCGCGCAAACGAACAAGCTCGAAACTCTGTTGAGCTGGACTCGAACTTCGCGGCTGCGCATCTTCTGCTCGGCGAGGGCTACGTTCAGGCAGGCTTGCACAGCGAGAGCGTTGGTGAGCTGAAGAGGGCGGCGAGTTTGTCAGGGGATAGCCCGCTCTACACGGCGCAGGTCGCGGTTGCCCTTGCAGCGGCAGGGCGGAAGCGTGAAGCACTCCAAATCGCGCACGAACTGGAAACAATCTCGAGGAAGCGTTATGTTTCGCCCTACGGGTTGGCTCAGATCTATGCTGCGCTGAACAGCAATGAAGAGACATTCAAATGGCTGCAAGCTGCCTATGGCGATCGCGCCATCTGGATGGGATACCTCGCTGTCGATCCGATCTTTGATCGCTATCGCTCCGACCATCGTTTTCAAGAGCTTCTCGGGCGCATCGGCCTGCTCTGACTTAGACTATGAAACCACCGCCGATGTTCTTCGGCCAAGCGCTTTTGTAGCTCTCGCCAGAAAGGTACCTTCCGGGGATTGTGTCCGGATCGCAGTCTTACTCACGGGACGATGCGGCTGCGGTTGTTGCCGAGTCACTCTTTTCGCGATTCCAGGTTTACCCGCGCCCAACCGGATGACTTCCGAATTACCGACCACTCGGGAGTTGAGCGGTTCGGACGCCAGATAACCCACGACCAACAAACCGGTGGTTAGCGGTACGCGGCAGCCTGGATGCTGTAAAGCTCCGAGTACTGACCACTAGCGGCGATCAGCTCATCGTGGGTGCCGACCTCCACGAGCCGGGATCCATCGAGCACGACGATGAGATCCGCCATTCGGACCGTCGAGAAACGGTGAGAGACGAGGATGGTGAGGCGTCCACTATCGGTCGCGCCAGTGCCGCGCGCCGCTGCGGCGTAGTGTTCGAAGAGTGCGTGTTCAGTCTCCGCGTCCAGCGCGGCGGTGGGTTCGTCGAGAATCAGCACTAGAGGCTGATCGCGCATGAAGCCACGCGCCAGAGCAAGTTTCTGCCACTGTCCGAACGACAACTCGACTCCGCCCGGCCATGTCGGACCAAGCTGCGTGTCGAGGCCTTTCGTCAGACGGGCGATGACGTCACCGGCTCCGGCGCGGTCGACCGCCGCGACTACGGCGGGCTCGTCGTCCAGTCGAGAGAGGTCGCCCAACCCGACCGTTTGTCCTGCCCGGAACTCGAAGCGGAAAAAATCCTGGAACGCTCCCGCGAGACGCGCCCGCCACTCTCCGGCCGGCATGCGCGCCAGCGGCGTGTCATCCACGAAGATCGAACCTAAGGATGGCTCATACATCTTCGAGAGCAGCTTGACCAGGGTGGTCTTGCCGGCGCCGTTCTCGCCGACGATCGCGACCACCGCACCCGCAGGCAGCGTTACCGACACATCGTCCAGCACAAGGCGTGATGTGCCGGGGTACGCGAACGATACGTGGTCGAGCCGGATGCACCGGCGCAACACGTCGGGAACCGGCAGCTCGCCCGACGCTGCGACAGAAGCAGCATAGTCCTCCAGCCATGCCAGCCTTCGCGAGCCGTCCATCCAGAATCCACGCAGAAATCCAATCTCGCCGACAGTGGCTCCGATGTATGCCGACAGCCGTGCCCCCGCGGCCAGAACCAGCAATACTGCACTGGCTGGCGCGCGCTGGCCGGACGAGACGAACACGATCGCGCCAACATAGGCGACGCCAAATATCGCCCAAGCCAGCGCATGCCATAACGCCGAGCCCCAGCGAGCCGCCGCCACGGGTTTGTACCCGCGCTCCCAGGCCGCCCGGCGTTCTGTAACGAGGCGCTCTGCGATGCCGGTGACCCGCACTTCTTTCCCCGGCGGCGCGGTCGTGGCGATGGTAAACAGGTGACGCGCCAGCCGATTGCTTTGCGCACCACGCTCCTGCGCAGATCTCTCGACTTCCGGCCGCCACGTCGACGTCAATACGGTCGGAACCGCGAACACCGCCAGCAGGATGAGCGCGGGGTGGATCGACGCCAACAGCGCCATGGTCACCCCCAGCCGCAGGATCCAGCCAATCGTGGAAAACAGCGACACGTACATGTGGTCAAGCACGAACACCTGATTGCGGAGCATCGACAGCCGGTCAAGATACTCCGGGCGCTCCTGATGCGCGATCGTCGCGATCGATGCCTGCAGTCGCGCAACATGCGCCTCGAGCGCGATCGTAACTCTGTCACGGAAACGGCGCTGTACGCGCGTGCTGATCGTGCGGAGAAACCAGGTCGCGGCGGCCGACACCCCTAGGCCAATTGCCGCGCCTTGCACCAAGCCGGGTCTGTGCTCCAGGACGCCCTTGCCGAGCAGCATCAGCCACAATGCGAGGAGCGCATCGGGTAGTGCTGCGAGCTGCGACAGCATGAACGCCACGCTCATCAAGCGCGGCTCGTGGCGATATCCCAACTTGCACAGCCGCCACATCGACGACATTGCGGGAGGCAGCGGCTCGATCGTCGGCTCGACTGCCGGCTCTCGATCAGGAGAGGACGTCATATGTCGTGCCCTCCTCGTCGGGAACATTGAATCGCTGCGCCTGCAGTTCGAACATTGTTCGGTAGCGGCCGCCGAGCGCCATCAGTTCATCGTGCGTGCCGAGTTCGATCACTCGGCCGTGCTCAAGCACGCAGATACGATCGGCATGGCGGACGGTGGAGAAGCGATGGGAGATCAGGATGGTCGTGCAATGCCGTGTCGCGCCGAGCAGGCGAGCGAAGATCTCCGCTTCACCCCGTACGTCGAGCTGCGCGGTCGGCTCGTCGAGCAGCACCACGCCGGCACCCAGCTTGACGGCAGCCAGCGCGCGGGCGAGCGCGATCCGTTGCCATTGTCCCCCCGAGAGGTCGGTGCCTCCGTCGTATCCGCGGGCAAGCACGGTGTCCAGTGATGCCAGATTCGCCGCTCCCGCCGACTCAAGCGCGGCGCGCACCACGTCGTCCGGCGCGCCTGCCGGCGCCACATTGTCGCGCAATGGCAGCTCGAGGCGGATGAAGTCCTGGAACACGGCCGCGACCCGCGAGCGCCATGACGCGAGATCGAGCTCGCGAATGTCGACTCCGTCGATCTCGATCGTGCCCGCTTGCGGATCGTACAACCGGCACAGCAGCTTGGCGATCGTCGTCTTGCCGGCACCATTCTGTCCGACAATGGCAAGCGAGGAGCCAGCGGGAATCGTGAGGTCGAAGTGTTCCAGCACGGGCACGCCCGCAGGATACCGGAACGTGACATCACGGAGACGAATCTCGCGCGCTGGTGTCGCATCCGCGGAACGATTGCCAGAGCGCAGTCCTCCCGCGGGACGCATCGCCGACTCGAGTCGCAGCACTGCGGCGACCGGGGCAGCCGCACCATCGAGCGCCCAACTGAATCCGCCGAACGCGATCATCGAAACGCCGATGGCGCACTGTATGTAGACGACGACTTCTCCAAGGCTGATGCGGCCGGCGGCAGCGGCGCTCGCCAGCATCCAGAACACCAGGACGTTCGCGGAGACGACGAGGAGCACGCTCCAGATGACAGGACGCTCGCGCAGACGCGTGGCCACGTACTGCAGCTGGTGCAAGCGAGTGCGTCGGGCGATGAAACGGTCGATCGTCCAGCCGCTGAGGCCGAACAGCCGCAACTCCTTGCTCGCGGGCGGGTCCACCGCCAGCCGGTAGGCGTAGTCGGCATCCCGCTGCGCACCGCGCACCTCCTCGGTATTGCGGTCGTGCCAGATCGCGCTGTCGCTTAGTATCCAGTGCGTCGCCAGCCACGCGCCCGCGAGCAGGATCGCCGCCCACCATGCATATCGGGCGAGGATCAACGCGGACGCGACGCCTCCGATCATCTCCACCATGCCGGTCGCGATGAAATCCATGGAGATGGACAGCGGCGGCCCAGTCATCCCGAGATCGAAGTCGCGCGCGACGGTGAGGTCGCCGGTGAGCGTCGGATCCTCGAGGTGTCCCATACCCGGCGGACGCACGCAGGCCTCGGTGAGCCGGTCATAGAGCCATGCTGCAGTGCGGTCCCCCAGATTGGCGCTGACCGCCTGATGAATCGGGCTGAGTACCTGAAGCACTACGAAGATCCCGCCAACAAACGCAAGCGCACCTGCGACCGGGTTGCCGCGCTGCACGGCGCCCACCAGCACACCCATCGCGATCGCAAACGCCGCCGGCAGAATCCCTCTCAGGAGGAGGGATGCCCACCAAGCGCAGGCCAAGCCACGGTCCGCCTTCGGAAGGACGGCGAACAACTTCCATTCTTTGCGCTCGGCCAGTCGTTGAAGCACCACCGCATTTTGCCACAGAACCGCGGCGCGCATAGGTGAGAAGACGTCCGCCAACCTTACCCATAAGAGCAAACTTGCTGGGACAAACTTAAGAGCGTGGGGACCAAGAAACTGAAACGCTGGGGCGTCTAAGCCTCTCGAAACTTCTCGGTGGGCCCAAAAAGGCGAACACTGATCGGTCCCGAGTCACGAGCAACCGTGAAGTAAACCCAAAGTGAGGGTTGCCCGACGATTCGTCCGCAATCGCGCCAGCTGACCGAGGAGCGGTCCACCTGCTAATTGCGCAATGGCAGAAAATGACGCTCTTTTGTCATTGCTGCCATCGACTCCGGGCCTTAGCATCGTGCCATGAAGACATCAAGAAAGCTGCTTCCCGCGAAGGATCGATCAAAAACCATCGTCTTTCTTGCGGCGCCAA
>Ga0210393_10005157_pt1 | contig 10295 bp, 8 predicted proteins | sample IncBWC27OmetaG_FD_160068 | JGI IMG/M metagenome (GOLD analysis project Ga0210393, IMG submission 160068) | Forest soil microbial communities from Barre Woods Harvard Forest LTER site, Petersham, Massachusetts, United States - Inc-BW-C-27-O ...
AGGCTCGCTCGACCCTCGAAAAAGGCCTCACCTACGCCTATCGCGATCGCAAGGCCAAGAAGCGCGACTACCGCACGCTCTGGATTGCGCGCATCAACGCGCTCGCGCGCGAAAGCGGAATCTCGTACAGCGCGCTGATGAACGGACTCAAGAAGGCGGGTGTCGAGGTCGATCGCAAGATGCTCGCGAAGCTCGCGCAGGAGCGCGACGCATTGTTTACCGAGCTGGTGCGCACCGCCAAGAGCGCGCTCGGCTTGAAAGCAGCATAAGCCGGCCGTTCGAAAGCGCCGCGCACCAGGAGACCATGTGGGGTTACAGCCCACGTGGTTTTTTGTTTTTGGCGCTCGTGCAACATTGCGGAGAAGAACCTGGGGATCATCATGAAAGAACAACTCGAAGAAATCAGGCGGCGTGCGATGGCCGAGCTCGGCGACGACGCCGGCGAACCGCAAATCGACGCGGTGCGCGTCCGCGTGCTCGGCCGCTCCGGCGAGCTGACGGAAATCATGCGCGGGATGCGCGAGGTCCCGAACGCGGAGCGCCCCGCCATCGGCCAGCTCATCAATCAGATCAAGCGCGAAGTCGAAGCGCGCATCGAAGCGCTCACTGAAAAAGTCAAAGTGGCCGCGCTGACCAGGTCGCTCAACGAGAAGCGCCTTGACGTGACGCTGCCCGGCATGCGCATCGCGCGCGGCCACATCCATCCAACCACCGACATCCTCGAGAAGATGCTGCAAATCTTTGAATCGATGGGTTTCGAAGTCGCGATGACGCAGGATATCGAGGACGACTTTCACAACTTCGCCGCGCTCAACTTCCAGCCGCATCATCCGGCGCGCGACATGCAGGACACGTTTTACGTCGACGGCGGCATGCTGCTGCGGACGCATACCTCGAACGGCCAGATCCGCGTGATGGAAAAGCGGCGCCCGCCGCTCGCCGTCGTGTGTCCGGGGCGATGCTACCGGCGCGACGATTTGTCGGTGCGCGCCTCTCCGATGTTCACGCAGATCGAAGGCTTCATGGTCGACCACCGCGGGCGAATCACGATGGCGCATCTCAAGGGTGTGCTGACGGAATTTACGCGTGCGTTCTTCGGCACGACTTCGGTGCGTTTTCGCGCCAGCTATTTCCCGTTCACCGAGCCGAGCGCCGAGCTCGACATGCATTGCCTGCTATGCGACGGCGCCGGCTGCCCGGTCTGCAAGTATTCCGGATGGACCGAGGTGCTAGGCTGCGGAATGATCCATCCGAACGTGATGCGCGCGGTCGAGTACAACCCTGACGAGTACCAGGGCTTCGCGTTCGGCATGGGCGTCGAGCGCACCGGCTTGCTCAAGCTCGGCGTCGACGACATGCGGCTGTTCTTCGAGAACGATCTGCGGTTCCTCGGCCAGTTTCCGGTGCTGAGCGGAGGTGTGCGATGAAGCTGCCGCTCAGTTGGATGCGCGACTTCGTCAGCGTCGACGCGCCGGTTGCAGAAATTTCGCGGCGCTTGAGTTTTGCGGGACTGGTGGTCGAGAACGTCGAGACGTTGAAGCCGGGATTCGCGGGCGTGTTCGCCGCGCGCGTGGTCAACGTCGAGAAGCATCCGAACGCGGACCGGCTGAACCTGTGCGACGTCGACGCGGGCGAAAAAGGAAAATTCAAAGTGGTGTGCGGCGCGCCGAACGTCAAGGCCGGCATGGTCGCGCCCCTCGCCCTGGTTGGCGCGCGGCTCGGCAAGGAGCCGCCGCTGGAGGCAGCCGTTATTCGCGGCGTTCAGTCCGAGGGCATGCTCTGTTCGGAGCGCGAGCTCGGCTTGTCGCAGGATCACGCGGGAATTCTTGCGCTCGGCGCCGACGCACCGCTCGGCGGCGACGTGGCAAAATATTTGCACCTCGACGACGTCGTGCTCGATGTAGAAATTACACCGAATCGCGGAGATTGCTTGTCGGTGCTCGGCCTCGCGCGCGAAGTCGCCGCGTTGTTCGGCTCGAGGCTGCGTGCGCCCCGTCTGCGCGCGGCGCATTCGGCCGGTTCGCCTGACGGTGCGCGCTTTACGGTTTCAGTTGCGATCGATGCACCCGATTTGTGCCCGCGCTATGCCGCGCTCGCGATGACCGGAATCAAGATCGGACCTTCGCCGGCGTGGCTCCGGCGCCGGCTTGAACTTTGCGGGATGCGCGCGCTCAACAACGTCGTCGACGCGACCAACTACGTGATGCTCGAACTGGGTCAGCCGCTGCATGCGTTCGACTACGGCAAGATCGCTGACGGCAGGATAGTCGTGCGCCGCGCAGGCGAGACGCGCGAATTTGTCACGCTCGACAACGTCACGCGCGCGCTCGATCCGAGCGACTTGCTGATCGCCGACGGCGACAAGCCGCTGGCGATTGCGGGCGTGATGGGCGGCCTCAACTCGGAGGTCAGCGATTCGACGACGACAATCCTGCTCGAGAGCGCATACTTCGAGCCGATGACCATCGCCCGCACGGCGCGGCGGCTGGGTTTGCGCAGCGAGGCGAGTTACCGCTTCGAGCGCGGCATCGATCGCGCTGAACAGGTCGGCGCGTTGATTCGCGCGGCTGAGTTGATTCGAAGAATCGCGCGGGGGCGCGAGGCTTCGCCCATAGCCGACTTCGAGCCGCGCAAAGCCGAGCCGCGCGAGATACCGCTCGACCTCGGCGCCATGGAATCGTTGCTCGGCGCCTCGATAGCGCCGGGCGTCGCGCGGAGCCGGCTCAAATCGCTCGGCGCGCAGGTGAGCACGCGCGCCAAGGGCGTCCTCGCAGTAGTGCCGCCGTCGTTCCGCTCCGACCTGGTCGAGCAGGCCGATCTGATCGAGGAAGTCGCCCGCCTGGGCGGCCTCGAAGACATTCCCGCGCTCCTGCCCCCGCGCATGAGCGCGCTGGCGCCGGTCAATCGCGAGCGCGAGTTCATCAAGGGCACGCGCGAGGTGATGCTGGGATGCGGCCTGACCGAGGCCGCGACGATTGCTTTCATCGCGCCGGCCGACAACGCGCGCTTCTCGCCCGCTCAACCGGTGACGCACCCGGTCAAAGTGACCAACCCGCTGTCGGCGGAGCTCAGCGAGCTGCGCGTGAGCCTGATGCCGGGACTGGTCACTTCGCTCAGGTTCAACTTGAATCGCGAGGCGCGCGCTTTTCACGCGTTTGAAATCGCCAAGACCTTCCGCATGGACGGCGATATCGCGAGCGAGCATCTTCACCTCGCGGCCGTCAGCTACGGACCGTACGCGGTTTCCGCGATTGGCGAGCACAGCGTCGCCGCGGGATTCTTTACGATCAAGGGAATCCTCGAGACGTACTTCGACGCGATGGGGATTTCCGATCGCGTGGCGTTCAAGGCGATCGAGCCTGCCGATGCGCCATTCCTGCATCCGGGACGCAGCGCTATTGTCTCGCTCGACGACGCGCCAGTGGGTTTGATCGGCGAGTTGCATCCGGCGGAAGCGATGCGGCTCGACCTCAACGAAGCTTGCGCGGTCTGCGAACTTGACTTGAGTGGGTTCATTTCCTATGGTTTCTCGCCGCGCAAAACTTTCCAGCCGCCGCCAAAATTTCCCGCGATCAGGCGCGATTTGGCGCTTGTGCTGGATCGGAATTTCCCGGCGGATATGGTAGTCAAAACAATTCGCGAGTGCGGCGCGTCGCTGCTGGAGAGCGTCGAAGTCTTCGACGTGTACGAGGGGACGGCGGTGGCCGTCGGCAAGAAGAGTGTGGCGTTGGCTTGTCGTTACCGTGCAAAGGATCGCACGCTGACCGATGAGGAGGTTAATCGCATCCACGCCGTGTTGGTGGAACAGGCGCGGATGCGATTAGGGGCGGAGTTGCGGCAGTAAGCAGTGTGCCTTAACGCGAGCGAGTGGGGATCGTTACGCCGCAGGGCATGACTAAAGCTGATCTTGTAGATCTGATCTACGAGCGGGTAGGCTCCTCGAAGAAGGAAGCCTGTGAAGTGGTCGAGGCCGTGTTCGCTATCATCAGGGATTCGTTGCGCCAGGGTGAGAAAGTGAAAATCTCCGGCTTCGGCACATTTCTCGTCAATCAAAAGCATGCGCGCCGCGGGCGCAACCCGCAGACCGGCGAGCCCATCACTATCGACTCGCGCCGCGTGCTGTCCTTCAAGCCGAGCCAGGTTTTGAAGGATCGCGTCAACAACGGATCGAAGCCGGAGGCATGACGCCGATGCCGCGCCAGCCCTCGCGGCGAAAACCTGCGCCGTCGAAGCCCGCGACGACGGCGATGTTTCCGGAGCGGGGCTTGAAGATCGGCGAGGCGGCGCGAGCGCTTGGGGTCGAGACCTACGTGCTGCGCTTTTGGGAAACTCAGTTCCCGTTCCTGAAACCGAAGCACACGCGCACCAAGCATCGCTTCTACCAGGAAAAAGATCTGGATGTGCTGCGCCTCATCAAGCGCCTGCTGCACGACGAAGGCTTCACGATCGTGGGCGCGAACAAGCACATCAAGGAATTCGGCATCGACGCGCTGATGAGTGGCAAGCCGGTCGCGGAGCCGGCGCCGCTGTCATCCGATCGCGCGCCCGCGCAGACGCCCGGAGTAGACGGTCAAACTCGCCGCGTGCTCAACGAGGTCCGTCGCGACCTCGAATCGATCCACAAAATTTTAGAGGACTGAGCTTAGTCTGCGGCGCGGTCTTGCGGGGCTAGCTGCGCGCGCGCTGGTTTGCGGGCGTCGGCCTCGACCTGCGCCGTCGACGGCTGACGTAACAGGACGCCCAGCGGTGCGAGGTTCAACTCGGTCGCGCATTCCTCGGTGGCGCGATAAGCCACTCGGCCAGTCTCCACCATTTTCGCAGCGATGCAGATCGTACCGGCAATAGTGAGCGCGCCGAGGCCGAGCGCTATCTCGGGGAATCCCACCAGCGCCACGGCCGTCGCGCTCGCCACGCCTGCTGCCAGCGCCATCGTGCTGATTCGAGTGAGCTTCACCCGCGCCAGTACGTGATTGGTGACTTTGCCCGCCTCATGCTCTTCGTCTGCGGTCTTGAGCTCGACGCGAGTCCACGGATTCGAGCGCACTTCGAGGTCGTAGTCGTTCCATCCGGCGTCGACGATCGCGCCGTGGCCGGTGCGGGCGAACAGCTTCAGCAGCTTGTCCATCAGGCGGTCGCGCGCGATGCTCTCGTTGTTCCAGTAGTCCAGGCGCACGGTGCGGCGGAGCCAGTTGATGGTCGGGCGCTGGCGGATACCGTCGTTGCCTGCGAGGCCGGTCAGGGCTTTCGCCCGCGTTTTGTAGCGCGTCATCGTTCGCACCATCGGTCCCGTGTAAGCGAGATACGCGATCAGAAGTCGCGCGATAAAGCGGTCGTGAGATTTTTCGAGCGGCGCATGGAACGCGTAGTAGAGCGACCAGATTGGGCCGAGCGCGAGCATCGCGGCCGCGGGAATGAGCGAGACGCCCAGCACGACCGACGCGACCAGCGCCACTGCCGAGAGCACGGTCCACTCGAGCGTCTGCGGCAGAACTTTGGCGAGCGTCAGGCCGGGATCGAACAGCGACTGCGCGCGCGCGCTCGCGTTCCACAGCACGCGTTTACGGTTGCCGCCGGGAATGGTGCGGGCGAGGCCGGGGATGATCCCGCGCCATGCGATTTGGCCCATGATGTTGAAGCGCTCGGGATATTTCGGATAGAGCATCGCCTCGGCGTTGCCGTAGCCGCGCTGCTGTCCGTAGTAAGCCTTCACCGTGTTGCGGCGGAAGTGCCAGACGAAAGCGGCGGGCGAGAAACCCAGCTTGTAGCCGGCGTTGAGCATGCGCCAGCAGATGTCGACGTCGTCGCCGGCGGTTCTGAATTGCGCATCGAAGCCGCCAATTTTCGCGAGCGCCGCTTTCGAGAAGACCATGTTGCAGCCCGCGAGGTGCTCGGCGCGATCCTCAGCGACCAGCACGTGGCATGGCGCGCCCGGCGACGCAGCGCAGCTCGCTTCGATCCATCCGTCTTCATGCGGCGCGTAGTTCGGGCCGCCGCATCCGTCGAAGTTGTTTTCGACGATCGAGCGCATCATCAGCGTCAGCCAGTGCGGGTCGACGACGCAGTCTGAGTCGGTGTAGGCGATGAATTCGCCGCGCGCCGCATGCATCCCGACGTTGCGCGCGACGCTCAGGCCCTTGTTGGGCTGGCGGATGAGGCGAAACTCGGAAAAGTCCATCGAGATGTCGGCGGTGCTGTCGCGCGAGCCGTCATCGACAATGACGACTTCGAAATTCGGGTAGTCGAGGCGCCGGAGCGATTCCAGGCACGGGCGCATCGTGCGCTCGGCGTTGTAAGCGCAAATCACGACCGACACCATCGGCTTGTTGGCCGGTCCCGGCGGGCAAGTGCCGTTGAGCGTCACGAACGGCATCACGTCCGACGCGCGCATCATGCGCACGCCGAGCCAGTCGTGAGACACCGGGGCAGGCATCGGCGGAGCAACCACGCCAGCCGCACCCGTACCAAAAGCCACTGCTACCGCTTCGTCCTGCCCCGGCGATGCATCGCTGAATTCGATCACGACCGGCCGCGCTTCCGCAACGTTGTGCAGGGCGACGACAAAATCGCGAATCTCAACCGGGGCGAGTGGGGGAATTTCCGCGTAGAGAAAATCTTCTTCGAGGATTGAGAGTGCGCGCGTTTCCGGACGGACCTTGATGCCGACGATCGCTTCGGGCGCGCGTTCCTTGATGGTCTTGACGACGCTGCGCACGCGACGCCGGGCGTTCTCGAGTCCGCCCGCGCGGAGAGCATCCTGTTCGATTTCGCAATCGAGGATGTAACCGGCCAGTGCAGAATGCATTCCGAAAATATGCGCCGTGTGCGCGATGCGCGAGATGACGGATTTCCATCCGCGGCGGCTCGTCAGTTCGTCTGCCGTGATTCGCAACTCGACCATCGCGACCAGACCCGACTGCGCTGCGATGTCGAGGCATGGCTGCGACTGCGCCTCCGTCAGTACGAGGCCGGTGGTGTGCGCGGCGCGAAGACCGTCGAGGCGCTGGCGCAATTTGAGCTTCTGTCCGAAGTCGAGCGTGCCGCTCACGTCGGCAAGTCGCATCGCCTTGAAAAAGAATTTTTGTCCCGTGCGTGAGAAAAACTTACCGTGTGGAGTGATGCAGTGGGTGGAATCGGATTTGGTAAGCATGGATGTCGGCGTCCTCTCGATGAGGGGGTAATTGCGAGAGCCATGCCACGCAGAAAATTGAACAGTTCATTGGGTTTTTTAGCAGTCACCGAGATGGTGCAAACCAATTGGGATGGGGGCTGTACGATTTGCGCGTCGGGACTTTGAAGGTGCATATTTCGCGCGACGCAAAATCGAGCAGGATGCCGCCTCGATGCGCAAGAAGACTGGTCATTTCGCGTGCTTCTGAGTCATGACGATGCAGCGAGACCTAGACAGGAACAGCTGCGCATTCAGTTCGTCGAGCAGTGTCTTCGCATCCTTCAGGTCGGGGTGTCGAAGCCTTCGATGAACCAGTCGTAGAGCATCGGACGAGCCTCGTCTACTGCGCTGTGTAACCGCCATCCACCACAAGTTCGGATCCGGTCACGAATGAAGCCTCGTCGCTCGCAAGGAAAACAGCGCACCATCCGACCTCCTCAGGCTGAGCGAGGCGTTTGAGCGGAGTCGCATCGATGAGCGGTCGCAACTCTTCGGGCGAAGCCATGTCGAGCATCGGGGTGAGGATGACTCCGGGATGGATAGAGTTGACCCGAATTTTCTCGGCGGCGTACTGGATCGCGGCGGTCTTAGTGAGGAGGCGAACGGCGCCCTTGGTGCCATGATAGGCGGCGGAACCGCCAGAGCCAATCAGACCGTAAATTGACGAGATATTGATGATCGAGCCGGCGCCCCGCTGGCGCATCGCCGGCACCGCATGCTTCATCCCGAGCCATACGCCCTTCTGGTTGATGTTGACGACAGAATCCCAATCCTCTTCGGTGGTTTCCTCTATTCCGCCGCCGGTAATAATGCCTGCGTTGTTGACCAGGATATCGAGACCACCGAATTCGCGCTGGCAACTCTCGACTGCGGCGCGCCAGTCGGCGGCTCGAGTGACGTCGAGGTGAAGCGGGATGACAGATCTCGCGCTGCCGCTGGCGTTGATGTCGGCGGCGGTCTTGCGGCATTGGTCGTCGAGCACGTCTCCGATCACGACCTTGGCGCCTTCGCTAACGAAAAGGCGGGCTTCAGCAGCGCCTTGTCCTCGCGCGCCGCCCGAAATCAGAGCAACTTTGCCTTTGAGCCGATCCATCGCATTTGCCTCGTTGATTCTCTGTTCAACCAGATTAAAAAGTTATCCGCGTTCGATTGAATCTAAATTACTCCCGCGTTTTTCAAGCGCGTGCGCAAGGGTGAGTCGATGCCGATCTCGGCCAGGATCTGGTCGTTGTGTTCGCCGAGCGCGGGTGCGCCCGTGCGAACGCGCGTCGGTGTACGCGAGAATTTAGCCACCGGTCCGTACACCGGAATCGTCGAGCCACCCTCGCTTTTGGTTGGTTGCAAACTGTCGCGCTCGAGCACGTGGGGATCGTGCGCCGCGTCGCCGTAGCTGTTTACCGGCCCGACTGGAATTCCTACACGATTGAGAATCTCGACTACTTCGGCCCGTCCATGTTCAGCCGTCCACGCAGCGACTATCGCGTTGCACACGTCGCGGTTCTCAGAGCGTCCGGCGATCGTCGCGAAGCCCGGATCGTCGGCAAGTTCCGGGTGACCGACGGTACGCGCCAACACCTTCCAATGGGCGTCGAGCAGCACCGCGATATAAACGGATCCATCCGCACAAGCGAAAACGTTTGCCGGCACCGCAAACCCGAACTCGTTACCGTTGCGTTGCGCGGTGACGCCCATCGCTGCCAGCGTCAAGGACGCGTTATTCGTCAAGGTATCCAGCAGCGCCACGTCGACATGCTGGCCTTCGCCAGTGATATCGCGATGGCGCAGCGCGGCCATCGCACCGATCGCACCGTGCAGCCCACCGAGTTGGTCAGCAATCGCCGTCGGATCCTTGGTCGGCGGCCCATCCACCGAGCCGTTCAGCGACATGAAGCCAGATACTGCTTGCGCTATCGGGTCGTAACCGGGCCGGCTGGAATACGGACCGAATTGGCCCCATCCGGTAATCGACACATAAACGATGTCCGGCTTGACCGCGCGAACTGCATGATAGCCGACACCCCATTTGTCCATCGTCCCGGCCTTGAAATTTTCGACCACGATATCCGCTTCGGCGGCCAGCTTGAGGAAGATGTCGCGTCCTTCACGATTTCTCAGATCGAGGCTCAAGCTGTGCTTGTTACGATTGATTGTTCCATGCACGAAACTGATATTCGTGCCAGGAAGCATCGGCGGCAGCCGACGACTCACTTCGCCATCGGGAGTTTCGACTTTGATCACGTCAGCTCCGAGGTCGGCCAGTGTTGCCCCGCATATTGGTCCGGCGGCAGTCGTCGTCGCTTCGACCACACGCACCCCGGCCAACGGTCCGGACAGATCGTTTCGGGCATCGCGAAAAAATTCTGCCTTCGTCATCGTTGAGTCCTCCCCACGAAAGGCATGGGACGAGCCTTCGTCGTTACTGTTAGTCCGCAAGCGGAATGAAAAGTGAAATCCGCTCTTCGCCTCCTAGCCCTCGCGAGGTGTGCCCCTTGCCGGTAAGGTCTTCCGCCAGCAGGATGCTGCCGGGCCCGAGGCGTCGCTTCTCTCCGTCGCTGGCGACGATTTCGACCGTGCCGGTGAGGTTGACGACGAACTGGCGGCGTGGCGCGTTGTGCCAATTTATGAAGTATTCGCCCGACTCCCGGAACATCACGCCTTTTGCCGCGATCATCTCCGAGATCGTGCCGGCGTTGGCGGGCCCCGGCTTCATGCCGATTTCGACATCTTCGAAGTGCGATTCTCCATTCCCGTCTGCGTAGATGCGCGTGTATTTCATAAGCTTCCTTTCACCTTATTCTCCAGGTTTTTATTTTCCGATTTCAGAATCGATCAGCCGGCAGCGAACCGAGTTCGTTACGAACCAAGTTCGTCGAGTAGCGCCTTCGCCTCTTTCAAATCGGCGGTGTCGAAGCCCTCGGTGAACCAATTGTAGATTTCGGCGAGCATCGCAAGTGCTTCGGCGCGCTTGCCCTGCTTCGCGAGTAATCGCGCGAGGCTAACGGTCGCGCGCAGCTCCAGCGACTTGGCGCTCCGCGTTCGCGCAATCTCAACTGCCCGTTCAAAGCAGGTTTGCGCTTGCGAAGCGCTAGAACCATCTCGCGCCAGTAGCAGTTCACCCTCGAGTCGA
>Ga0210393_10005158_pt1 | contig 10294 bp, 10 predicted proteins | sample IncBWC27OmetaG_FD_160068 | JGI IMG/M metagenome (GOLD analysis project Ga0210393, IMG submission 160068) | Forest soil microbial communities from Barre Woods Harvard Forest LTER site, Petersham, Massachusetts, United States - Inc-BW-C-27-O ...
TTCAGTCGTGATCGAGGCGGTAGCCGAGCCGCTGGCGCGCAAGATCACCGAGACTATCGCGATCCCGACCATCGGTATAGGTGCCAGCTCCGCCTGCGACGGCCAGGTGCTGGTGCTCGAGGACATGCTCGGCTTGTCGCCCCGAACGCCAAAATTTGTTCGGCGCTATGGCAATCTCGGTTCGATGATTGAGGCAGCGATCGAAGGTTACGCTGCTGACGTCCGCTCCCGCGTATTCCCCGGTCCGGAGCATGTCTACGGCATGAAGGCCAAGATCTAATCGACGTTGGTTGCGGCCTAGTCTGCTCGGCAGAACGGCCGACTGATGCGAGCGATACATCCCTCCGAATCAGTCGCATACACGATCTGTTTGGGCAAATGTCTTGAAAAGCCTCGCAAAACAACGAAGCCATTTTTTCCCAAACAATTTCTTAATCCGTTGATTTTGTTGGCTTCCCTCGCTTCCCTAGGGAGCGCCAACTTCCCAGCCCAACTCTTAATCAATGGGGCTCGTCCCTGGCGCTATCCCGGTTTCAAACTGCCGCCGGACCAGCGGCTCAAGCAGCCGTCTCGAACAGCAATTTGGGATGATTGCACGTCCGGGATTTGGACCTAATCGACAGTTCAAGCGTAGAGGGATCGCGCACGATCGGCGGTTCAGCCGCTCAGGTGATCCCGCTACCGGCGATTTCAGCGATGCCAAGGTGATCAGGAAGTTCGGCGACGTGCCGGACGATTTAAGCGCGCTATGAACCTCGACTACGTCCGCAACGAAATCGCGCGCATGCGCGTACAGAAGCGTCGCCACGAAAACGAGATCGAGATGCTTAAACGTGCTGGCATCAGCACGGCATTGGCAGAATCGTTACTTGTGAGGATGCGAGCAAAGGTGGATGATCTTTGTAACCGACGAGCGAAGCTCCGAGCTGTCGCTCAGGGGAAAGGCGCGCGATAAGCTATCGACGGTGCAGTTCCCCGCGCACAACTGTGCACGTGATCAAGCTGATGCAAGAGCGGGAGATCAAGCCCTACACTTGTGGGTTTCCCGACGAAAAAATCTGAACGATGGTCCGGCACAAAACGTTGCGCAATCGGGTTGTTTGATGGGCTTGGGCCAAACCGAGGAGCACGGCAATGGCAACTCAGATCGTGATGGACCACACTGGCGATACCCGGCATCATTTCGACGCGACTGACCGGGAAGCGGTCGCAAAGGCCGAAGAACGCTTTCGCCAATTGACAGGAGCTGGTTTCACAGCAGCTGTCCGCACTGCCTCGGGTGACGCAGCGGTAACCCGTTCGTTCGACCCGACTGCGGAAGAAACATTATTCTTTCCGCGGCTCGTCGGCGTCTGATTGGCCTCGCAATGTCCGCCCGGTCTCTACTGATAGCGTCGCGGCGTATTGGTGCTTCACTGGTTCAATATATCCGTGAAGTCCAAGCCGCGCTCGAGCGTTACCGAGCTCGCTTCGCTACTCGTGAAGCGCGCGGAGTAAACCTTTTGCGCGAGTGGTTATCACCCGAGCAACGAGCGCAGTTCGACGCCAAAAGATATTTCCACGTTATCGGTTGTGACAGCGGGAAGCGATACCGCATTCACTATGGAGATATAACAAATGTCCACGAGATCGGGGACGACGACCTTCCTTCGGTCGGTTGGTGCTTCCGACCGCAGGGGCAACTAGTTGCGGGCGACGTGATGCTTGCCCAAAAAATCGCTCTTGAAACCTACGAGTACAGTGCGCTGGCAGTGGCCAACAGCTTCCCTATCAGGCTCTCCCACCGAACCTTTCGTTGATTTTGTTGTCAGCTAAGCACGAGCGTAGGCAAGCCGGAGCAACGCAAAATGATGCCAACAATGGTAGCGGCAAGAAAGATGGCCGTCATCGAAGAAAGAATGCACGCGAGTACTGACCCGCAGACGTAAGCGTTGCGCTGCTATGAAGTCCCATGCAGCGTTACGTCCGATATTGGTTTCCTGCTAAGCGCTACGGCTGGGGTTGGGGGTTCCTAATAACCTGGGAAGGTTGGGCGATCTTTGTAGGTACGACGCGCTGGTGGCCGTCCTCGGTTTTCAAATCGGCATGCTTGCCGATCGCGGACGCAATGCCCAATCTGCTCGGTGGCCGGAGCCGTGATCGATATGATGCGATGGCGGCGTGACACCTGACGCCGCGTGTGCTCGACATCGACGCCGCCCAGACCGCGATGTCCAGGCGCGGTATCACGCCGAACGCCATCATCGAGGGGCCGCCCCGGTGCGACTGCGCTATCTTGTTGCTCAGCGGGAGATCGTCGCGGACATGATCGAGCTGATCGACAGATCCGAGACATAGCGCGCGATCTGGGTCGATCACGATTGGTGCGCGATTCCGAAACCGTATCGCGCCCCAACCAGCCGGCATATCTGCAAAGTCTCAGAGGTGTGCTTGATCGCACTCGCTAGAGCGTGGCGCCGAACACGCTGTTGCCGATTCGGCAACAGCGTGTTCAGAAATCTTGGGATTTACGATCCGTCTCCTCCACCCAATAAATTCGCATGTCCAATCCGATGGAGGAATTCATGAGTGAGCAAACGCCTACAGCTCAAGCTGCTGCTTTAGATTCCGCCGTAACCCCGGTCGGTATCGATGCTTACTTCGGCATCACCGAACGCGGCTCAACAATCCCGACAGAGATTCTCGCCGGCCTGTCAACCTTTCTCGCACTCTCGTACATCTTTGTCGTCAATCCGGCGATCCTTGCGCAGGGGGGAATTCCGACAGCAGTCTCGCTTTTTGCGACGATTGCGATCTCGGCCGGTGCCACGCTCTTGATGGGCCTGTGGGCTCGACTGCCGTTCGCGGTCTCTACCGGCCTCGAAATGAACGGGTACGTCGTATTTACCGTAATCGCCGGACTGGGCTTTACGTGGCCGCAAGCGCTCGGATTGGTCTTTTGGTCGGGCGCGCTCATGACGGCCGTCACGGTTGCGTCGATCCGGGAAAAAGTCATTGACAGCATTCCAGACTCCCTGAAGATCGGCCTTTCATTCAGCGTCGGGATGTTCCTTATCCTTATCGCACTCAAGCTGAGTGGTATCCTGGAATACAAGGGGTTGATGATCTCCGGCATCGGGAGCTTCATCACCCCGGGAGCTCTCTGCCTCTATGTCGGTTTGGCCGCGACTTTCGCCCTGGAAAGCAGGCGGATCATCGGTTCGGTCCTTATCAGCATCATCGCCGTATCGATCGGCTACCACTTTTTGGCAGCCCAAGGCCTTCTAGGCTTCGCACCGGATAAAGCCGCTGTGCTCCCGACGATCTCGAAGGATATGTTCGCGGGCGTCGGCGCTCTTGATTTGGGAGCCATCATCAATCCAAAATCGATTTCCGTCGTGCTCGTCCTGTTCGTTCTCGATTTCTACGGAAGCGTGGCGAAATTCATTGGCTTGACCTTGCAAACGGGCCTGCAGCGCAATGGTCGTCTGCCGGGTAGGCAACAAGGCCTCCTCATCGACGGAGCCGGCACGATGGCTGCGTCTTTCCTGGGTACCACCAGCATCGTCGCATTCGTCGAAAGCGCGGTCGGAATTGGCGGCGGTGCTCGTACAGGATTGAGCTCAGTTGTCTGCGGTTCGCTAATGGCCGCATGCTTCTTACTGATACCCTTCATTCATTACATTCCGTCTGCAGCAACGTTTGGCGCTCTTGTCTTCGTTGGGCTGAAGCTTTGTCCCAGCATCGAGCAATGGCAGAAATTTCCATCGATCGAAAAGGTCGCGCTGATCAGCATGCCATTAGTGACGCTTGCCACGTTTTCGCTGGACAAGGCGATGCTTGTGGGATTCGCGCTGACTTCGATCGCGCAATTCGTGCAATTTGGGAAGCTCAATCCCTACCTCGCCGGCTCGACTGCGTTGCTTGCATTGAGCATCGGCCTTCAATTCACCTTCTGAGCCAAGCAAGAGATTCAAGACAAAAGGATCGCTCTCCATGCCAGCACTTGAGCGTTCGCAGTGGTACGACATAGCGCGCAGCACGAACTGGACACCGTCCTTCGTCACCGAGGAAGAACTCTTTCCGAAGGAGATGTCGGATCCTCACGGTGTTCCAGTCTCCGAGTGGGAGACTTACGACGAGCCATATAAGGTTTCGTACCGCGAATATGTTGCAATTCAACGCGAGAAGGATTCAGGAGCATACTCGGTTCGCTCGGCTTTGCAGCGATCGAAATACTATGAGAACGCCGACCCCGCATATTTGAGCCTCCTGAAGCTGCACTATGCGGCGATCGCGCTGTCGGAATATCAAACCGGCCTCGCGAGCGCCCGCATGGCGCGATTCGGACGCGCCCCCGGAATGCGCAACATGGCAACGTTCGGCGTCCTGGACGAACTTCGCCACGGCCAAATTCAGTTGAGTTTCGCGCATCAGCTTGTTCCGCTCGATCGTCAGTTTGACTGGGCTCAGCGAGCGCAGCATACCAACAATTGGGCAGCTCTCTCCGGTCGGCACGCCCTCGACGACGTGATGATGACGCGGGATGCGATCACGACATCGATCATGGTCAACTTCGCGTTCGAGACCGGTCTCACCAACGTGCAAATGATCGGACTCTCGGCAGACGCCGCGAACATCGGCGATTTCACGTTCGCGAATCTTATCACGAGCATCCAATCCGACGAGGCGCGTCACGCCCAGATCGCGACACCTCTCATCGAGATATTGATCCGGAACGGCAAGAAGGCCGAAGTCCAGAAGGCCGTCGATATCGCGTTCTGGCGGATCTGGAAGATATTCGCTCTGCTGACAGGAATTCCGATGGATTACTGGTTCCCGCTCGAAAAGCGCGATCAGTCGTTCAAGGAGTACATGCACGAGTTCGTCATCGTGCAGTTCGATCGACAGCTCCAGGACGTTGGTCTCGATCGTCCGTGGTACTGGGAGCACTTCCTGAACGAGATCGATACCTACCACCACACGCAGCAGGCCGGTATCTGGTCGTGGCGCAACACGGTCTGGTGGAATCCGACCGGTGGTCTTGGCAAAGCCGAGCGCGTCTGGCTTGAACAGAAGTATCCCGGCTGGAACGATACCTTCGGCAAATATTGGGACGTCATAATCGACAATGTGAACAACGGCAAGCTGGAGCACACGCATGCCGTCGGCAATCCAGCGCTCTGCAGCATGTGCAACAACACGATCGCAAGCCGCGGCGGTCTGCGTTGGGACGCGCGGGTACGTCAGAAGGAGTATCAGGGCAGGCGCTACAATTTCTGCTCGGAGCCGTGCGAATGGATATTCGATCAGGAGCCTGATCGTTACAAGGACTGGAACACGGTCGTCGACCGCCTCTATACCGGCGAGATTTCGCCGCCAAACGCTGAAGGTCTTCTGAAATACATGGGCATCGGCGTCGTCAGCGAAGGAGGGCAGGACGCGCACAATCTCCGCTGGGCGAACGAATATCGGCCGCTGGCCGCCGCAGAATAGAACGGAGAATCGCCATGCCGCTTGCGTTGCTCTCGAGATTTCAGAACGATGCGCACGTCCGCGTGATCGATGTTCGACCCGACCAGACCATGGACGAGGTCGCGGCCGCATGTGCCGCCCCGGCGGTCGATCGACAAGTCCGTCATCCGGATCCGTCGAAGCCGCTTCGCGTGCGAATGACCACGCCCGACGATAGCGCCCGGCCGCTCGACAGAAAGTTGACCGTTCGTGAAGCCGGCTTTCGGCATTACGAATGCGTCGACGTCTTCGTGGAGTGAAAGCATTGGCTTCGGATTATCCCGATACGGTGGTGCGGACGTTCGTCAGGGTCTCCGACCTGGATGAACTATGGGCGGGTGAGATGATCGGCCTCGAGGTCGATGGAACCAAGATCCTGCTCGTTCATACCGACGACGGAATAATTCAAGCTGTTCAGGCGATGTGCCCGCACCAGGCGGTGGCGTTCGAGGATGGCGAGCTGTGCGGAAAAACGCTCATCTGTGCGGCGCATCGGTGGCAAATCGATGTTGCGACGGGCATGGGCGTCAATCCGGGACATGCGAAGATTGCGCTTTATCCGACCAAGGTCGAGGACGGACAGATCTATGTCTCGGTCGCTGGAATCGAAGCGAAGCACTGCAAGCCCTAACGAGGGTAGATGGGAATGATGATGACTGATGCAGCCAAAGCGCCAGCCGAGCAGCTCGCCAAGGGCTTGTCCGCGGGACCGCTCCTCAGGTCAGGCGAAGTGACAGACGCCCTGATCGATGCGTTGAAGGAGGACAATGCCGACAAGGAGCTCACAATTGCCGACCACGGCGGATACATCCGCGTTGAAGGCCCGGGCGGTCTCGTTCTCAACAGGTCGACCGCGGAGCAGATGCTCGGTCGGCCCTTTTCGATGCAAGAACTCGAGATCTACATGACGGGGTTCTCGGGCAAGATCTACACCACGACCGAGTCGGTTCGATGGTTCTTCAAGCAGACCACATGAAATTGAGCTGCAAAATCCAGACGGGAGAACTTAGATGACCGCCACACAGCCCGAGGTCTCGCGCCCTCTGAAGACCTGGAGTCATCTTGCAAATCGGCGCCGTCGGCCTACCGAATACGAAACAGTATCCACCAACCTGCTTTGGAGCACGAGCAATCCCGACGCCCCCTGGACTATGGGCGCCGGAATCGCGATGTCGAAATGGTACAAGAAGTACCGCAACAACAGTCCGCTGAAGGCCGCCGATTGGGACGGCTTCCGCGATCCCGATCAGTTGATCTACCGCAACTACACGCTGATTCAGGACGGCCAGGAAGCGTTCGTCGACGGCCTGATCGAGGACTACAGTCGCAACGAACACGATGTCTCGATGCCCGATGGCTGGACGGAACTGCTGAGCGGCCTTTATACGCCGGCGCGCTATCTCATGCACGCCGTTCAGATGTCGTCGAATTATCTGGTCGCCCTGTCACCGGCAAGCGCGATTTCGAATTGCTTCATGTTCCAGGCCGGCGACCATTTGCGGTGGCTATCGCGCGTTTCGTACCGTACGGCTGAGCTAAGGATCGCCAAACCGCATCAAGGCTTCGTCGAAGCCGAGAGGCATCATTGGGAGCAATCGCCCGAATGGCAGGGGTACCGCGAGCTTGCGGAGAAAGTCCTGGTTGCGTGGGATTGGGCCGAGCAGTTCGTCGCGCTTAACCTCGTACTCAAGCCCGCGATCGATTCAGGTTTCATTGGCGCTCTCGGCCAGGCCGCGCGACGAAACGAGGACACGTTGACCGGCCTCCTGCTGGATGCCCAGTTCATCGATAGCGAACGATGCCGCCGGTTTACGACCGCACTGATCAAATTCGCGATCGAAAGTGACAGTCACAATGCCGCGGTGATCCAGGGCTGGATCGACAAATGGAATCCGCTTGGGGAAGCGGCGATTGCGAAGTTCTGCGCGGGTCTTCCCGATGGTGACGAACTACGCAATCGCGCGATGGAAAACTATCGAGAAGTCCAGATGGCCAGCGGCGTGTCGTCTCTGCACTTCTAGCGGAGCATGGCTGGCCGTCGGGCCATCCCGGTCCGCGCGGGTTGTTTTCGTGCCGGTTATCTCACCAAAGGCTTGATGTGCCATGACTGAAGCTCTCGTGTTGGAAAGGCCGGCTTCGACGCAAGCGGTGGTCAAGGCCGTGTGTCGCATGTGCCACGGCGGCTGCGGCACCCTGGTGACGGTGCGCGATGGCGCCGTTGAGAGCGTCAAGGGAGATCCGGATCATCCGGTCAACAAGGGAAAGCTTTGCTCCAAGGCGGGCGCGCCGTCGATCGAGCAGCTCTATCACGAGGCTCGAATTGACCAGCCGATGATGCGGATCGGCCCAAAGGGCTCGATGCAATGGAAGGTCGTAAGTTGGGAGGCGGCGGTAAGGTTCATCGCCCGCAAGATGCTGGCGATACGCGAGCAGCATGGCGCCGAAGCGGTCTCGTTCGCCCGTGGCGTCTCGATGAACAACAACCAGATCGTCACCAGGCTCGCGAACGTCTTCGGAACGCCGAACATCGCGTCGATCAACTACTATTGCTATGGACCAAGGGTGGCGGCCTGTACCCTGACCGCCAGCGGCAAATTTAGCGGTCGGGGCTGGGATTCCGTCGCCATTCCGGACTTCTACGGCAAGCCGGCTTGCATCGTCGAGTGGGGGTCCCAAAAACGCATCGCGAACGATCACGGGCTGATCGGCCATACACCGGTCACCGACGCGCTGCGCGCCAAGCCGTTCAGCATCATCGTGGATCCGCGAAGACCGTCGGCATGTGGTCCGGGGCACATTTGGTTGCCGATCCGTCCGGGATCCGATGGCGCAATGGCGCTCGGCTGGGCAAACGTGATCATTAGCGAAGGTCTCTACGACAGAACGTTCGTCGAGAAGTGGTGCCACGGCTTCGCGGAATACAAGTCCCTGGTATCCGAATGGACGCCGGAGCGGGCCGGTGCCGTGACGGGCTGCGATCCGGTTCAGATCCGGGCCGCTGCGCGCGCCTACGCCACGACGAAGCCCGCGACGATGGCATGGGGAACGGGTTCGGACCACATCGGCCGTAATGCGGTCCAAGCGAACCGCGCGATCCTGGCGCTTATCGGTATTACCGGAAATCTCGACATCCCCGGCGGCAACTGCTTCTGGCCATCGCCGCGGCTGGCGGACACTGAAAGGTGGGACGCGCTGTCCGAGGAGCAGGCGGCGAAGAGGATCGGGGCTGATCGGTTCAAATGCTTGACGCTGCGCCCCACGATCTACGCGCATCCTCCGAGCCTGTTCAAGACGATTCTCACCGAAAAGCCGTATCCGGTGAAGGCGATGATCGTAATCGGAAACAATCCCGCCGTCTGTTATCCGAATACGGGCGAGGTCACGGCGGCGTTGCGCAAGCTCGATCTCCTCGTGGTCAGCGAGATCTTCATGACCCCCACCGCGGCATTGGCGGACATCGTGCTGCCGGCGGCCAGCAATCTCGAGCGCGACGAGCCACGTCTTTATATGCACATCAAGGGTCCTGGCGGGACCCACATGGATACTTCGACGCGCGCGGTGGCTCAGGTCGCGGAGCGTCGTTCGGATTGGGACTTTATCGTCTCGCTCGCGCACGAGCTCGGTTACAAGAAGGAATTCGAATCGGTCGAAGCGATCGCGAGCGAGGCGCTTGCGCCGCTCGGCATGAGCTGGGAGGAATTTCGCCAATGCGAGAATATACTCGAACCGATCGTGTATAGGAAATACGAACAGGAGGGCTTCGGGACGCCAACGGGAAAATTCGAACTTTGGTCCACGAAACTCGAGGAGTGGGGGTACGATCCGTTGCCGGGCCACGTCGAGCCGGCCGAAAGTCCGCTTTCGCGGCCGGATCTCGCGGAAAAATATCCGCTCGTCCTCAACACGGGCGTGCGTACGCCGATGTACTGGAATTCGAACGGACACCCGCTTTCGACCTTGCGCCGGCTTCTTCCGGAGCCGTTGATCGAAATGCATCGCGAGACCGCCAACGCACGCGGCATCGAGGACCGCGCCTTTGCCTGGGTCGAGACCCCTCATGGCAAGCTCAAGATGCGCGTGCATCTCACCGACCGGATCCGCACCGACGTCGTTTCGATACCGCACGGGTGGTGGCAGCCGGCAGACCGGGGGCCCGATTTCGGAATCTTCGATGTCTGTGCGAACATCCTCCTCGGCAGCGATCAGGATGCCTGCGATCCGATCCTCGGATCGAGTCCACTCAAGGCCATGCTGTGCCAGGTGAGCCCGGTGCGCGCCTGACCCGGTCGCCCTGAAGCCAGATAAGATGAACAAGGACAACTCGATGATCGTGGAAATTGCAAAACTTGAAGTGAAACCCGAGAATGTGGCGGCGTTCGTCGCAGCGACCCGGGTTGGCGAACGCATCTTCAACGAAGCCAAGGGCTGCATAAGCATGGAACTGCGCCAGTGCGTGGAAGAGCCGGGCAGCTTCAGAATGATCGTGCTCTGGCGCAAGATCGAGGATCACATCGAAGTGTTCCGCAACTCGAAGGGAGTCCAGGAGTGGCGGGCCGCGATCGGTCCGTTCCTCAAACAGCCCGGCGAAATTCTCAACTTCGACGAGCCGGTGGTCAGCGCGGGTGTCAAGCTTCCATCGGAAGGCGTGACAAGTTCCGGCAATTAGCAGGCAAAGGTGTCTGCTGATCGACCGTCACAATCATCGACGTCGCGCGGGTCACGGACAGCGCGATGCAAACAAGAGCCGGCCTTGAACCATAGGACCACGATCTCTTCGCGCCTAAGAAGTTTGTTGAAGGTC
>Ga0210393_10005159_pt1 | contig 10293 bp, 7 predicted proteins | sample IncBWC27OmetaG_FD_160068 | JGI IMG/M metagenome (GOLD analysis project Ga0210393, IMG submission 160068) | Forest soil microbial communities from Barre Woods Harvard Forest LTER site, Petersham, Massachusetts, United States - Inc-BW-C-27-O ...
TGGGGCCATAAAGCGCGAATCGCTCGAAGTGGTCGAAGAAGGGGTTTCGACACCGGCGGAAGTGGACCATATCTTCCAGATTGCGCTCGGAGCCCATGTCGGACCTTTCCGTCTCATGGACAAGGTCGGACTCGATGTGGTTCTGGACATCGAAGAGCATTATGCGGCGATCTATCCTGAGCTTCCATTGGGCCCGCGTGAACTGCTCAAACAGTACATCAAGGAAGGACGGCTGGGCCTTAAGACAGGAAAAGGATTCTATACCGACTATGGGCAAAAGGCGCCGGCCGCGGCGTGAGAGGTGCGCCGAAGCTCGACAACCTAGTTGAATGGAGGAAATCATTCGATGTGTCCTGCGTTGATCACACCAAGAACTGAAAAATCAACCAAAGCAAGTACTCGCGGCCAGCTGTCTTTTCTGGATGTGAGCGGTTGGCCGCATCGCGTCGGCAAATCCCGATGCGTCCTTTCCGGCACTGGGAAAATTTCGTTTCTCGGGCAGTTCAGGACCGCTGTGCTCAATAGAAGTGACGCGTCACTGACACGCCAACCTGCGACTGTGAACCGGTCGCGCGAATCTTCGCCAAATCCCGTTGCACCGCATCGATCCGAATCATTCATGCCGAGCAGATCGGCTCAGTGTTACAGCATTTGACGCTGACTTACTCATGACACCGATTTATTGATCAATGCCTCCCTCCAGACTGCAACTCGCTTCTTTTCAGCAGGCGATTTCCGGATGCGTTTGGCGACCCACTTGCTTTGAGCTAAGTATCGCGAGCAGCGAGACATAAACAATAAGAAGAGAGGTTCTAATGGCGAGTCCAGCAAAAGACAAAAAGCCTGTGCCGCTACCGGCACCCAATAGCGATTTCTATAACCTCATGGAAACACTGCCCGCTGAAGAGTTGAAGGTTGTGAAACAGGTGCGCATTTTCATGGAGACGAAAATCGCGCCCATCATCACCAAGTACTGGGTCGAAGATGCTTTCCCATTCGAAATTTTGCCCGCAATGAAAGAACTCAACATTGGCGGCGTCGCCATGCAGGGTTATGGCTGCAGAGGCGGAAGCGCGCAGCTATTTGGCTTGATCGCCATGGAGATGGCCCGCGTCGACTCATCGATCGCAACCTTCTTCGGCGTGCACAACGGTTTGGCGATGGGTTCGATCTACCTGGGCGGGTCGGAGGAACAAAAACAGAAATGGCTCCCGCCGATGGCTCGTTGGGAAAAGATCGGCTGCTTCGGCCTGACGGAACCACTCGTTGGGTCCGGAACTGCCGGCGGGATGTTGACAACGGCGAAACGCGACGGCGAAACCTGGATCCTCAATGGTCAGAAGAAATGGATTGGAAACGCTCCGTGGTGCGACATTTCTGTTATTTGGGCGCGTGACCTGGCCGACAACCAAGTCAAAGCGTTCATCGTCGAGAACAAGACCACACCTGGCTTCAAAGTGGAGAAAATTCAGAACAAGATTGCGCTCAAAGTAGTCCAGAACGGCCTCATCACGATGGAGAACTGCCGAATACCGGAAGCGAACCGGTTGCAGGAAGACAAGTCTTTCCGCGACACGGCTCGCGTTCTGAAGATGACCCGCTTCATGGTTGGCTGGGAGGCGACTGGATGCGCCATGGGCGCCTACGAGAACGCACTCAAGTATTGTCAGGAACGCCTGCAGTTCGGAAAGCCCATCGCCTCCTTCCAGATGGTGCAGGACCTGCTTGCCAGGATGCTCGCCAACATCACCGCTTCGCAGTGTCTGCTGGTCCGCATGGCCCAGTTGCAGGCCGAAGGCAAGCTGACGGATGCGCATGCCTCACTTGCCAAAGCGTTCACCACTGCCAAGTGCCGCGAGACGGTCTCTTGGGCGCGGGAGCTTTTGGGCGGTAATGGCATCGCCGCCGACTACAACGTAGGCCGTTTCTTCGCAGATGCGGAAGCGCTCTACTCCTACGAGGGAACATTCCAAATGCAGAACCTGATTCTCGGCAAAGCTATAACCGGGTTCAGCGCCTTCGTCTAGCAGAATGGAAGTGAACTGCGGTTTTTATTCAACCTGTCTGCCAAAAACTAAAGAAATAAAGGAGTGAAGGAAACATATGGCTGTCAAGACCGCTAAATTGGAAGTCAAGAAAACCACAGCAAAGGCGGCGACGACTCGCTTGTTCTTTCTGAGTGCGAGCAGCGGCGAAGTGTTTTCCGCTAACGCCGACGGCTCCGACCTGAAGGTCATTGTGAGCGAGGGAAGGCGACTGCCAGATGGCATTGTTGTGGACGCCGAAGCCGGTCACCTCTACTGGACCAACATGGGCAACCCCACTGCCAACGACGGTTCCATCGAGCGTGCGGATTTTGATGGAAAAAACCTTACCCACATTGTTCCTCCCGGCGGCACCTTCACTCCCAAGCAATTGCAACTCGATGAGAAGAACCGGAAGCTTTACTGGTGCGATCGTGAAGGGATGCGGGTCATGCGCGCGAACCTGGATGGCTCCAAGATCGAAACGCTTATCGATACGAGCGAAGGCGACTCACGCCCGGGAAGGGTCATAAAGAAATGGTGCGTGGGCATCGCGCTCGACGTCGAAGCCGGCAAACTTTATTGGACTCAGAAGGGCTCGGACAATGCCGGTGAGGGACGCATCTTTCGCGCCAATCTCGAAATTCCTAACGGCCAGACTCCAGCGAACCGCAAAGATATTGAACTTCTGTACGAGAATCTGCCTGAACCTATCGACCTCGAACTCGACCTCACTAACCGGACGATCTACTGGACGGATCGCGGCGATCCACCGCGCGGCAACACGGTGAATCGGGCGTCCATGGATCCCGCTCAGGGGAATGGCAAGAAAGAGCCGGTGATTATTTTCAATCATTTGATGGAAGGAATCGGTATCGCCTTGGATCTGAAAGGCGGCCGCATGTTTCTGACCGACTTGGGCGGATCCGTGTATAGCGCGAATCTCGACGGGTCTAACAAGAAGACGCTGCTTGCGGCGGAAGGGAACCTGACCGGCATCGTGTACGCCGAGATTCCTGCCGCCTAGTGACGAACGCCGCTATAGGTCTTAACGATTGATGACCCCAACATTAATAAGGAGAAGGGAATGAGCTCGCTAGCTTCTGCTCTAAAACTCGAGAACGTCGTCTACGACAAGAAAGGGCCGATTGCGTATGTGACGCTGAACCGGCCGAAGGTGATGAACGCGCTGAACAAGGCGACGATCAATGAACTGCGGGCAGCGTTCGAGGACGCGCGTGACGATTCTGCCGTCCATGGAGTCATCCTCACGGGCGCCGGTGAGAAGGCGTTTGCTGCAGGTGCCGACATTGCGGAGATCGCCAACAACACGGCTGTCGAAGCAGAAGAAGCGACTCGTCGCGGACAGCGATTGACCGACCTTATCGAGAACCTGGGCAAGCCGGTCATCGCCGCAGTCAACGGCTTTGCCCTGGGTGGCGGATGCGAGCTGGCGATGGCGTGCACTATCAGGGTCGCTGCCGAGAGCGCGAAATTCGGCCAGCCAGAAGTAAAGCTTGGAGTCATACCCGGATATGGAGGCACGCAGCGTCTGCCGCGTCTAGTAGGGAAAGGTCGAGCACTCAAGCTCATTCTCTCTGGCGACATCATCGATGCAGCAGAGGCTTATCGGATTGGCCTAGTAGACGAAGTAGAGCCGGACACACACGTGGTCGAGCGTGCCGAAACTGTCTTGAAGAAGATCATTGCCAACGCTCCACTTAGCCTGAGGTACGCGCTTGAGGCGGTCAACAAAGGACTGGAGACGAGCGTAGCCGATGGCCTCCTCATCGAAGCCTCGCTTTTCGCAGTCTGCGCCTCGACCGACGACAAGAAAGAAGGTACTTCGGCGTTCCTCGAAAAACGCGCGCCGAAGTTTCAGGGAAGGTAGAAGTTTGCGTTCCACTTCGAAGCCTCAAATGACTCGCTGCCGTAAGCAACTCTCGTGAAGAAGGAGATCAAAATGACAGAAGGCAACATATTTTCCGGATTGAAGGTCGTGGATTTGTCGAGCTTCATTGCCGGGCCGGGTGCTGCAACAATCTTGTCCGATTTCGGCGCCGACGTCGTCAAAGTTGAGCCGCCTGAAGGAGAGATGTGGAGAATCGGGCAGAAGATCCCGCCCCAGCCGCATTCGGAAGAGCCTTATCCCTTCCAATTATCCAATCGAAACAAGCGCGGGGTTGCGCTCAATCTGAAAGCTGCGAGCGCGCAGCAGGTTCTCGAGCGGTTAGCCAAATGGGCCGACGTGTTCATCGTCAACACACCGCATTCCGCGCGCAAGAAATTGAAGCTCGAATATGACGATGTCGCGCGATGGAATCCGCGTCTGATCTATGCCGATCTCACCGGCTTCGGCGAGAATGGTCCGGACGCAAATCTTCCGGGATTCGATCTCACGGCCTTCTGGGCGCGAAGCGGCTTGCTGTTCATGATGCGCGATGCAGGAGAGCCCCCGACCTGGCCAGTGTCAGGTAGCGGTGACAATGCAACCGCGGTCTGCATTTATGCCGCGATTCTGACCGCGCTTTATCGTCGCGAACGCATTGGTAAGGGGTCCTACGTCTCAACATCGCTCCTCGCGGCAGGTGTCTGGTCGGCCAGCATCTTTGTCCAAGCCGCTCTCTGTGGTGCGAGTTTTTATGGGCTGCACGATCGAACCCATCCCGCAAATGCAGCTTTGAACACGTATCGCTCTTCCGATGGCACCTGGTTCGTTCTTGTAGCCACTCCGGACAAGATACCCGCGGTTCTGAAGGCAATGGGTCGCGAGGACATCCTGACGGACCCGCGATTTGCGGATCCAGCCAAGCTGGCGCAGAACCGGCCGCAACTGACGGCCATGCTCGATGAGATCTTTGGTTCGCAGCCAATGGCGCATTGGTATGAGGTCTTCAATGGCGTTCACGTCCCCTTCGGCGCCGTGCGTGAGCCGCAGGAAGTCGTGAATGATCCACAATTGCGGGCGAATGACATCGTCGTTCCGCTCGAAGGAGCTGGCGAGAAACTGACCTCGACCGTCAACAGTCCGATTCAAGTGCACGGTGTTTCGAAGGTGCCCGCCAGGCGCGCGCCGCGAATCGGCGAGCATAACGACGAGGTGTTGAAAGAGCTTGGCTTCACCACCGACGATATCGACGGTTTTCGGGCGAGCGGCACAATCCCAGCGACGCGGCGCGAATCTGTCGCGGCGGACTGAAGCAGGTCGAGGAAAACATGTCTCAACCACGAATCGTCATCGTCGGCGGTGGCTTTGGCGGATTGGCCGCCGCCAAGGCTCTCAAGAACACACCTGCGCAGGTGATCTTGATTGACCGTACCAACCATCACCTGTTCCAGCCGCTGCTCTACCAGGTGGCAACGGCAGCGCTCACCCCTAGCCAGATTGCGACGCCAATCCGCAGCATTTTTCGAAAGCAGGAGAACGTCACGGTCATTTTGGGAGAAGTCACCGCTGTGGACAAAGAGCGAAAGTGCGTCTTCGTTAGCGATGCGGATCGCGAAAGAGTGCCGGTTGCCTACGATTACCTCATCCTTGCCACGGGCGCTACGCACAGCTATTTCGGTCACAACGAATTTGAGGAGTACGCGCCGGGGCTGAAGAGCCTCGCGGATGCCGTGGCGAGCCGAAATAAAATCTTGCAGGCATTCGAGCAGGCGGAGGGCGAAGAAGATCCGAGCCGCCACCGAGACCTCTTGACCTTCATTCTGGTTGGAGCCGGCCCCACAGGTGTGGAGATGGCTGGTGCTTTAGCCATTCTGGTCCGAAGCACACTCAGATCAGATTTCCGACGGATCGATCCCGCCTCCGCAAGAATTGTGCTCGTCGATATGGCCCCGCGAGTTTTGCCTCCGTTTTCGGAGGGTCTCTCGGAAGCTGCCAAGCGGCGCCTTGAGGAACTGGGCGTTGAGGTACGACTTGGGCACGGCGTAGATCGAATTGACGCTGAGGGCATCGTGGTGGCGGGAGAGCGCATCGCCAGTAAGACAGTTATCTGGACGGCTGGGGTTGCACCATCTCCCGCGGGCAAGTGGCTGAAAGTGGAAACCGACCGGGCCGGCCGGGTGTGCGTTCAAAACGATGTCACTGTGCCCGGACACCCCGAAATCTTCGTGGTGGGAGATACAGCGTCATTCGAGGAAGGCGGCAAGCCGCTTCCCGGCGTCGCGCAGGTAGCCATGCAGCAAGGACGTTACGCAGGAAAACTCATTCACAGTCGGATCGTCGGTAGTACGCCGCCCGGTCCGTTTCGCTACTTCGACAAAGGCAGCATGGCGGTGGTCGGCAAGGGCTTTGCGGTTTTGCAAAGCTACAAGGTGCGAGTGAGCGGCTTCGGAGCGTGGCTTGCCTGGGCAGCTATCCACCTGCAGTTCCTGGCGACATCGAGTCTCCGTTTGACGGTCTTCCTGCAGTGGGTTTGGACATATTTCACCGGCCAGAGAGGTTCTCGACTCATCGTAAATCACCATGGATCACAACCAGCGAAGGCTGCGGAGGAAACCTCCACGAAAACAGCAGTCGCATAAACCAGAATGGAGAGCATACTGATGTCAAAGAACAAGCAGATTCGGAACATAGCAATTGTCGGTACAGGCGTAATTGGCGCGAGTTGGGCAGCCTTGTACCTGGCACGTGGTTTCAACGTCACCGCTACGGACCCAGCCCCGAACGCAGAAGCAAATCTCCGCAAGTTCATTGATGCCGCTTGGAAAGACCTGACCGTCATCGGGCTTTCACCGAACGCATCCCGTGAGCATCTGAAGTTCACGACTGACATGAAAAAGGCGCTCGCTGACGCCGATCTCGTTCAGGAGAACGGCCCTGAACGGAAGGATTTCAAGATCAAGTTGTTCGCGGACATGGATGCTGCGACCCCGGAAGATTCAATCATCGCATCCAGTTCATCCGGTCTGACGATGAGCGTGATGCAATCGGCCTGCAAGCATCCGGAACGGTGTGTGATTGGCCACCCGTTTAATCCTCCGCACATGGTTCCTCTGGTTGAGGTCGTCGCAGGCGCGAAAACGTCACCGGAAACCGTTGAGCGGACCATTTCCTTCTACACCTCGATCGGCAAAAAGGCTATCCACGTGCGTAAGGAAGTGGTTGGCCATGTTGCGAACCGGCTACAGGCTGCTCTCTACCGTGAAGTCGTGTACCTCATCGAACAGGGTGTTTTGGATGTCGCTGATTCCGATGCCGCGGTGTGCTGGGGACCTGGATTACGTTGGGGCTTAATGGGTCCCAATCTGCTGTTCCATCTCGCAGGTGGCGAAGGCGGGATTCAACACTTCATGGAACACCTTTCCGGCCCTGTCGCTACATGGTGGAAAGATCTTGGCACGATCACTGAATTCAGTCCCGAGGTGAAGCAAACCATTGTCAACGGCGTATTGAAGGAGGCTAATGGCCGTTCAATCGCGGAACTCGAACGGGAGCGTGACGAGATGCTGCTGGAATTGCTGACGACCCGCTCGAAAGCGCAAGAAGCGGCACACGCCGGGTCAGACGCTGCGGCCGATTAGAGCTGTTTCCCTCTGGTGCGATGCGGAGGGCAGGAAATGAGAACAGAAGATGATCTACGTTCACTCTCTCGGCCGGGCGTTGCGATTCTATCCCGGCCGAACCGCGCTTGCTCGTGACGGCCGGCTCCTGACCTTTCGAGAACTCCACACTCGCGTTGAAGGCATCGCAGGAACGCTCACCAGCCACGGTTTTGGAGTGGGAGACCGCCTGGCTCTATTGCTGCCTAACGGGCCCGACTACATTGAACTTGTATATGCGTGCAGTATGCTGGGCGTGATCGCCGTTCCGCTGAACATCCGCCTGTCCGCAAAAGAGATCGACCGGGTGCTCGAAGATGCGCGTCCCCATGGGATCGTGCGCCATTCTTCCGTCGCTGTTCCCCGGGTCCAGTTGAGCTGGCAACAGGTGATCGACCAGGAACCCCTTTCAATTCGCAGCGACCCTGCTCCGAAGATGTTTTACGACCCCGACGCAGTTTTGGGCCTTATCTACACGAGCGGCACGACGGGGCAGCCAAAAGGCGTCATGGTGACGCATGCCAATATCCTGGCTGACGTCCACAACTTCAACTACTGGATGCGCTACACCGAAGGCGGGATCTACCTGCACGCCGCTCCGATCTTCCACATCGCGGACTTTCCCAGCATGTTCGCGGCCCCGGCATTCGGCGCCAGCCAAATCACAATTTCGAAATTTAGCGCACAGACTTTCTGCGAGACGGTGGAACGAGAGCATGTGACTCACACCGTGCTCGTGCCCACGATGATCAATTTGCTCACACAATTCCCGGACGCAAGAAAGCATGACTTGAGCAGCTTGCAGGTCCTGGCGTATGGCGGTTCACCTATGGCGCCGGAACTGGTCCATCGCACACGCGAGTTGCTGCCGAATGTCAAATTGATTCAAGTGTATGGGTTGAGCGAAACAGGCTTTCTCACGGGCTTGCAGGACCAGGAGCACACGGAAGACAAGCTCATGTCCTGCGGACGGCCCTGTCCCGGTGTGGATCTTCAAGTAACAGACACGGCAGGGAGACAAGTCGATCCGGGACAGGCAGGTGAACTGATCGCACGTGGCGCCAACGTCATGCGTGGTTATTGGAACAATCCGGAAGAAACTGCTAAAGCGTTTCGTGACGGATTCTTTCGTACGGGAGATATCGGCCAGCAGGACACTGCGGGATACTTTTACATCCTCGACCGGCTTAAGGACATGATTGTTACCGGCGGTGAGAACGTTTATTCGGGAGAGGTGGAAGCAGTGATCTACGGGCATCCTGCCGTTCGTGAAGTAGCCGTCTTCGGCGTACCCGATCCGCAATGGGGCGAGCTCGTAACGGCTTGTGTAGTTTTGAAGCCAGGGGCAATTCTGACCTCCGACGATCTGATTGCTTTCTGCCGGCGAAGCCTCGCAACTTATAAACTTCCCAGGCGCGTCGAGTTTTCAGAAAAGGATCTGCCCAAGAGCAGTTCCGGCAAGGTACTGAAGAAGACTCTGCGCGAGCGTTTCTGGATGCATCAGCAACGTGCCGTGAGCTGACGCAAAATTGCCTTCATCAGGATCGTGGCCAGGTACGTGCAACCTCCTTGCCTCTTCGCGGTGTAACCAAGCAATGCATCTGCCATCACACTAGATTGAAATAGAAAGATTACCGGTTTCCGACCGTTCCGCTGAAACCACGATTCAGCGCCAAGGCAGACATCTCCAGTGGCGACGACCCCAGGACGAATACTCGACGAATACTCTCGGTACGTTCAATCCCTTGTTCCCGAAGGGCAATTATTTTGGCGTTCTCGCCACGCAGGTCCTGGTCCCATCAACTTTATCGACGTACACCCTCATGTTGAAACGGCGTTGGCGCACAGTGTGACCGCCTCTGGGGATTGGATATTTTAGTGGCGGGAGAGCTTGCACGACGGAGTGTATTCCGTCCCGATTTCTGATTATTCGCGCAGGAAAGAGCGCCGTGCGTTTCGTCGGCTATCGTCCAGGCACGGAGGTGCACTGGCAAGCGAATCGTCACCTCTGGTTTCGGGCCGACTAGGGAATTTGTTGCGCGGGGAAATTCGCTAAGGAAAGTCAGCCGGGCCGCAAGCTATTACTGGGCATTGTGGGCCGGCTACAAGTTCTAGGGAGCGATCGTGGAACGGTACAACCGTTCTGAAAGGGAGGGGCAGCAAGCGACCCTTGGAACTGCAAGAGCAATTCAATCGAAGCGTTCACCCCGGATGCTACGCCGGCTTGCGCTTCGCGTAAAACGCTTTGAATGCTTCCTTCGCCTCGTCGGACCTTACTCGTTCGGCAAACACCTGGTTCTCTAATTTCACCGCTTGCTCCAGTTGTTCACGGAATGTCCCCTTCATGAGCCGCTTGGAAGCCTGCACCGCAGCGGCGGGCTTTGCAGCCAGAGTTCGCGCCGTTTCAGTTGCTTTCTCTAGAAGGTTCTGATCAGGCACAACCTGTGTGACTAGTCCAAGCTCGGCTGCCCGCGAGGCATCAATTGGTCCACCTAGCAGGATCAACTCGGCGGCTCGGATATATCCAAAACGCAATGGAAGCAAATAGCTGCTTCCAAATTCCGGCACGAGCGCTAAGTTCACGAAAGGCAGTTGGAACTTTGCGCTCTCTCCTGCGTACACGAAGTCGCAGTGAGCCAACATGGTCGTTCCGCCGCCAATGGCCGCGCCTTGCACGGCGGCGACCAGCGGCTTCTCGAAATTGATCAACGCGTGGATCAATTGC
>Ga0210393_10005160_pt1 | contig 10293 bp, 9 predicted proteins | sample IncBWC27OmetaG_FD_160068 | JGI IMG/M metagenome (GOLD analysis project Ga0210393, IMG submission 160068) | Forest soil microbial communities from Barre Woods Harvard Forest LTER site, Petersham, Massachusetts, United States - Inc-BW-C-27-O ...
CGGCGATGGCGCTCAAGGCGAGTACCAGCTCATCGAACAGCCGCTGATTGATGCGGATCAACAGCCAGCGGCCCGCGAACGCACCGAGCAGCACGGCAGGCGCCAGCATCAGGTTGAATTCGAAACTCTGCGCGGTGATCAGGCCGAGGTTGACCATGAACGGCACCTTGAACAGATTCAGCACCATGAAGAACACGGCGGTGGTGCCGACGAATTGCATCTTCGGCAGGCGCATGGCGACGAGGTAGAGCGCCATCAGCGGTCCTGCGGCGTTCGCAATCAAGGTGACGAAGCCCGCCGTGATGCCGAGCGCCGCGGCGAGCGCCCAATGCCAGCTTTGGGATCCTTCAGTTTGCGCGATGAGGTGGCGGCGCCAAAAGCTCAGCGCGCACAGGGAGACGATGATCGTGCCGATCATGATGCGCGCGGCGTGATCTGACATATGGCCGAGTGCGAAATAGCCGAGCACGACGCCGGCCGCCGTCCAAGGCATGAGCTTCCACAAGTAACGCCATTGAGTGTGCGTCCGATAGGACAGTACCGCGACGCAATCGCCGAAGATCAGCAACGGCAGGATCAAGCCGCTGGCCTGTTTGCTGCTCGGGAACACGTGCGTGAAAAGAGCGACCGACAGAATGCTCAACCCGGTGATGCCGGCTTTCGAGACGCCGACCATCAAGGCACCCAGGATGGCGCAGATCCATTGCAGGGTCTCGGTGATCATCAGGTTTGGTTCCGCCCGCGTGTATCTGGCAAGCTTACCGTACAGCAACGAGTCACATGGCCAACCTCTACCACGAGAACGCGCAACCCGCGGCACCGACGCCGCCCCTCGACGGCGACGCCCGCGCCGACGTAGCCGTCATCGGCGGCGGCATCACGGGGTTGTCGACCGCCCTACATCTCGCGCAAGTGGGCGCCAAGGCCGTGTTGCTCGAGGCCGAACAGCCCGGCTGGGGCGCATCGGGGCGCAACGGCGGCCAGGTCAACCCGGGTCTTAAAATGGATCCGGACCAAGTTGAACGCGACTTCGGCCAGGAGTTGGGCAGCCGAATGAACGCGCTCGCGGCCGGCGCGCCGGCGTTCGTCTTCGATCTCATCGAGCGCCATGACATCCGTTGCGACGCGCGCCGCAACGGCACGCTGCGCGCGGCGGTGCGGCCGACGCACGCGGCACGGGTGCGTGCCACCGCGGAGCAGCTGGCGCGTCGCGGCGCTCCGGTCGAGTTGCTCGACGGCGCAGGTCTCGAGCGTGCCACCGGCACGACGCGCTATCAGGTGGCGATGCTGGATCGGCGCGGCGGGGATTTGCATCCCTTGAGCTATGTGCGTGGGCTGGTGCGCGCCGCCCTGGGCGCGGGCGCCGCCGTGCACGGCGGCACGCGGGTCCGCCGCATGCGGCGCAGCGGTGCGGTCTGGCAGCTCGAGACTGCCCGGGGAATCGTGTCGGCGGGTCAAGTGGTGCTCGCGACCAACGGCTATACGGACGATCTGTGGCCGCGCTTGCGGCGCACGATCGTGCCGCTATTCGGCGCGATCGCGGCGACGGCCCCGTTGCCAGAAACGATTGCGCGCGGGATCATGCCGAGTCGGGCGGTGCTGTACGAAAGCGGCACCGTCACGGTCTATTACCGGATCGATGCCGGCCAGCGTTTGCTGATCGGCGGCCGCGGACCCATGCGCGAGATAGCCGCCATATCGAGCATCCCGCATCTGCCGGCTTATGCGCGCGCGCTCTGGCCCGCGCTGGCTGGAACGCCGTGGACCCACGCTTGGGGCGGACGCCTGGCGATGACTTGGGATCAGTATCCGCACGTTCATGAGCCCGAGGCGGGTGTGCTGGTGTGCTTGGGTTATAACGGGCGCGGCATCGCGATGGCCACCGCCATGGGCGCAGAGCTCGCGCGGCGGCTCGTCGATCCAGCCGCGCCATTCGACATGCCGATCAGCGGCATGAAGGGTATTCGCTTGCACTCCTTATGGCCGCTCGGCGTGCGCGCCGCCATTGCGCACGGGCGCATCAGCGATTATCTCGGGCTCTAGGTCGAAACCCGGATCTCAATTGTCGATATAGAACTGGTGCAGCCGGTGCAGGTTGATGATGACGTCGAAACGCTGCTCGGGCGGCAGCTTCGGACCCGAGAAAAAATCATAGCGAGAATCGAGATTCGCGATGCCGGGATGCAGGTCGTGCATCGCACGCTTGAACATTTCCTTCGGCACCCACTCGGAGTTCGACGACAGCGAACCGAACTCGTCGTGATAGATCGTCGCCGTGGAGATGTCCGCCGGAGTCGACTTAATGGCAAAAATGCGCGGTCGCGTGCCGTCCAGATGGACCTGCTTGGCTCCCGCCATGATCAATTCCCATTCATTGCCCTGAGGTACGGCGATCAGCGCGTAAACATGATGTTGCGCGGCGAAGAAGGCGATCGGCACGACCACGGCGGCGAGCATGCGGCGGCCGCTCGGACCCCAGCTTTCCGTCACTGCCCGGATCGACGCCACCAGAAAGCAGAGCAGCACGGCAGTCATCGCAAATATCGTGCGATAAGTCGCATATCGCTCCGAGGCGATCAAGCTGACTGCACAGGCAAACACCGGCAGACCCAGCAGGGCGGTCAACCAAATGATGCCGCGCGCACTCCCATGACGGCGCCACTCGACGTAGGCGCCCGCCAAGAGGATGGCGCCGACGAGCAAGGCGCAGCCGATGTACAGAGCGTGGTCGCGATGATTGTTGTCGTTCAGCACGAATAGACTGAGCGCGTTCGGCAATGTCTCTTGCAGGAACCAGCCGACCTTTTCAATCCAGTGATGCTCGAATGCAATGCGCCCGGATTTGACGAACACTCCGGTGGCGTACAGCAGGCTCATGGCGCAATAGGCCAAGCCCAAGGCGCTGACCACGAATCCGAGATGAATTCCAATCCAGCGCGCGGTGCCGCTCATCGTGCGATGCCGCTGCGCAATCAAGGCGGCAGCCAGCGGCACCACGTAGAACATGGCGCTCGGCTGATAAATGAGGGCGCTCACCACCATGAGGCCGAGCGCCACCAGCCATTGCACCGCGGCGCGGCCGGTCCCCAAGCTCGAGCCCGCGTTGAGCGCACCCTCGACGACGAAAAATGCACCGAAGGCCAGCAGCGCGGTGGCGACGTACGGCCACCCCACGGCCCACCCGGCGAACACCTGCGCGGCCGGGATCAAGGTCAGCAGCACGGCGAAACACAGGCTGCTGCTGAATGACCAGCCAAGCGCACGCAGGCCGCGAAAACCAACCAGCGACAGAGCGCCCAGCAGCAGCGACGCGGCAAAGCGCATCCAGTGCAGATCCTGCACCGTGGCGGTCTGGCCGTAAGTCGCTTGCAGGAGCCAGCCGTACACCGGCCGCGCGTGCGAGGCGCAAAATTTGACGATTTTTCCCGCCTCTTCGTGCGCTTCGCGCAAATTCGAATAATCGTCGCGCAGGCCAAAATCGTGGAAGGTCGCGGGCCAATAGGTGACCAAGGGGACGAGAAAGAGCACCGCGGTGAGCAGCCAGGCGCGCACCCCCATGGCGCTGCGACGCTCGGCGACGACGCCGGCGTGCCCAATAGGGGCGACGATTGACGATTCAGTGACGATGTTTTCGGGAACGGACATAAATCTCAAGGACACCCCGTGATGCTGCAACGCACTGATCCCTCGCCGCCCTCAATCCATTGCCGAACGCAATACGCTTCAATCGCTTCTAAGTGGTGGAGTATTGGCTGGTGCAATGATTCTAGCTGCACTGCACGCCATAAATCCGTGAGGAATTGGCGAAAAATACGTTAAATATCTGTTAACTACACGAATCCCGGCGGGCGGGCGCGCGGTCGCCCAACTGCCGGGGTGGGAGGCGCTGGTTTAAGCGGCGACGCAGAGATTCTTGCCGCTATTCTTGGCGCGGTATAGGGCCGCGTCGGCGCGCTCGAAGGCAGCTTCCGGCGCATCATCCTGGTGCAGCTCGGTGATCCCGCACGAGACCGTGATGTGAACCGGGGTCTTGCGGAAATGAAATCGCAGGCCTTCGACGGCCGTGCGCACTTGATTGGCGATATTTTCCGCTTCCACGAGCCCGAGTCCGCCCAGCAGCACGGCAAACTCCTCGCCGCCGAAGCGCGCGACGAAGTCGCTGGCGCGCAGCGAAGCCGCGAAACAGGCGGCGACACTTTGCAGGACACGGTCACCCGCCTTGTGTCCGTAGCTGTCGTTGATGACCTTGAAATTGTCGATGTCCCACAGCAGCAGCACCGCACGAGCACCGCCATGCGCGCGGCGGGTGATTTCCTGGGCGAAACGCTCGTCGAAGGACTTGCGATTGGCGACGCCCGTCAGAGGATCGAGCCGCGCCCCGTGTTTTTCTCGATCGAGCTTGGAATGCAGTTCCTGCGCTTCGCGTTCCAGGTCCGCGATGCGCTCGCGCATGTGTTCGGCGCGTCCATTGTATTCCGCCATGCGGGTGGCCTCCCGCGCGCGAAAGTCCGTGAATTGCCTGGCAACCCAGCTGAGGCGTGCGCTGACGACCGATTGCAGCATGCCCAATTCCGTGGCCGCGCTGACCTCGTCGGTGAGTTCCCGAACATGCAGCATCACGTTGTCGTTGAGCGACTGCGAGTCATCGAAATGGCTGCGGCTCGCGCTGTTCGACTCGGTCAAGAAGCCCGCCATTTCCTCGAGACGCACGGTCACTTCGGACAGCACTGCGGCCGCCCGCAGCCGTTCGCGCGTCAGCGCTTCGCCGCGCTCATGAATGAGGTCGGCGGTGCGCGCCACGATCGTGGCCAGTTCGGCGTCGGTCGCGGCGGTTGCCAGTTGGGCAATCAAATTCTGCAGCACCGCAGTGTCGGATTCCCCGGCTTTGAGACGCTCCAGCAGCGAACCCAAGGCCGCGCAGGTCGAGGCCCAGCGTTTGTCTTTCGCGGGAGGCGCGGGGGGCAGGGGCGGCAGGACCAGTTGAGGTACCGGCGAGGTCGCATCAACGGCGACGACGGCGCTCGTCAAGGACTTCGCCAGCCCCTCGAGCTCGACGGCGGCGGCGTTGCGCCGGTTGGCGGCCGCGAGCGCCGTCAATTCCTCATCGAGCTGCCGATCCACCCCCATGGCGGCCGCGCACAGGCGGCCGATCAGGCGGCGCAGTACCCGCTCGACTTCGCGCCACTGCTTCTCGTCGGCCTCCGCTTCCATTAGAGCGTCGCGATATTTCTGCTTCCAGTCGGAGGTTTCGGACATCGGCGAAGCATGCACCAGACCGCGTTTCGTTGCCACAGGCGCCGGCTTCGGGCGCCCGGCTGGTGCGCCAGATCTTGTCAAATCGCCGTTCCTTGATGCAGGTCCGAGCGCGCCTCGCCGGGCGCGCGATAGCCTTCCAGGGGAGGAAACCCTAATAATCATGGCGCTCAAGCCCGCACTCCTGATCGCAGCCTTGTTGTTGGCATCGTCCGCGATGGCGCGGCCGCAGATCTACACCTATGTGGATGCGGATGGCATGCGGCATTACACGGATGTGCCGGACAACAACCGCTATCGATTATTGGTGCTGTCGGCGCAGGATCGAACCGTGAGCGGCGATCGTTATGATTCCATGCTGCTCGCCAAGGCAACTCAGTACGACTCGATCATCGAAAAGGCCGCGCTGGCAGCGTCGGTCGAAGCCAATCTGCTGCGTGCCGTGATCGTGGTGGAGTCGGGGTTCAATCCGCGCGCCCGCTCGCGGCGCGGCGCCGTGGGGCTGATGCAACTGATGCCGGCGACAGCCACTCGCTTCGGCGTTTCGGATCCCTATGATCCGCGCGAGAACGTGCATGCGGGGGCGCGCTATTTGAAGTTCCTCATCGATCGCTTCGGTCAGGACGTGAGGCTCGCGCTTGCCGCATACAACGCGGGCGAAGAGGCGGTCGACCGCAATGGCGGCCGCATCCCGCCGTTTACCGAGACCATGGCCTACGTACCGCGGGTGCTGAAGATTTACCGCATGCTCGCGGAGCAGCCCCGCTCGAGTTGACGCGTTGCGCCGCGCTTGACAGGAGCGTTAGTGTTCGCTTACTGTTAGTCATGACTTACCAAACGACGTGTCTTGCCACTGCCGCCGCATTGGCGATGTCCGCGGCCGGCCCGGTTGCGGCCGAGGTGGTCAGTGTCGCCGCCAACGGCTTCGACCTGCGCGAGACTGCGCACATTGCCGCGACGCCCGACCAGGTATACACCGCGCTGCTGCTGCCGGCGAACTGGTGGAGTTCCGCCCACACATTTTCCGGAAGTGCCGCGAATCTTAAGTTGGATGCACGCGCCGGCGGCTGCTGGTGCGAGAACCTGCCCGGCGGCGGCACAGTCGAGCATCTGCACGTCGTGTTCGTCGCGCCCGGCAAGACCCTGCGCCTGCGCGGCGCTTTGGGCCCGTTTCAAGGACTCCCCGTCGATGGGGTCATGACGTGGAGTGTGAAGGGTGCCGCTGACGGCACCGACGTCTCGTTTACCTACGCGGTCGGCGGCTACGCCAAGACGGGTTTCGACGAACTGTCGAAGGCCGCTGATCGAGTGCTGGACGAGGCCATCGAGCGCCTCAAAAAATCGATCGAAGGCACGGCTGCGCCGGGCAAAGCCGCGCCCGGCGGATAGCCGTCCGAGCAGGGTCCCGCGCGCCGCGCACTATGACGGCCGCGCCGCCTGCGACATGATGGCCAGCGTTCGTCCTTCCGGATCCTTGAAGAACGCCATCCATTCCTCGGTCCCATCGGCATGTTTGTGAATCATGTGCGGTGCGCTGATGAACTCGACGCCGCGCGAGCGCAACTGTGCGTGAGCGGCCGAGATATCCGCAACGCGCAGGTACAGCGTGGATTCTGCTGCAGGGGCTTGCGCCTCTTCCGTCAGCATCAGCCGGATACCGCCGCAATCGAAGAACGCGAGCTTGCCGAAGCTATAGAGGTGGGGAATGCCGAGGGCGCCGCCATACCAGGCCTGCGCCTCGGCGATGTTGCGCACGGTTCGCGCTATTTGCCCGATCGGTCCCAAGGCGGTGGTTGAATTCATGATCGCTTCCTTCTGCTTCAGAGCGCTTTGCTTCGGGGCTTCATGCCAGTGGCGCAATGCCTTGCGATTCGCCAGTCCCAGCTTGGCGAGCGCGTTGGCGACGTGAAACTTGACCGCGTCGACGCTGATGCCGCGGCGAGCGGCAATCTCGCGGCTCGTCATACCGTGCTTTACCGCATGCACCACCCGCCATTCGGCGGGGGTCAGTACGTCATCATGAACGGGTCGGCCGCGGCGCGAGGAGCTGGACATGGGTTCATGGTAATCCAGCCGCGGGCGGATTTACCCTCCCCCTTAGGAGCCTGTCTGGGTAGTCCGCGCGCGAGCCCTTATTGATTTAGGTGCTGGTTGTCCCCATAGCAACCCGGATGAATGCCGAGCCCGCCGAACTTGCCGTGGTCTTTCGCGGGCCAAAAGCTCTGTGCCGCGAATTTAGCCTGGTACTCGAAGCGCGGGGCATCGACCATGAGGTGCAGGCGACCGGGATTCCTGATCCCGGCGGCTCTTGGATAGTGACGGTGCCGCCGGCCCTGGCGCACCGAGCCTACGACGAGCTCACGCGTTATTCCGCTGAACGCAGTATGCCGCGAAGCATTCCCGAAGCGACGCCGCCATTCCCGGGCGCAGCGCGCGGCGCGTTGGGCTATGCGCTGATTCTATTGCTGACGGCCTATTGTGCCGGCATCGGCTTGTTCGGCGTCGACTGGCTGTCGGCGGGGGCTCTCGACGCCGGCGCGGGCCGCGAATGGTGGCGGGCATTGACGGCGCTGACCCTGCATCTGGACCAGGAACATCTGCTCGGCAATCTGCTCTTCGGCGTGATCGCCGGCGTGGCTGTGGGTCGGTTGCTCGGACCCGGCGTCGCCTGGGCGAGCATTCTGGGGGCGGCGGCCATGGCGAACTATGCGGAGGCGCTCATTGCGCCGGTCGCGCATCGCGCGGTCGGCGCTTCCACAGCCGTGTTCGCCGCCTTGGGGCTGCTCGCGGGCCTGGCGTGGCGGCAGCAACTGACGCTGCGGCAGCGGCGCTGGTACCGCTGGTCGCCGCTGGTCGCGGGGGTTTGTTTGCTGACCTTGTTGGGTGCGGGCGATGCGCATGTGGATGTGCTCGGGCACGCGCTCGGATTTCTGGTCGGGGTCGGCGTGGGTTGGCTGCAGGCACGTGCCGGTGAGCCGCGCAACCGGGGCAGGGCGCTGCAGATCGCCACGGGCGCCGCGGCCGCCTTGCTGATAGGCGTCGCGTGGATCTTCGCCCTGCGCTCGGCGCGCATCTGAGTAGTCAGGTCTTTGCGGCCACCCCGTCGGGAGTGAGCTTGTCGATGGCCTGGGGAAGCACCGCCGACAACTTGGCGGCCAAGTCCTCGGGGCTCATGCCGACCCGGGCGGCGAGCTGCTTTACGGTTTCCGACCCAAACGCTTGGTGAATCTGGTCGGCGGTGATGGGCTGATTCGCTCCCGTGCCCACCCACGAGCGCACCGTGCCGCCGAGTCCTTGTTGCTCCAACTGCGCAACGATCCCTTGAATGCCGCCATGCTTTTCGATCAGGCCATTGACCACCGTGGCCATTTCGGCGCCGACCAACCCACCCAACACTCCGTCGAACAATCCCATGTGATGAACTCTCAAACGCGCTTTGCAAGCAGATCGCGAATTTCCTCCAGCAGCACCTCAGACCTGGCCGGCGGCGCCGGCGGCGCCGGCGCTGCGGGAGCCGGCTTCTTGAGCTTGTTGATACCCTTGATCGCGATGAACAAAACCAGCGCAATGATGATGAAATCGAAAGTCGTCTGCAAGAAGGCGCCGTACTTGATCAGCACGTCCTTGCCCGTTGGATCTTTGCCGAGAGCAACGGCCAGGTCCGAAAAATTAAAGCCGCCGATGAGCTTACCGAGAGCGGGCATGAACATGTCGCCCACCAGCGATGAGACGATTTTTCCGAAGGCCGCGCCGATGATCACGCCGACCGCCAAGTCGACCACATTGCCCTTCATGGCAAATTCTTTGAATTCTGCACCTATTCCCACGGAATTCTCCTTATTTGATGCGCACTGCACGGTATCACCAGCATGGTACTGAGCGCGTGCCGCACGGGCAAGCCGGGCTCGAGCTAGAACTGCGCGTGCAGCCGCACGGCCAGGACCGAGACGGGTCCGCGGTCGCGATTGTAGGCCGGGTGATTGATCCATTGATAATCGAAGCTGAGATGCGCCGCGGCGAAAAGCGCGAGCGAATAGTAAGTCTCGATGATCTGCTCAGGACCGGGATGCGGCAGGCGGCCGTCGCCCACCAGGATGCCGAAGCCGCCCGCATTCAGGTAACGCTCGCGCGCGGCGGAAATGCCGTTGTCGATCGCGGCGAGTCCCAGCGTGTCGGCGGCGCGCTGCCACGCCGTCCCGCGCACGGACAGTCCCGCGGAGACCGTCCGGTCGATATCCGAGAATTCGTACGCCTCGACGTTGCCGGCGGCCTTGCCGAGCCGCGCAAACAGCCCCCAATCCGCCGTCAATGGTTGCTCCAGATCCAAGCTGGCGCCGAGCCGGGCGCGGTAGCCGCGCACTGCGGCAATGTCCACCGACCTTCCCGTGCTCTCGGCCAGGCGCACTGCGTCGTCGAGCAATCCCATGCGGCCGCGGCTGTCGAACACGGTGACGAGCAGCCGCCCAGGCTCGCCGGCGAGCGCGTGGCGGTGCTCGATTTCGAGCAGGGACTGAAATTCATGGAACCCCGGGTCGAGGTGCGGACTGTTGGGCACATTGGATAGGTCGAACAGGCCGGCACGCAGCGTCCAGGCATTCTGGTACCACTCGAGGGCGGTTCCGGCGGTGTAGCCCCAGGCGTCCGCTGCATAGTCGAACGAGCCGGTGTCGATGGCGGCCCAATTCAAGAAGTCTACGCGTGGATCGTGGGCATATTGATTCGTATCGAATAGGTCGCCGATGCTGAATTTGCCCGCCGTGATCACCACCCGGTTGGTGCCGTAGGAGCCCGCCAGTTGGTTGGCCGCGGCATCGACGTGTTCGAGGCTTCCACCCAAATCGATGACCTGCCGTATGAACAACCGCGGCAGGCGCAAGTAAGGTTCATTCTTGCCGATCTTATATGCCTCGCCGCTCGGAAAACCTGCGACGCCCAAAGTATCGTCGAGGCCGAAGCCTTGATCGATTTCGCCATCGAGCCAGCCCTCGGCGCCCGGCCAGAGCCGCGCCCCCACATAGAGCGTGGCGTCTGTGGTCTCGG